>Ga0075122_10001151_pt1 | contig 19238 bp, 24 predicted proteins | sample AntAceMetag02UKB_FD_69790 | JGI IMG/M metagenome (GOLD analysis project Ga0075122, IMG submission 69790) | Saline lake microbial communities from Ace Lake, Antarctica - Antarctic Ace Lake Metagenome 02UKB | ecosystem: Environmental > Aquatic > Non-marine Saline and Alkaline > Saline | place...
GTTATCCACCAAATCCAAATTTTCAATAAGTAAAGGAGTGGCAGTCGGAAGTCTGCCTTATTTCTAATGAAACAGGCATTTATATTATTGATTACATCGTTGCTGGTAATTACACCTTCGGTATATCAGGAGAGTATTAATAATAATGACACTACATCCATAATGGGAATAACAGAAAATGGTGATGTTTTTATAACTGTAAGAGGGATTAAATATATAAGTGAAATGACAGATGAAGAACTTAAATTTAAACGAATCAATAGAGGTTTAGAGAGTGATTTTTCTGAACCAGATACAGGGTGGGTAGAATGAGTGCCGGATTATTTGATAAAAAAGAAATGTTGAATATGCTCAAGCATCTTGGAGATGAGTTTGCCGGAGCTAAGATAACACAGAATAAAAAGAAAGAGGAGGTTAAAAAGACAGGGCAATTGATGATAGATAAAGAGTTTATTCTTCTGAAAGCAGATTTAAAACATTTAACAGATGATATATATGGAATAGAAAATAAGGAGGAAAACAATGGCTCGTAATATTATAGGTGGATATCCAGAAGGATATGGTGGTAGTTCATTTAAGGGTGGATCTGTTTTTCCATCTTCATTTATAAAAAATCCTCCGAGTAGAACATCAGCACCAAAACGAGATATTTTTCCTCAGATTGGTCTTTATGACCCACCTGTATTCGATTCTCCGAGACGATCTGTTGATCCATACAGAACACCGGGAATCTATCCAACACCCAACCTCGACCAGAATAGACCCCTTACGCCGGTGATTCCAAGCCTTGCACAAACATCAGACACTCTAACACCAAAGACTGATGTTGGTGGTCAAAAGGGTCTTACTCCTGCTCAACAGGGACAAGGTGGTGTCAATACGGCTCTTATGACTCAATTGCTTCAAAATCCACAAATTATGGAGATTTTAAGAATACTTCTTTCTAAATTTAGTTCCAGACAATCAGGATCGGAGCTTAGTACGGGAGGTTATAATGCCACAACCTAATGTATCAGGAGAAAATAGAGCACCTTCGGCAGTTGATAACTCAGATGTTATTTTTCCAGAACCGGGTGGACAGGCTAACCCGCCAGCCAATGAAGACTTAACGATGGGCGCCGGTACAGAGTTACCACCCATAACTCCGGGGTTAGGTGGACAACAGGTGGCGCCCATCCAGCAAGAACAGGGCTTTGATATTGGTGAGTTTGAGTCTGACAGAAACATAAGAAAAAATATTGAAGGTGCTTTTCTTGAAGCACTACTTTTAAGCGAATTTGGTGGAGGAAATTTATGAAGGTAGAACATTTACATAAGAAATAGAATTTTTAGGAGGATAAAATGGGAACGACCACACTCCAAGACTTACATGATTTGCTAGATACTATGATCCGCGAGCCGTATTCGCAGGGTAACAAATGGACTCCGCATGAACGACTTCTATGGCTCAACAAAGGTAAAGACAAAATTGCATTTCATTTAAAGTGCTGTAAATATCAGGACACAATGACTATTTCTGGATCTGTCGGAACATATAATATATCAGGGTCACTTACATATCCTAGAATATTAGATATTGATGCTGAGCGTGGAGTAAAACTTTCAGGTGTAAGACTTAATAGAAAATATGAATCACAACTTGACATGGGTGGAACAGGTTGGCAGACAACCAGCGGTACACCAACAAATTATCTATTCAGAAAGTTTTCTAAACAGATAGAGTTAAGCAATATACCAGAATCAGACTCAAGTGATCTAAGAGTTTCTTATACATATATGCCAGATGATCTTGTAGATCTGACTGATACAATTGACATACCTGATGAACACGCAGAAGCAATTGCTTTATATGCAGCTTGGAATTTATGGAGAAAGCGTGGTAAATTTGCTCAGGCAAAAGAGTTTAAGTCTGATTATTATGAAACTGTTAAAATTGGTGTTGCTGAGAAGTTTAAGAACAATGACGGTCAGGTTGTGATGACAGGATATACGGAAGAGGTAGACGACATAGGGGACGTATACTAATGGCTGATGAATATAAAAGTCAAGAAGTAGAAGAACTAGATGCCGTTGATTTTGTAGCAAGATTAACAAAATTTGATGGTGGTCTTGTTGACAACATAGAGCCAGATTTATTGAAGCCAGAAGAGTCTTCTCTGGCAAATAACGTAATGTACGATAATCATATTATTAATATGAGAAAAGGTTCACAATATTTTGGAAACGAACTTGATGATCCGTTTTTATCATTGTATTATTTTGTGAAATATTAGGAGTAGGAAATGGCTTGGACAAATACAGGTGGCGGAGATCACGACGGAGCAAATTGGACTCCCGTAAAGAAACTTGAAATAGCAGGTAATCATTATAATGTTGGTATATTCACTGTAGAATCAGGGTATACACTATACGTCAAAGCTTATAATGGTTCATCTTTTGGAAATGTATCTGTAAGAGCTAAAAATATAGTAGTGAACGGCGATATAATAGGCGATTATCGTGGTTACAGGGGTGGAAATGGTGGTAAAGGAAGTCAGGGCGCATCGGGTAATGGCGATAATGTAAGCGCATCTGGAGCAGGAACAGTTGGTGAAGCTGATAATACTGCAAGAAAAGCTTCTGGCGGTGGTGCTAGGGCTGGAGTAAACTACGGAACAGCTGACCCAAAATATTTGCTTCATAGATACCATAAAGGGTCTGCTGGTGTTAATGGTTCCAATGGTGGATATTATAAAGCCAACGGTGGCAACGGAGATACTTCCGTAGACGAGACATTACAGATGGGCGCCGGCGGTGGTGGTGCATCTGGTGGTACGGGTGGCGGCGGTTTTGGTAATAGCTTCAACGTAGGCGGAGGCGGAGGCGGAGGCGGTGGCGCCGGTTCAGAAGGTGGCGCGTACATTAGATTATATGGTTATCAAGAAATTACTGTTACTGGAAAAATTTATATGCGTGGCGGTAATAGTATTGCAGGGAATGGCGGTGATGGCGGATATCCTGTATCAAGATATGTAGGCGGCGTAGCTGGTTCTGCTGGTTCTGCAAGCGCATCAGGTTCGTCTTCTGGCGGAAGTTATGGATGTGGTCTTATGCACACTCCGGGTGAGCCAGATTCAAGTATTCGTGGTGGAAATGGTGGTTATGGGGGAGATGGAGCCGGTGGTGGAATCCTTCTTAAATGTTATAGATCTGATGGGTGGACGATTGCAGGAGCAAATCTAAGGGTTGATTCAGTTGGTTCTGGCGGTGGCGGTACTGTAAAAATTTTCTATACAGGTGTAAATCCTTCTAGTGATGCCACAATAACATCTGGCAGAACATATACAGAGGATTTTGGTGATGGAATTGATCCTCCAACAGACTTTTTTGCGACAAAATCAGATACGGCAGATACAATAGATTTAAAATGGACAGATAATTCAGGTGGTCAATTAACATGGTATATAGAAAGAAAAATAAATGAACGCGCATGGGAAACAATAGTATCAGGGCAAGCGGCTGGAACTACAACATATACAGATTCAACCGCAACGGAAGATGCTTATTATTATTATAGAGTAAGGGGATATTTCGGCACAACTCCAATTTTCCCGAGAAAGTGGGATCTGTTAGATGAAGGTTTTACTAACTTGGATGCTTGGACAAGTATAGATTCAAATGGTGGTGCTTCATCAATATCTCCTGCAGGACAACTCTATTTAGATGCAACTCCTGCTAGCACTAATCAACAGGCTGGTCAAACTAATGATATAGGAAGTATGCCGGCTGCAGGAATAACAGTTGAATTTAAAATTTATATTGATGAGGTAAGTAGCCGTGTTACTCATGGGTCTTATCTTCATTTGAGTTTTTATAGTGACACACTTAGACTTTCTGTTTTTATAAGTGATGATGGCTTTTATCTCTATGATACTGTTGGCGGATTCGTTAAGTATTCTGCTAATAATGTGGAAAATTCTTGGCAGACTTGGAGAATAGGATATAACTATGTCACAAAGGTTTGTGAGGTTTATTTAGAAACGGTATTAGAAAAAACTGGCTCAATCGAATATACTGGTGTGCTTCAAGATGGTTTGGTTCAGTTAATAGGGTATGGTTCTGCTGCTGCAAGTGAAACTTATATTGATTATGTGAAAGTTGCTACAGGTGTACATGATCCAACCGAAAAGATCTATGCTTTTTATACTGATTATGCTTATTCAAATTTAGTAGATACCACAGCAGACACGAAGTTAATAGGTTTCTCGGGAAAAGAATTTTTCTCACTTGAACCAAACACAATACACGGTATATGGACACCGCTTCGGGTTTATAATCAAGGAACACTTCAAACAACAATAAGCGGTACGCGTGTTAAATGTTCAGGGACAGGCACATTATGGGGATCGGCAACAGGACAGGAAGCCAATATTGCTGTTGGTGATATTCTTTATGCGCCTCTAACTTCAGGTACAGGTAAAACTTTAGATTATGACAGCAAGTTTCCATTAATTATTGTGTCAGGTACAGGTAAAATAGTGGTATCAGGTAGCGTGCCCACATTAGTTACTGGAACTAATTATGTTATTTCAAAGGTAATGTCTGAAGGTGAATTTGCTGATTATTGTCCATACAACCTTAATCTCTATATAGCAAAATTCAGCGATTATCCTGTTCGTTATGATATGACTAACGTGAAACCTGTCGGCTGTGCTATTCCGTCAAGTGCTATTACAGGGGCAGTAGCAGACACAGATGGAGCTCTTACGGAAAGTAAAACATATAAATATATAGTTACTTTTGTTTATGGCACTTATGGCGAATCAAACGGAAATGAAACTGCAAAAAGTATTACTCTTGGCGCCGGTGAAGACGCGGTTGATCTGAGTGGTATTCCGAAAGGGGATCAGTTTGTAACAGCAAGAAATATTTATAGGACACAGGCAGATGGAACAACTTATACTTATGTTGCACAAATAGCAGACAACACCACAACTGTATATGCAGACAAAATAGCTGACGCTACAATAGTAAGCAATACGGCATTACCTACAATTAATGATGTTCCTTTAAAACTTCTGACTATAGCGGAAAAAAATACAAGAATGTTTGGTGGTGGTAATTATGAATATCCATATACTCTTTATTATACACCGGCTAATAAACCTTACGCATGGGATTCTTCTTATAGTACAAACCGTGATGGTCTTGGAAAAATAGTAAAGATCTATAATGCTTTTGAAGCTATTGTGATTTTATTTGAACGTGGTTTGGAAATGGTAGATGTTTCTAATGCCACACCTTCAAATTGGACTTTTGAAAAAATACCTTCAAATGTAGGACTTGCAGGAAACCAAGCATCTTGTTTTGGTAATAAAGGAATTTTCTTTCTTGGCTTAAAAAATGAGATACCTGAAATTCATTTTCTGCATCGGGGCAGTGATACTGTTGTCAATGCAACTTTTGATAATATTGTACCGGACAGTTTAAGTGAAAAAATAGATACATTTATGGGGGAAATCAATATAAATGCCATTCATAATAGTCGGCTTTTCTTTTATGATAATAAACTATATGCTTCTGTGCCCCATAAAGATTCAATTCAACCGAACAAGACGGCGATTTATGATTTTAGACGTGATGCTTTCAGTGTAACCCAAAAAGGATATACAGCATTTACTGTTTCAGTTGGTAAATTTGTTGGCGGCACTTACGATGACAATTATACTCATCAGCTTGAACATGGATATACTGAGAGTGATGGCAGCGATATTACAATGGTTAATCAGGGCGGGTATATGAGTTTTGAAAAAGCTGACATCACAAAAGACTTTGAGCTTATCAGGGTTAGACTTGAAGGTGTGAGTGGGATAATGAATGTTAGGTGGGACATTGATCACGAAAACATAAGCGGAAGTTACGATTTTGATATGGCTGATGGTAATGTTTTTGAAAGATATTTTCCAGAGGAAGCAACAGGTAAATCAATACGGATAAAATTCAGTTGTACAAACTCTGTTCAAACAAAAGTAGTTGACTACGAAATAGGTTTCCAAACATATGAATTTGGAAGTTAGGGAGGAGGTTATTATGGGTCAAGGAGCCGCAAAATTTACAGTAAATCCTGCTGGTGGAAGTCCAGCCCCAGCGGGTTTCAGTCCTTTTGGAGGAGGAGTAACTACAGCCCTCACGTCCGATTGGAAAGAAGATCCAGAGAAAAGTGTAGGAGCAACCGCTGGTGCTGTTATTGGAGGTTTTTGGGGACCAATTGGGGCTGCTGCTGGGTCGACGATTGGTGGTTTTCTAGGGAGTCAATTTAAGAATAAAGACCCTGATAGAGATTTATGGGGAAGAGAGGTAATGGAACTTACAGGTAATAATCCTGACGGTTGGGGTTCTGGTGGCGATTGGTCACAATGGCTTCAAGGCAAAGGTATAGATAAAGAGACTGCTGACAAATATGGTCGAGCAATCAGGTCTGGAGGTATGAACCCTAAGACCGCAGCCAAAGAGCTTGGTATATCAGTGGGCGGGAGTACGCGTGAAACTTTTGAGGTTCCACACGTATCTTCAACGCCGTCTGCTTTAGAAAATGATCTTGTAGCACAGCTACGGAAGTTAATGCCGATGGGTCTTGATGCAATGTTTGAAGGTGAGGCTGGTGGTCAGTTAAAAGATCTAATGACAAGATATCTTGATCCAGAAAATGAACCTGTTGATGTTCAGATGCTTCGAGATAAGGCAACTCGCGAGATCCTTAGACCCGGAAGAGAACGAGGTATGGACTTGGCAAGGTCAACTATGGGTGGACAAGGTTTTAAAGCAACAGGAGGCACACAGGCTCAGGTATATACAGGTGTTGAGGAGAACTATCAGGCTGGATTGTTAAAGGCTCTCACAGATGCCATGGTATACAATGATCAACAGAAGACAGAGCAAGCTAAAATCGGTGCACAGATAGGTGAAATGGGTCGTTTATATTATCAGGCTATAGTTTCAGAAGCCAACAAACAGATAGCAACCAGAGGAAGCCTTGACCTTGGCGCAGCAAAAGCTAACGCTGCAAATGCTGTACAGAAATATATGGCTGACTTAGGTTATGATGTCAATATGCAGAAACTTGAAGATGACTTATATAGGTTCACAGAGACAAACAAAAGGACTGATGAAGCTTCTGAAAACAGTTATTTTGATGAGCTCTTAAAATCTGTAACTGGATACTTTACAGATGAGGGTGAGGGAAAAGATCCTGTAGGAGGATTTGTAGATCTGTTTAAAAATGCGTTCTCTGGTGGAGACAAGTCGTCATCAGTATTTCCGTCAACAAGTGATCCGGTATCAACAAATATATCCAGCGTATTTCCGCAGTATGAAGATAACAAAAGCGGATTTAATTACTCTGGATCGTTTGTTCCACCAACAGTATATCCCGGACAGAATCCAAATATGTTTTAATTAAAGGAGGTAAACAATGCCACCATATAGCGGTATAAGAGGAGCAGCAACAATACTCGGTGAGTTACGTCGCCTCCAAGATGAAGACAAAACTCGCGAAAGGGCTGCAGCTACTAAAGCCGGTTTTGTTCCGTCGAGTATCTTCCCTGCTGGAAAAGAAGTAACCGGCGCTGTTGACGAAAGTTCTGTGATACAGGGAAAGGCTTTGCCTATAGCACAGGCAGGAGGAGATCCATATGTTCAGTTCCAAAGTGAATCAGAAAAGGTCATAAACGATCTTCGTAAAGCACAAACTGATTTAGCAACATCGGGTGCTGAAAAGAATAGAGCTACGGTTGCCGATAAGTTCATTACAAAATCTGGTATTTCTCAGGATAAGATGATGACAGGTATTATGGCTTTACAGAAAAACTATTTCGATAAACTGCAGTTTAAGTATAAAGAAATGACACCACAGCAACAGCAATGGGCTGGTGAACTTGCAATGAAGAGGGCAGTCAAGGATTACGTTTCTGGTTCAAACAAGCTTGGTGTGCAGGGTAATGTCCTACTTGGTGACGTTATGAAAGCTTTACCAAGAATAGGCGGCGGAGCGTTTAATGCAGATACTATAGAAAACTTAGACTCAGTAATTGACAGCATATCCGCTACACCAAACGCTAGTGTTGAAGATATGTTTGCTGCTGTCGAACAGGCTTCTGGAGATCCCGGCTATACCGAACAAGAATTAACTATGCTTCTTTCTGGTGTATCAGAAGAAGAAGTTTTAGAAGCAAGGCAACCCACAAAGCAACCTGATGTGCAGGATAAGGAAGATAGTACAGTCGTAAGTGGTCTATTATCTGCTGCTGATAAGTTTAAGGATAAATCTTATGGTGACATTGCAGAATCAGCAACGCGTGGAGGCATTGAATTTGCACAAGACCCTAGTAATATAGCTGGTTTGGGAGGTGCTTTAAAAAGTATTGCTTCTACTCCATATTCAAATTTACCCAGTGTAGCTGGTGGAGTTTATAAGGGAGCAACTGACAGAGATCTCATTGAAGATCTAAGAGTGCTTTTAGAAAGAATTCAACCGGGAGCATTACCTTATTCACCAAGACCAGAATTAGATTATGGTGGTGGTGGCGGTGGATTCGTTGAAGGAGATCAACGTGGATTGCTTGAAGCTCTTATGCAACTTATCCAAACAGACCTTAGAGGGAGTGGGCAAGCTCTTCGTACAAGTCCGTTAAGAGAAATGGTTCACGGAAAACCAAATACCGGTATGCAGATGCAACCACACAGGAACCCACAGTTAAATCCAGAGATGGTTGACGAATTAATGAGAATGATACAAGGACAAAGGTAGGTGACAATGGCTGATGTATTTGAAGGAACTGATATTGTTGATCAGGAAAATCATTTAAACAATCAGGTTGAGAAGAAGACTCAAGAGGTTGAGCAACCGGAAGAGTCTGTCTGGATGAAAGCTCTTGACCTTCTTATGCGCACAAACTACATGTCTGCAGAAGCTGTTCAAACTGCGCTTGAAGGTGGGGAGATTGGTGACGTTATAAGTAATTCACTTAAGGGTCTAGCCGGTAAAGAGAAGACAACATACAGAGATGTTCTGACAACAGCTGGTTGGAAAGATGAAGACGATATTAAGATGAGTCAGGTCTTCCCGGGTCTGTATAATAAGACCGGGGAGGGTTTCACAAAGTTTCAAAAAGGCGGAATAGCAGATCCCGGCTTAAAAGGAACTGTTGGTCTAGCCGGTGATATCTTTCTTGACCCTCTTACATATACTGGTTTTGGGTCTTTTGATGAGACAGCAAGAGGTCTTGCTGTTGGCAAAAAGGGAATAGACCGTTTAGCTCGGAATATTGCTTTTAAGACAAAACCCGGAATTATAGAAGAATTACTTCCTCTTGCCAAAGGAACACACGCCGGTAAATGGGTTGAAGAACTTGCTGAAAAACTTATTAAAGATAAAGGTATGCCAAAGAAGATAGCTGATCAGTTGAGTAAACATCTGGTGCGCAGACATACAATAACTTTCATGGGCAAGAGAGTCCTTCCTAAATTTATAGATGATGCAATTGTTGATACCACAGCTAAGATGTTCAGAGCCGTTGGTGATGTAAAAGGCATCAAGCAGATGCGGGAAACCATAACAGATATGTTTAATCTTGGAGGCTCTGATGCTTCACTTAAAGCTGCGTACCAGACAAGGCTAAATATGGATTCATTCACAAACTGGAAGATGGAACTGTTCGCAGATGAAGGGGCAAAGCTCAGAAAAACATTTAGCCCGAAACAGCTTGACGAGTATCACCGAGTTTTTGAAGAGGGTATACCATATCACCAGATACAGGATAAATCGGTAAAAGAGGCTGTTGCATATACTCAGAGAGTAGCTGAAACCTTAAATACAGAGTCAGGAAAACATGGCGTAAAACACGCTATGTTTAGTTTAGGTGATAAGTTTGATCCGTATGAACTTCCTAAAGTAATGTCAGAGGAAGGTAATGAACTATTCAGAAAATATGTAAACACTCTGGAATCAAGGCAACTTCGCTCAAAAGCATTAAAACTAGGTCGTAAGACAGGGCTTGTCAATATGCCCACAGATACTAAAGCAGCCAGAGAGCTAACTTCTGATTGGGTTTTTGATGTTGTTGGTAAAAGTCGTAAAGCTACAGACGATCTCATGGAACACCTCGGGTCAAAGGGTGTAAGGAATATGAAAATAGATTCTGACGGCATACTTCGTGTAGGTCGCATGGGTCAGCCAGACTTTGTGACACTTCAATACCTTGATGATATAGCTACAAATAAACAACTTCAAGGCAAGCTTGCTCCGTGGAGTATCAGAAGAGCAAACAAGACATTGCTTGCAGATATGAAAGCTATAGGAAAAGCTAGCGGAATAAAAGAACTTAGTAATTTACCGGATAATTTTAAATTCTTCTATGATGAATTTGACAAATTTATGCCGGCACGGTGGGTTCAGGGTATGGAGAATGTGCGTAAACAGGCGTTCATGGATGACCTGTTGGGTAAATTCGCGTACAACGTTAACGACGTTTTATCTCCCGCAGAAATGGCAAAAGGAGATTTCCTGTTGCAACCTCGACTCACTGATGTAACTTTATCAAAAGCTAAGTTCAATGAATATAAAAACTTTGCAGCAGACATTATAAGAAAAGACGCACCAAATCTCACAGACAAAGAGGTGAGTAAAATATTTGCTGGGATTAAGCGCTCATCTCAAAAGACTTTCATTGGTGCAGGAAAAGGATTTGATGCACAGGATCTCATTAATTATATAGCAAAAGGTAAAGGTTCTTTTGATGACATTGTCCCACAGATACAAAAAGTTGTCGGAGATGAAGAAACGGCTATGAAGGTGTTTGAATCTCTGCGTTCGTCTTCTGCCAATTTTGCTATTGATGAAGCCAAGATAGCTCAAGATGTTATCAATCAGGGCGGTAAGACATTTAATCTGAGCCGTATGCAGGAGTTAAATAGAGGTTTGAGGATTCTTGAAAAAGAAGGTGCTGATGTAGGGGTCTATGTAAGTAATGATCAATGGGTTAAGATGTTTAAGGATTACGGAATTCATGGCTCTGACGCTGCAAGGCTTAAAGGTGTCATGCAAAAAGATGGGTCTGTTGCCGTAAAAGAATTAGAGAAGTACTTTAAAGATTTTCCTTCTGTATCTCGCAATATAAAAGCCCATATTGTAGATCGATCTGCGTTAAAAGAAATGACTCGCGGATATGAAAAGATCAGCGATTTTAGAACAGTTAGACACATAATGGGTTTATATACGAAGTCACTTACTTGGTGGAAAGCAAATGCCTTAATAGCACCGGGATATCATTTTAGAAATATGTTCAGTAATATTTCCTTAAATTACCTTGGTGATGTTACAAATCCTAAGTGGTATAAAGATGCTTTTAATCTGCAGAGGAAATACTTCCTAAGTCCAAAATCATTATCAAAAGCTGAGAGAAAGGTTCTTGATGAAATGGCACGTGAAGGTGTGTTACGTAGAGGGTTCTTCTCTGCTGACTTACAGCGCACGTTTTATGATGTGTTTCATAAACCAAAATGGTTTAGTAAAGATGCTAAAAAAGTTATGCTTGGTGATAATCCTGTCGGAGCATTATTTGGTACACGCGGGCATTTTCCAAAACTTAACTTTGTTGTTGGTGAGGAAGTGGAAGCTAATGCCAGAATAGCTCATTACCTTGCTAAGAGAGCAAAAGGGTTTGATCCGAAACAGGCTGGTCTAAGTGTTAAAAAATTCCTATTTGACTATGCTGATCTGTCTGAATTTGAGCGCAAGATTATGAAGAATGTTATTCCCTTCTATACTTTTATGAGGAAAAATATTCCATTACAGATGGAAACACTTTTAAAAAGACCCGGGAAGCAAGCTGTATGGGCAAAGTTAGTAAACTCAGTACAGGGTGATCTAAAAACAAAAACGTTCCTTCCACAATGGATGAAGGAGCAGGGAGCCGTTCAGGTTGGAGAAACAGCAGATGGTATGCCAATGTATGCTCCACTTCAAAGTTATATGCCGATGGCTGATGTACTTAAAGTCATGCACCCTTCTGAGACGCTTTTACAGAATATAAATCCCGGCATAAAGGCTTTATTTGAAAGCGTATTGACACCGGGAAGAGGACATAGTTTCTTTACCCACAGACCTATTGAAGATTTTGAGGGTGAGAAGGTAGATTATGCTGGGCTATCTAAATTAACCGGAATGGATATGTTCAGGGTTCGTAAAAAATATGCCAACTTGCTTAATTTGGTTCGTATAGGATCTGAGGCTGATAGATTCTTAGGCGATAAGAGTGATAAATTCGATCTTGGTGAAAAAGTAATGAGACTCTTTACAGGGTTGAGAATACACCCTCTTGATGAAGATAAAGAAATCACTTTCTTTGTCAGGAATGTTGAACGTAAGATTAGAAATTTGAAATCAAAAATCAGATACAAAGTCCAGAAAGGGGATGAGGCTGGTGTTGAGGAAATCACTGGCAAAATAAGAGAAATGGAACAAGAGCTTGAGAAAAAGTTCTCTGACTATGCAAAGGAGTAGCAATATGACACCGGAACTTTTAAGGACAGGAGCAAAAGAGGGATTAGGATATATATTAGCCATTGGAAGTTTTGCTTTATTGGGTTGGGTTATAAAGTTCATACTTACCAAGATGGTTAGATCCATTGAAAATCTTATTAATGCTGGCATAAATCTTACAGCTTCCATAGAAGAGTACAGAAAAGATCAGAAAGTAGTTAATGAGTTTCAGAGAAACGAGCACAAACAGATGATAGAATCTTTAGGCAGGATTAACGGATATCATAAAAAATGAAGTGGTCGGCAATAGATCAGGGACATATCAATTTTCTACCGGCTGATATAGCTATAGTTCATTCACCGGGTAAATTCGGTAAGGGAGTTAGATACTTTACCAGATACCGAGGTGAAACACCCTCTATAGCAAGCCACACGTTCCTCATACAGAACGCAGAGCCTTGGAATGAATACTCCATAGTAGACACATGGATCAGGGCTCAGAGGCGTAATTTGAACCACTACAGAGGCAAGGGCTACGGCATAGCTATATGTCGTGACAACACTCTCACACCAGATGAAAGAGTTCAGATAGCAGCACACGCATCAAACTACATAGGACGGTTCTATTCCCCGGCTAAAATATGTGGACAATTGAGTGATGGACTGTTAGGAAAGATATTTGGAAAAGACTTTACATTTTTTACTAAGTTGTGTTCAGCAGATTTTATGATAGTCTGTTCTTTTTTGGTTGCAAAATCCTACGCAACTAAAGGCAGACTTTTTGGCGTAGACGCTGGCGTAGCTGATCCAGACGACATTCTTGATTTTATATTAGCGCATCTTAAAAAATATAGCATAATATTCTACAACGATAAGATGGATGATCTACTTACTAATCGACACCTTTTAATTTCTTCCCTTTACGAAGCTCGGAAATTATCATACGTATCTTAGTTTTCCATACTTTTTTCATTACATCATTCATTTGACATCCCTGATACAGGTCGATTTCGCGCATAAGGTCGTTCATTGAGCCCATAGAAAGCATTAAAGCTTCCTCTCCATGATAACACCTTGCTTTCCAATCAATATGTGCATCAGGTACTCTAACTTGATTTGTAGCGTTACACGTTTTGCAGACATATTCTATGGTCTGTATGTAGCTTGGATTAATGCCGTTAAGTTCATGCTTTCCTTTTGTCATTTGTTCCCTCCTGTTTCGGCACGAAGTACGCTCCCAAAAAGAATATCAACATCTTATCGTCTTCGTATGGTTTAAATGGTTTGTTCCATCGTTCTAAAAATTCATTTACCATGAGCAATCTTTTGTATGGGCGCCGGTACGTCTTTATATCCATACCCAAGATTCTACTTGCCTGAATTACTATGTCTGGATCTTTTGGTGCTCCATCTCTTGCTTCCCTTAAAAATTTCAACAATGCTTCTAGGTGCATCATGTCATAAGATTCTTCAGGGTCACCTAAAAAAGTTTGATCAGGGAACTCCTTTGTTATAAGTTTTCTCAATTCATGGACAACCTTACAGCGCTGACAGGTCGAACAGTTGTCTCCCTGAAACATTGCTATTGCCTCCGGTTGCATCTGGTTATGTGTCTCATTTACAAACGCGTCCCATATGCAACAGTTACTTTCTTTATTGCACCAACCCGGCGATTTATGAGACTCCATCTTTCTCCCCTCCATTTGGTTTTATTGTTTTATACTGTAGCGCACCTTCTATTATCAACTCCAACGCTTTCTCATATCCCGCTGTACTTTGCTGTGCTGTGACCTTTGCCAAATATTCTGCAGCAAGCATCCAGAATATGAACGGTGGCTTTTCCTTTATGTTTGTAGAGATAAACACTTTGGCTTTGTCGTCACCAGCGTCATACTCTACTGTTACAAAAAACACAACACGATCAAGCATCTTTTTTCTCCTCGATTGGTTCTTCTTTATTTGGATAGAACCACTTATCCTCGATGATGTGTCCTATCCCTTCTATATTTCCAAATTCCTCGCCATCAACTCTGATATATTTACCTTTTAAATCTTCCCACTTTTCAACACCAACAACCTCAAGAAGCCTCCGCATCCAGAAACCTGCATATGCGGAGTCAGTTTTACATTTTAACTTTTTACTATAGCTATCCAGTCTCCAACCACCAAAGCCTTGACCGCTTGCACCTTGTGTAAGGTGTATCATGCAGGTAAGTATTCCGTGATCCTCATATCCCAACATAGTGCTTGTTATCTTTGCATTACCCTTCATCCTTTCCCTCCTTTTCGTTGTAGTTATGTTTGTGTAAGAGACACTTATACAAGCTCTCCCAATCCGCAACCTCAGCTTTAAGCCTCTTACATTCGTTGTTAAAGAATTGACAGTGAGTGGTTAATTTGTCGATCTCTTCATAAAGCTTTTCGTTGTGTGCTGAGATATCTGCTATCCTTTTCTCTTGAATCTTGATTATGTCTCTTCTGATGTTTGTGTTTTTCACTCATCACACCCCTGTTTTGTGTGGTTAAAGATGTGTAACTACATAAGCTATTACAAGCATTAATACACACAATACTACCATTTCAGTCCATTCCATTAACTACCTCCTTTGTTATTCACGGTAAAATCCAACCTCCTTTATCTCTGGATTACTAGCACCCTTTATCCAGATAATAACCCATACATCGATAAGTCCCGGCGCGAAAGGGAACGGTTCTTGCAAGAACCTTTTTACGTGTGCTGAAACATTCTTCTTGCCTAAAACAGAGTTCCAGAATATAATATGTTCTCCGTTCATGGACAGCCCATCACAAGCAAATAAATCCTGCTTGATTTTCATAAACTTTGGTTGACTTTTAGGGTGCGCTTTATTCCATTTTGTGTCCGGTATGGTTATGTACCTCTCAAGGTATTCGCATTTATACCCCTGTTTTTTAAACCAAGCTTTAGTTTTGTACTTGTAATATGATCCTTTATCCATATCTCAACTCCTTTGTGAACTTTTTGCTATTACAACTCCCGCATAATGGTTGAATATTGTCTATAGTATTACTGCCTCCTTTAGATAAAGGAACTACATGATCTACTGTAAGCACTATTTCTGGTTCTTTTTTATTGCAAGCGGGACACGTATGGTTATATTTAGTTTTCAGTTCTTCCCATTGTTCGAGAGTAAAACTTCCTATTGCATTTTTCTCTCTATAGTGTCGCTGCTTCTTGTAGAACCTATATTTGATAACCTCCTTTTTTCTGTGTTTCACTGTGTGCTTATAGTGCTCTTGCTTGTTTTCAGCATTCCATTTTATTGCCTTAAGGATCAGTTTTTCTTTATGCTTTTTATAATAGTTTGTCCACCATTCTTTTTTCTCAGCCATAGTCTTTACGTTTTTATTTCTATGGAACGTGCAACAACTCCTGCTACAGAATTTTCGTTGATACTTCCCTTTTTGGACTAGCCAACTATTATAAACCCAAAAGTTATCTCCGCAGTTTTGACAGGGCATGAATTTCCCTCGGCGTTTTTTATTAAATTGCTGGTGTCCCTTAATAAATCTACCGGATTCATCTCTGCCCTTGTTAGCCATTAGCTTATTTCTCCTCCTGCCATGACTTCATTTATTGCATAACTCTCGGCTTCGTCATGGATTTGCGGGTGGTTCTCCTTTACAAAATTTACATAAAGTTCTAGCTCTGTTAATTTGTCTAAGGCTTCAACTATTTGTTGTTCTTTATCCTTCATGTCACGCTCCTGTGTTCGTAATGCGAAAATGCTGTGTGTGTATCTTCTTGATTTTCTATTGGATCTTTCCCTTCTGCAAACAACGCAACCTTATCTTTATTAGAGCCTCCAGCCCTTCTTACCTGTGTGTTCTTTCCGTGATCCCAAAACCGCCTAGCCTCTCTTTTGAACCACTCAAGGAGAGAGATATTAATAAGACTGTCTACTTCTCTTACTTCGACCTTTTCACCTATCGGAATCCACCCTGTCACCTGATACATAATCACACTCCTTTTTCATTTTCAGTTGAAGTCTATCCAAGAAGCTTTTTAATTCTTCTATAGATACTCTGTTTACAAATTCTCGCTTTATGTGGATGTCAATGTACCCAAAATCTGTAAAGAATGTTTTATTGTAAAGACCTGACACATAGTTGGTCAGGAAGTAACCCTTCCTATTCATTAACTGCGGTTTTGCCTGTATTCCTCTTTTTCTCATGTCACCTCCAATCTCTGTACGAATGTGCTTTGTCTACAAAACTTTCGCAACCCATTATAGCCCAATCAGGATAATCTGATCTTTCTAGGTCTTGGATTTTTGTATTGAAATAGTTCACCCTAGCCAGAACAAAATCCTTATCGTAACTGTTTGTCTTCGCATCAAAAACAACTCGACCCAATAGGTTTCTTGGAAAACCTATCCTTGATTTTGCTATGCGAATGAATGTTCCATACAACATCTCCTTGTAGTTTAGGTTAGAGTAATCCGGTGAAATTATAATGACCGTCTTGGCAACTTTGGCTTTGTTGGAAGATCCATAAAAATCCTCCTGATCTGGAATAATCTGGTTCTTATTAACTTTCTTTCTCATGTGAGATATAATCACCAAAGGAATTTTGAAAGCTTTATTAAGTTCCCTAAGTATTTTCATAACACTTGTCATTTGGCTTATTTCTGTGCTGTTAGAATCGAGATCAAGATAATCTATATGGTCAAGGATTATCAAACCTCCGTCATTTATCTGATGTATTGCTATTTGAAAACTCTCTATGTCGGAACAGTCGTCGCGGTAATGTATTGTGAGATTTTCCAATAACGGATTAACTTCCTCCATGACTTCATCGATCCATGGCGTTATACTAAAGTTGCCTGTTATATAATCTCTGTAAGTCATTGGTACATAGTCTCTATTTGTTTTTGAAAAATATTTATTAGCTATCTTTTTATAGACAAATCTATGTATTGGTTCATCGTTGTCTGATTCAAGTGCAAACAGGTGAACCTTCATATTTTTTGCGTTATGCCAAGCCATGTGATAGGCAAGTTCACTTTTTCCAACACCCGAATCTGCGCCTATTAGAATCAGATCTTGTGGCAGTATTCCTGTCAGAGCTCTGTCAATGTAATTGATTCCGTAGTGCGCTATTGGCTTATTTGCAAGCCTACTTTCATCTAGGGTTTTACCGTCCATATCTTGCCCTCATTTCAAATACTTCAAATTCTGCAGTAGCTAACTGCTTTTTAAGACCGCCTATGATCTTATATATTGCTGTTTTCTGTTCCGGTTTTCTGCGCAGCAACCACCTGAAAAAGTTCAACATACTTTTTGTGTGATCCACAAATTCCACCGCTGACTCATACATGGTCTTGTGCTTACTCTGCATTAAAGTCCCCCTTTGTTGAAGATTTACAATCCTTCCTGTGCCAATTCAATATCGTATGATAATGAGATTTATACCTGACGCCTTTGCTTCCTATATAATTATTGAGCCGTTCAATATAATCATCTAAATATCTTCCGAGTTTTATTTTTAAGGATGTATGCTCTTCTTTGGTTAAAAGAACAAATTCTAAAAAGCGCTCTTTCTTATATATTTTGTTTACTTTACTTTCCTTTACTTTACTTTGTATATTTTCAGATGGCTTAATATCAGTTTCAGACTTCTGACTGTTTCTGTAATCTTCTGAATTTCGCTGACGCTTTGATGAAACTTTCCCGAAATTTTCCTGTATAATGTCAGTAGTTATTGTGGTTCCGTTCTTTATGATTAAGTTGCAATCGTCGTTAAGATAATCTAAAAATTCATCCAGAGTTTTTATGTTAAAATCGAGGTCATTTGCTATTGATGCCTTATTGTATTTCTTAGAGATGTCTAATCTGCAATTCTCGGATTGAGCGATCATATTATTTAGCGCCCAAAACTTTCCTTCACCAGCCCAACCATACTTTACGCGCAGCATCTTAAATTTTGGATGCTGATGCGAATTAGCATAGTGCTGGTAGTAGTCAATATTCTCTTTCATTTATACACCTCTGGTTTACATTAGGGTTGGGTGAAGAGTGTTGTATGCTGTATGAGGGCAGACTTGGGGGTATGACTGAGAAGGGACACCCCGCACCCAACCTAGTCAATTACAATGATTCCTGTAAATCTATTTTGCTATCTAATGATGTGTTATCTATCCATGTCAAAACGTTGTTCTTTGCCCCTGCGATCAAGTCACCCAAACTATCAATACTGTACATCTCTTTGATATACGCCTTAATCCATTCATCCTTAACGCCTTTTTTTCCAGCGTAAGCGTACATCTTCTTGGCTTCCTTGTTTCCTATGGTGTCCTTGGAGTTCGTGGCTTCTGGTGCCGTTTCCATTGTTCCTGTGGCGTTTTCTGGCACGTTTGCGGACTTGAGGCTGACGATATCTGTAGGCATTGCGTCACTTTCTTTTATCCTAGCCATATCATCTTCGTCGTAAATACCTGTGATACCAAGAGATATTCGCGCACACTGTTTCATGGACGCATGGCGCGTCATTCTATGTGGCATTTTTCTCCACGGATCAGTAGGCATTTTGCATTCGTCGTGGTATTCTGTGACAGATACAGGATGAGATTTACCCTTGATCCAAATGGTACAGGTATATGAGACAACTTTCCCTTCTTTATTAAGGCAGTCCTTAAATGCCATACCATCGAAATCAGGATGCTCCGTAATTACTTTAGCC
>Ga0075122_10001155_pt1 | contig 19227 bp, 17 predicted proteins | sample AntAceMetag02UKB_FD_69790 | JGI IMG/M metagenome (GOLD analysis project Ga0075122, IMG submission 69790) | Saline lake microbial communities from Ace Lake, Antarctica - Antarctic Ace Lake Metagenome 02UKB | ecosystem: Environmental > Aquatic > Non-marine Saline and Alkaline > Saline | place...
ATTAGGTGTGATGTATATTCCTTTTTTTCAAAGAATATTTGAGCTAGTAACCTTAAGTTTAAGAGATTGGATTACTCCATTATTAGCTGCGTTTAGCACTTTAATCTTTGCAGAAATTATGAAAAAAGTGACTAAGAAAATAGATTAATTTTGGGAAGAAAAATAAAGAAATATGAGTTTCATTATTTGGGAATTATTGGGGGTTTGGTGTTAATGGGTTAGGGATTAAAATTTTAATTGAGCATATATTTTAATGACTAAAAAATTTAATATTTATTTATAAAATATGGATTAATATTTCTGAATTTATCCAAACCAGGTCGGTACAACTCCTCCAAGACCACTGAGAATAAACTGTATACCCATAACCAAAACAATTAATCCAAGAATTTTATCGATAACATTTATCCCAGTTTTTCCTAGATATTTGTCAATTATATGCGCTCGAATAAGTAAGAAGTATGCGATAATACAAACAATTATTATTGAAGCTATAATAGATAATATAAAAAGGGGGTTTCCATTTGCATTTTCCATTAAAACTAAAGCTGTAGCCATTGCTCCGGGACCAGAAAGCATTGGGATTGCTAAAGGAATAATTGAAATATCTTCTTTTTCTTCTGCATGTTTTCTTTCTTCAGGATTTCTAAAATGTTGATTTCCTTTGTAAATCATATTATATCCAATTCCTAATACTAAAATTCCGCTTGCAATCTTAAATGCATCTAAAGAAATAGTAAATACCCCTAAAAGGGCATCTCCTAGGAAAACAAAAAAGATAAGGATTAGAATTGAAATAAATACTGCCCTTTTTGCAGTTTCCTTATTTTTTTTCTTTGAGTTTTCCCTAGATAATGCATGAAAAACTGAAGCAGTACTAAAAGGATTTATGATTATAAATAATGAAACAAATGCTCCAATAAAAAATGTAATTACCGCCTCCATAATTATATTTAATCATTACCCTTTATAATATTTTTGTCTTATTCTTTAATTCATTACTTTCATCTCGACAATATTTATAAATAAAACCCGTCTTGACAAAATAATAAACATTAGGGATAAAATAAAAGGGAAAAAGCCCTCCGAATATAACATTTTACCCTATTGCCCGGTCGGGGCACTCTTTTTATTGTTAAGTTTCTCTTTTTACGAATATTTATAAATAGAAAAATGCTAATAATCTCATGGAAGAGATTGGAAAAAAAAATATGAGAAATGGTCTTATTTTTACAACCCCATTATTAATAGTTTTGCTAATATTTTTTTGGGTTAATCCCCTTAGTGGAATAGAAACATTCAAACTTAAAGAACAAATAATGTATACTGTTTTAATAATCATTGGGCTTATTGGAGGTTGGATTTTTTATTTTCATCAAAAAAAGTTAGATAAAACTCAAGATTTAAGTAAACAAAACACAATTAAAGAAAAAGTTTTTAGGGGAACAAACATTTTGGATGGAATTGGATTAAAAATTGGTTCATTTAAATGGGTTGTAGTTGGTATTCTTTTCTTCTTTGGAGGGATTTATATAATTATTTCAACCCCTCAATATTGGTGGTTAGGAATATTATTAATAGTTTTATCTTTTTTATTAATAATTGTTGTTAAGACTTTCTGGAAACTTGGTGGAAGGAAGTTAAAAGGAAAATATTATTAGGGAAAGTCAACATCCTTTAAAAGTTCGGTCGGGGCATCGTAGTAAAATGTGATATCTAGGGGTATTTTTGTATTGTTTTTGCCAACACAGTTTATTATATTATTGTGTAATTGAGTTTATTTTTAAATCTTGTCGAGAAGGAAAGGATGCGATAGGAGTGGTGGATTAAGATAATTATTTAATCTTATTTTTACTTCAGAATGGCTTACATCCTTTTTATGAAGAACCTATGAATTTTAATGGACATTCTTATCATCCAAACTTTATTATGGAAAAAGGGGATGATACGATTATTTTAGAACATTTTGGGATGAAGGAAACTAAATACATTAATGTTATGAATAAAAAAATTGAAGAGTATAAGAAATTATGTGAAGAACGCGAAAATTTTCATTTTATTTGGACTACTGAAGAAGATTTGACTAATTTAAAAGTTAAATTGGGGGCTAAGTTAAATAAAACTCCACTTACAAATCCAAGATGAAAATAAAAAAAGATATTGGGCAAGAGATTATAGATAAATTAGAAAAACTTAATAAAAGATTAGATGAAAAAATATTAAAACAAGATGGTGGGAAAGAACTCACAAATACATTTATTTCTTGAAAATTCTCTTATAAACGATTTAAAAAAAGAAGCTGAGGAGAAAGGTATTTCGTTGTCTGAGTTGTGTAGAAGAAAGTTGAAGGAGAATTCTCAAATTAATAAAATTGAGAAGAAATTGGATAAGTTAATTAAAAATCTCTCTAATAGAACTAAAAAAATCTAAATAGTCGCTTTACCTCTAATTTTAATGGAATTATTAAATGAAAACGAGAAAGAATATTGGAAAACCCTAAAAGTAAGTCCAGAAGAATTAGAAGAATTATATGAAAAAGATTGGCATAAAAAATTCAAGGAGATTTTAAAAAATAATGAAAATCACCTAAATATTATTTCCTCTTTTCTTAAAGTTGAAAAGATAAACATTGATGATATAAAAAATTTAAAAGAAATCTCTAAAACGAAAAATGCTATAATCCTTTATGCATTACAAAAATACATTACAAATAAAATATATCTTTTAATCGATTTTTTAAAAGAGGTAAAAGAGACTTATACTTTTACAGATATAAACAATCCACTTATTTCAATACTTGAACTTTATTCACAATCAAAGGAACAAGTTCAAAATTCAAATTTTTACTACATTGCAAATAAAATTCCTTGTTTAGAAGAGCTTATATTTAGACAAGTAGATAAAGATTTCCTAGAAAGATTTGAAAAAGAAGGTGGTGTAAGTATAGTCCCTTTTTTAAAAAATAAATTAAATAAGAAATCTTATTTAAGTTATACCTTCCAAATTGGAACTAATTTTTATTTTTTTTATGAAAGGGCTAAAGAAAATAAAGTTTATGAAGGGTATAAAAAAAGAATTTCCTTACTATCTAAGTCAAATATAGTTTTACATTTTAATTTATTAAAGAAAACTTTAAGAGTAATAACTCACGACCCGAGAGTTCACGAAGTTTTATCAAATTTTTCAGAAAAGAACCGAATTCAATTTGAAATGGTTTCTCCCTTAGAAATAGAAGAAAATTTTAGTGATAAATTTAAAAATATATTCATTGAAGAAATAGAAAATTTTGAAATAAGAAAGATTAATTTTAATCGTTTAGGTAAAAATACTTTTTGTAAAGCAACATTTGAACAATCCCAAAATCAAGAACCTTTAAATAAAATATTAGTAAATCTTATACAAGATAATTTTATTGATCCTTCCGATATCAGAAAATTTAATTTATTTAAAGCTTCATTAAATGGATTTGAATTTACCATTTATGTTCTAAAAGAAGGAGATTTCATTACACTTAAATTAAAGGAAGAATTAATTTCCGAAACTAAAAAAAAGGAGATTTTTGATTTTTTTAAGGATAGTTTCTCCATTATCTTAAATGCAGATTATTATACTAAAAAGATTTCTATAGAAGAAAGAAAAAATATTTTATGTGGGTTGCTTGGAAAGTTTACTACTCAAATGACCAAAAAAGAAGAAGTAGTATATAGAGAAATTAGAAAATATGATATATTTAATACTACCCGAATTCCTATTTATAAATGTTCTTCTAATCCAACACACATTATCCCTGATGGAGAAGAAATTATGTGTCCTATGTGTAAGAATTCCCTTTTAGTTTATTCCCCAAGAGAAAAAATAATCTTAGATGATAAAAAATTAATTAGCTTTTTACAAAATAAAATGGAAAAGATTTATGGAAAAAATGTAGTTAGTCTAAAAAATATTTCTAAAGATAAACCCCTCATCTATGTAAAAAATGTTAAATCAAACTTTATTATTTATCCTTATCTTTATGGAAGCATTAAAGACAAAATAGAAAAATTAAATAATCTAGAAGTTCCAGTTGTACAGGTTGTAATAGATAAAAAGGCTCCTACCTATGAATACGATTTAACCTCACAATTATACCTTTATGATTTTTTATATGATGATTTAAAAAAAATAAAAAAAGAATTAGAAGAAGTAACAATTTTCAAGTCAGAAAAGAAGTTAATAGAAGATTGTAATAAATCACTTGCAGTTTTAAAAGAGATATTAGAAGGGAAAGAAATTTCTGATCTAATTCCAAATATGGAAAAAGGGGATGCCTTTGAGGAAATATGCTACCCTTTACTAAAAAGAATTTTCATAAAAATAATACATTGGGGAAGAAAAAGAAGATTTAAAACAATACCTGATGGGGTATTTGGGATTAAGATGAGTTCTGTTAAATCACATGCATTTTCAATGCTATATGACTTTAAGTATTCTGATAAAAATTATGATATAAATAAAAGACAAATAAGAGATTATATAACTCAAGCAAATCAAAGTCAAGAAATTAAAAAATTTTCAGAGGAACTCTCAGCATTTTTAATTTTAAGCCATAATTTAACTGATAAAAAATTCAAAAATACTGCAAACACATGTTATAGATCTAGAAAATGGAAAAGGGGAAAATGTATTAAAATGGAAATTAATTGTTTATTACATTTATATAAAAAAATTAGTGAAATAAATGAATTCGATGAATATAAGAAAATTGCAGTAAATCTTGCATTTGCAAATTTTATTAAAAAATTGAAAAAAGATAGAACGATTATTCTAACTATCCAAGATATTGATTCAATTTTAGAAGAAGGAAATAAAATTGGTCAAGATTTAAATACAGAGAATTTATACAACCATTTAGTAAATGATGAGATATTTTAGTTTAGAGAATTTTGAAATAAATTTCAAAAAGATTTATTAAGTCGTATAAATTTAAAAATAAATGAGAATCGATGTGCATATTCATACAGAAGATACTGATATTTTTCAGGGAGAAAAGAAAGATTTCTCAGGGCAAATAGCTATTCCTGAAACAAACGCTAAATTCATTCATTATGGCCTTACTTCAGATAAGTCTATGGGAAGAGCAACAGATTATATTGTGAATTGTTGGCTCAATGGAGAACTTACAGAAGCAGAGGAAATAACTAATTGGTTGTATTCTAAGTTAAAAGATAAAGCAATTAAGATAACTATTGGAGACCTCAAAGGAAAAGGAGATTATTGTGAAGTTAGTAAAGAAGAAATATTAAAAATTCTAAGCAAATGGTTAAGCCAAACTAAATTTGTCTCCAACTGAGACACTTTCTGACTACACTCGGCATGGGCGTAATACCCTCTTGTGATTTGGGTGGGCGTTTTTTTTTAGTTTAATAGTTTGGATTGGTGGCTTTGATTTGTAAGTATTGTCGAGATTGGATTGATGGATGATAAGATAAATAAAAAGACAGCACTTACACATCGAGATGATGGCTACCTACTTATCTGTTGGAGTTAGGTCTTTATAATTTTTTGGGATATACACAATCTTTTTATTTAATGCATTATCCTATATTTTATATGAATAAAAAAGCAAAACAAGATTCTAGAACTGCAGCAATAGTAATTGCAATTTTAGTTATTATTTGGATAGTTATTTCAATCAATATAGCTTTTATTAAATTTAACCGGGCCTTATTTTGGCTTGATATAATGGTAGGTATTTTATCTATTGGAGCGGTCTTGTTTTTTGCACATAGGGGATTTACAGAAAAAGGCAACTATTTCCAAGGAAGGGATAATGAGATGTATTTCCAAATGGCAGGTTTATTTCTTATACCGTTAGTTCTTTCGGGTCTTTTGCTTGGATTTTTTTATGATGCAGGATATAGCGATGAGGCTTTAGAAAAATTAATCGGACTTCATGAACAAAAAGAAGAAATAGAAATGATGCTGGATATCGTTGCATTTAAAGGGAAGAAATTAACAAGACAAGTTATTGAAGAGGCGTATTATGAGGTATGTAAAGATCCGAATATGCCTTGTGATGCTAGGGAGCCCTATAAAAAAGTCTTGAATCTTTACGGGAATAAAGATTCTGCTGATGCAATTGCGGAGTTTTTGTGGATAAGATGAAAGCTAGGCTTCCTAATCCTTATATAAAAACATCAACATCGGCATAATTTCTTTAGTTTTGATAAACTTCTTAATAATTTTGTCCAACTCTTCAGCAGTCCTACAAAACATTAACTCATAAGAAAACTTAGATCTTTTTTCTTTAAGCTGAGGAAATTCATTTATTAATTCTCTTTTAAGTTTAATATTACTCCAAGCTTGCTTACTTTCATTATAATATATTTTTCCTTTTACATTAATTATTTTTCTTGGAGTAAGTGGTTTATATTCCATTTTTATAGTTTTGACTAAGTTTAGTTTAAATAAGAATCACCTCTAAAAATCTGGTTAAGGATATTTTATTTTGCCTGTGGCAATATCGCATAGCCAAACACCTTTACAAATATTTTTTCTTGAAATTCCAATTTTTTCAAGCATTTCAACACACTCTTGTTTTTTCTGCTCAATTTCAGATTCTTCTCCATCTGCTTCAATTTCAATAAAATTATCTATATCTTTGACTTCATCAATTGTAATTGTAAGACCTTCTAATTCAAAAGTTTCTCGCTTTTTGTCAATTATCCCAAGAAGTGGAAAATTAAGTCCTTCAAGAATCTGCTTAAATGTTTTTAGATTATCTACTTTAACTTCAAATTCTTTGTTTACTCCATCAGCAATATTGATATGATATGCAAAAATACCTTCATTTTCTCCTTCTTTATGTCTTAATCGTAGATATTCTTTTGTTTCTCGAGTATTTCTATTGGGATGATTATAGTATTCATCAATTTGATGCTTTTCTTTTTTCTCTATAGCTCCTAATTTATTAAGTTTATCTCTAACTTTTTCTTTATTATCAAATGTTGCTTTAATTTCTATTTCCATTTTAAGCTACTAATAAACCTCCTTTCAATGAATCTTTTTGTCTATTTAAGATTTCTTCTAAATATTCTGAATCAATTTGTGGATTATATTTTTGCATTCCAATATTTTCAGCTGTCTGGTGATATAAATCAACCATTAATTTTAATCCATCTTGACCTAAACTTTTTGGAATTGCAACAGGTTGTTTATGATTATATCTTGAAAAATCATTAGTTAAAATTTCCAAACCATTTAAATTATCAATCTTGCTATTTGGATGAGGAGTTAAAAAAGAAATATAGCTGATAACTCCTTTTCTTTTTCCTTGCTCTTCAATAAATTGAGCATTTTTTAATAAATCACTTTCAGTTTCTCCAATCCAACTGAATAAATAAACAGGATTTATATTTGCCCCATTATCTAAAACAATATCAAATGCTTTTCTAATATAATTTGCATCAATTCCCTTGCCCATACTTTTTAGTGCATTTTGTGAAACAGATTCAACCCCTGTGTGGATAGTATCTAATCCTGCTCTAACCATTTGTTTTACTAATTCAGAATCAACTTGATCAATCCTTGACTTAACCTTATAGCTCATTCCCAAATCAGCTTTTTCAATTTCCTTAAATAATTCTATCGCTCTTTTTTTATCGATTGTTACAGATTCATCTTTAAAATTAACTCTATCAAATCCAAATTCTTTAAGCATTTCAAGTTCTTTAATAATATTTTCAGGAGAACGTTTTCTATGTGTAAATCTCCACATATCATTTAATGTGCAGAATTTACAAGTCATTGGACAACCTCTTGCAGAATAAATTGATGCAGAGGTTAGCTTTGCATAATCCTGCATAGGAACTAAATCATAAGCAGGCATTGGCAATTCATCTAAGTTTTCAATTAATTCTTGATTAGGATTATTAATAATTTGCCCGTTTCTCTTAAAAGATATACCTTTGACCTTATTTAGAGAAACCTCGCCTTGTGTAGCCTTCAATAAGCCAGACAAAGCCCTTTCTCCCTCGCCCCGCACAATATAATCAACATAGCTAGTATTTAGAATATCATTAATATTAAAGGTTGAATATATTCCCCCCATGATTGTTGTTTTGCCCATTTGTTTAGCTTTTCTTAATATATTCAAAGAATCAGGAACTTCAGAAGTGCATGCTCCAACCCCAACAATATCCACCCCATTAATATCCTGTTCCAAATTTCTGATTTTTCCTAGTGCATGATCTAATCTATAATCTTTTACAACAACCTTAATATCATTATTTTCTCTTGCATAAGCCCCTAAGTATAATAATCCTAAAGGAACCCCCACATCTCCCCAAACTCCTTGTTTTTTCACAGGATATTTTACATCTGGTTTTGCTAATAGTAATCTTTGTGTCATTTGAAAGTAATAGCAAAAGTAAAGTATTTAAAGCCTGTTTATCATTTTGTTTAATAAAATATAGAATATTCAAAAGAATATAAAACAAAGATTAAACGTTTTGTTTAACAAAATCAAGAATGTTCAATAGAATATAAAATGGAAAGAAAAATGAAATCGTATGAAATAAAAAACCCATTAACAACTGAAGAAAGATTAAATGTAACAAGATTGATCGGACATGATTCCTTAGGTTTGTTAAATTATATTTCTAGAGATTTAGGAAATGTTGAATTAGCACAACCTAAAGTGGATTATTTAAGAAAGATTGAAACAACGGTGGCAGTATTAACTCAATGTGATAATGTTTCTGTATGTGAGAATTCTCTTCAAGGAGATTCTTTTATTAATTCTTATGAACCTTCTTCAATTGCTTATTTTATGGAACATTTAAAAAAACTTTATCCAAATAAATTAAAAACTTTTTATCAAGGTCAAAGGGATTTTTTATCTTTTAAACCAGCCCTTTTTACAGTATGCACAAATTTAATTAAAAATGGAATTTCTGCTCAAAAAGTAGCTAAGGTGAAAGATAAGGATATTTCTGTTTGTTTAAGTTCTCATCCATCAAAATTTCCAAAAAATGCTTTATTTATCCCAGAAGGTGCAAAAGATTTTGAAAATTTTTATGTTTTCCATATTCAAAATAAGGGAAAACCTTTTCCAAAAGATTCCAAATTAATTAATGGATTAACAAAATGTCCTGAATTAGGAGAACGCGGATTTGGGCTTTATTTTACAGGTCTTGTATCAAGGTTCCTAAAAGCCCCAGTTAATATAAAATCAAATGAAGATTTAACAACAATCTCATTTTATCATCCAATTTATGTTGAATAAAATAAAAAATAACTTAAATCAAAATGCAACCAACCAACATTCAAGTACATAAAACAGACAAAGAAGCTTTTGATTTAGAAATCAAACCAGATTTAAAAAATAAAAAACAATTAAATATTTTTTGTTCTTTTACTTATATTACTCCGAATTATTCTGTTTTATTTACATTAAATGAATTAAAAAAATTCGTTGATCAAGGAAATTGTAAAATTTTTTTGGTTATCTGGGATATGAATACTCTTTCAAATTCTTATTTTAAGAAAATGTGTTCAGCAAGAAAAATTAGCAATCCCAATTTATTTATAGATCAAAAAGTCTCTGAATTAAGAGATATAGCCAATTCTATTGGATTTGAAAAAGAAAATCTATCTATATATAAATCATCAGATTTATGGAAAAGACTTATCTCTTATAATGATGAAAACATTTTTCAGGATTTTTATTCAGTTCTTGGACAAATGAAAGTTAAGGATTTTGTCTCGAATGATAAAATTTCTCATCTCGTTCAGATCCCTATGGATATATTTTTTTGTAATTATTTTCATAAATTATATCCCGAGGATACAAGTAGAGAGATAGATATTGCAGTTTTTGGACAAGATAAAGAAAGCCTTTATGTTCCTACAAGAGAAATTATGATTAAAGAAGGTTTAATAGAAAATAAAAAACCACTTTTTGTTTTAATAAAGAGATTTCCTTACTTAATTTATAATTCTAATCTTCCAGAGTGGAATATGGGTTTAAAAGATATTAAAAATATTTTAATCAATTTCCCATTAACAAAAACTGAAATTTTTATTTTATTTAAGCATATTAATAATATTATAGATATAAAAGTTAGACAAAAAGATAAAAATGTTGAATTAAATTATAATGAGTTTTATGACGAATATAAAAATAATTCTGAAAAAGAACTTATGGAAATTTTAGCTGAAAATTTATTTAGATACTTAAAAGAACATAGGAGAAAGTTTTTAGAAACAAGTGGAAGAGTGGAAGAATCTATTTTAAATCTCGTTAAAAAACAAGATGTTAAAAATATCGGGCAAGTATTGAAAAGCGATATTGCTCTTGAGATTCTTCTTTTAGCAGATGGTTCGAAGAATACTAGTGAAATTTCAAGAGAGCTTGGAAAATCTATTGCAACAATTAGTACTTATTCAAACAGATTAAAGAAAATGAATTTAATTAGGGTTTTAAAAGACGGGAAGATTAAAAGAAATATTAAGGGATTGAAGATTAATTTTGAGTTGGGGTTGTGAAAAATAAATGATTTAATTTCATGAAGGGTAAATTTAAAAACTCCGAAATATTAATAAAATTACCCGAATGGAAGAAGAGTTCTTGATAAACATTGGAAATGGTAAATAATAGAATATTAGTATGCTTATGTCTTATATTAATAGCATTAACTAGTTTTGTTAGTGCAGAACAAATAGAAGAAATAACCTTAGAAGGAAATGTTGATGATATACTTGAAGGATCTTTTTTAATTGAAAATGAAATGGAAGGTTCTATTTTGGTAAATTCTTTTACAACCAATGAGGCAATGTTTAATTATAATTATGAAATAGAATTTAGTGAGGAAGATGAATTTACTTTAGATTTTGAAGAAAGCAAAATAATTTATTTTAAAATAATTCCAAGAGAAACAATGATTCGACGAATTGAAATAATCGGGGAGATAAGCCATATAGGAAGTGGAGGGGGTTGGTGGGGTCGACCAACTTATGTAATCGTTAATTTAATTGTAGAAGAAAATGGGGAACTAACTGAAAAAATAGAAGAACAAGTTGAAAAAGAATTAATTGAAGAAATAGGGCAAGAAAAACAAGAAGCTATCCAGTTAATATCTCAATCTTTTCAAGATGAAAATGTCGGATTTTTCAGAAGAATATTTAATTGGTTTTTAAGTTTATTTTAATTTATAAAATTTAAAACAAACCTTTAAATATGTGATCTTATTTATTTAATAAAATGGATAAAAGAGGAGGAGTAAAGTTGGGCATGGTACTTTTTGTTCTCATATTCTTATTTATTTTAATTTTCCAACTTCAAACAACTTCTTCATCAAATTCAAAAACAATTTCTAATTCAGATCTAATTGCATCTTCAAAAACATTTTTTATAGGAGAAGGTGTTTCTGAAAATGCCCTAACTGGAGGCATAAACAAAATTAACATTAGAAAAAATAGATATGCAAGTTTAAATAATAATGCACCAATAGTTACATTAATTGAACCATTAGATAATTCAATTGATGACGATGGGGAAATTGAGTTTATTTTTTTAGTTCAAGATGATAGTCTTCTAAGAAATTGTATATTGTATAACAATGTCCACGGAGAATGGATGCCAGATGAAAAAAATAAAAATACATTTATCCAACCAGATTATCCATTACATTTCACAATAAAAAATGTATCAAATGGAAATTATGGTTGGAATATAATTTGTCAAGATGACGCCTTTAACACAAACTCTAATAATAATTTTTCATTTACTGTGAATAAAATTCTGCCACAGATTTCAATAATAGCAAATCAAATATTAAAAGAAGATGGAATTCTTACTATTAATTTAAGTAATTATTTTTCAGATTCAAAAGGAGATAACTTATCTTATAGTGTTCAATCAGCAAATAATCTTAAAATTTCAATAGATCATGAAACAAGTATAGCAACTATTGAACCTGAAAGAAATTTATTTGGTGAAAGGACCATTGTTTTTACTGCTTTTGACGAGCATGGATCTAAGGTTGATAGCAATCCGGTTAGAATTAGTATTTCTGAAGAAGGAGATACTGCTCCAAGATTTGTTTCAACTGTTACTAAAGATGGAGAAATTGACACAGATGGTTATGTTTTCTTTGAATGTAATGTTACAGATGATGAAGGTTTGAAAGAAATCTCTTTATATTCAGATACAAGCGGGACATGGAAATTAGAAGAAATAAAAGAAGTTTCTGGGTTAGGTGTTTTTGTAGAATTTTTAATTAAAGATCTTCCGGAGGGAGATTATGAGTGGGCTTGTTCTGCCACTGATAATAGCGATCAGGAAACATTGAGTGATAGACAATATGTTGAAGTTGATATTGATGTAGAAATTGTGCATGACATTTTTAATGAAATAGTTAATAATATCAAATATCCTGCTTTTGTAGGTATAGAATATAGTAAATATCTAAATAATTCTATTGTGCTTGGAAATTTAGTAATAACAAAAGAAAATGACAAAGAATATTTAATAATAGATATAGACAATCAACAAAAAACTGAAAAAGGTGAGAAAATAAGAATGTACAAAAAGATTATTGTTTCTCCTAATGAAATATTTAATAATAATTTTGTATCAGGAAACACCGCAACTCTGAAATTGTTAATAGACTATACATACCAGGGCAAAGAGTATAGGGAGGAAGAAGAGTTAATAGTTTCTATTAAGGGGGGGTGGATTATATAATATGGTAATTGAGTTTATCACTAAATTTCTAATAGGGGGGTTAATAATTCTAACAATAATTTTATTTAAGAAACATATTTTAAAAAAGTCTAAGCTAGAAAAAAACAGATTTTTCTGGAAAGGAATCTTAATTTGGATATTAATCATTCTATTTTTTTCGGTTATTTTAACTTTTATTCGTATTTTAATGATTGAATCTATGGGCGGATCCATTGGGGTTTATATTTGGGTTAACAATTTAATATTCTCATTGATGATGGGATTCATTAGTGGATGGTTAATTATGTTACTTTTATTGAAAAAGATAAAAAGGAGGTTTTATGTTGGAGGAATAATTGGTCTTTTGATTTTTTTATTAGATTCTTTTATCTTGGGTTTTAGTTTTAGTGTAAAATTATTGATGGGTTTATTTGGCATTAATTTTTTTATAGAAAATGAATGGTTTCATTTATTGATTCCTCTAGTTTTTATTATTGTAGGAGGATTAATTAGTTTTATAATAACTAAATTAAAAAATTAAGATGAGCAAAAAAATAAATTTTAGATTGGCGATAGTCTCTATAATATTATTTGTGAACTTGATTGTAATGCTTAATTTTGTTTCGGCTGCAGATTGGTATAAGGGGGAACTTCATGTTTATACTGGTTTCAGGGGTGATGGATATAATGATGGGATTGGTTGTGTTAATGGGTATGCAGAGGGATATAATATAAGTGAATTAAAAAGTCGTGCGAGTAGTAGGGGTGTTGAATGGCAAGGATATGCTGATGAAACATTTTGTTTAGAGTCTTCTGGATTTAATACTGTGAAGACAGATTGTGAAAATGCGGAAGATGCGGGATTTACTTGTTTGCATGGAGAAACTCTTATTGTTAAGGATGATTATGATTCAGGGCTAGGAGAACAGTATTGTATCTATTGTGGAACCGTTAGATCGTTATGTGAGGGGATTGGAGGAGAACCTTATTCTGAAATTCCTCCTTACCGTGCAGGAAGAATTGGCGCTTATGGAGCATCTGATTATATTAGTTCTGGTACTGGAATTGAATGGTGTAGGAATTACCTTGATCCTCAAGATGGGATTGATGATATTCAAAATTACGGGGGCTTAGCAATATTGCATTCTCCTTTTGGAGAAGATACAGCAATTTCTAGAATCTGGGATTTTGAAAGTAGAGATTATGTTTCAGGTTATGATGGTGTAGAGATATGGAATGCTGATTGGGATTCAAATGAAGATGGAGACGCAAAAACTTGGTGGAAAGGAAAATTACTTGATGGAGATAAAATTTATTCTTTTGGAGGAGTTGGAAAACATTTAGGGAATTCTTTTGACGTTTATAATTTTGCATATCTAACAGAATTAAATCAGAGTTTCCTTAAGGATAGTTTGAAAGAAGGTTATTCTTCAGTTTCAAACAATGGTGAAATGTATATTGAAATTTATGATTCCTATAATGGTACTTGGGAAAATATGGGAAAAACATTTAATGTTTGCGAAGATGATATAATAAATATTTCTGTAACTTATGATGTGGATAATGCTTGTACACTGAGAATTTATAAAGGAGTTATAGGTGGCGGTTTAGAAATTTATTGGGAGGAGAATATTTCTGGGAGTGGATCTAAAGAGATAACAAATCTTCTTTCAGATAATGTCTATTTCCGATCCGAGTGCATTAGTCCTAATGGAGAGTATAGAATATATACAAACCCTATCTGGGTAGAATTAGCGCCAGATATTGATGGAGATGGATATTGTACTCTTAGTGATTGTAATGATAATCATGGAGGCGTTTATCCTGGAGCAACAGAATATTGTGATAGTATAGATAATGATTGCGATGAAGTTGTTGATGAAGGTTGTGAGGGAGGAGATCCTGGAGAGGAGTGCACGGTTACAGAATGTATTGAAGTAGGTTATGATCAATGTTTTGAAGCTGATTGCACTAATTGTGATGTGAGTATAGCTGTTAATTATTATGAAAATGTTAATAATATTCAATGGGGTGCTGTTAATGACGCTTCTGATCCTTATGTTATAGGCAATTATACTGTAGGCTGGATAGATGCTAGTGCTCGTAAGATGTATTATAATATTGATGATGGAATAAGTGATTGTGATGCTTGGGGTTGTGACAATGGTGGAGTAGAAGATGAAAGCACAAGGGCTACAGTTTATGCTCCTGGAATAGCAATTAGTGAAAATATCTTTGGATATGATCGAGATGGAAATTACGCATGTGTGCTTGGAGTTAGCAGTTTTAGCCCGGGATATGAAGGAAATTCAAATATTTATGTTTTGAATTGTTATGACGCGAATGATTGTTCAGTAGGATATTTTTGTGATAAAACAGGTAGTTGGTCTGGTTGGGATTGTGCTCTGGAAAAAGGAGATGGACAGAGTTGTACAACTAGTTCACAATGTTCATCTGGCTATTGTGATAATGATGGGGTTGGATTAAATGATAGTAATATCTGTTTTACTCCATATAATACTTATTTTGATGGTGAAGACCTGAAATATTGTGAATACTCTACTGGATGGGGGGATGTTGATTGTGATGAAAAAGAAATTGGAGATGGATGCGGAACAGATTGTAAATGGAGTATTAATGCTCCACAAGAATCTACAATGCTCCATCCAAATAATAGTAAAACTTTTGAAACAAATACAACAATAACAATAAACTGGACTTTATCAATTGATTCAAATAATGATTTTTTAAGATATTTTTTACAGTATTCAAATGATTCTGGTGGAAACTGGACAAATATTATTTCAAATTATGGTTATGAAAATAAATTAAATGATAGCTCAATCGAAAAAGAACTAACTTTTTCTGGAAGTGAAGGCAAAACAGTTTACATTAGATTACCTAAAAAATCTAAAGTCTCATATGCGACAATGGATATAACAGGATTTTAAAAATGAATAAAAAAGCAAGAACAATGATTGAAACAAGTATTTTAATTTTATTAGTTTTTACTTTTTTTATTAGTTTTGTTTTTGCAGAAACTATTGAATATAATGAAGAAACAATTGCAAATTCTGAAGATAAAATTATTAATTTCTCTTCTTTGAATTTATTAAATCGGGCTTTGACTTCTAATACATATTATGATGAAAATCAAAACCAATATGTTGCACAAATATTTTCCCAACCAATTAACTATCATAATGGCACTGATTTTAGACCAATAGATACAACAGTCATTGAACTTAATAAAGAGGGATATAAATTCGGTGTTGAATCTGGGGTTTACCAAGTTTATTTTAAAGAAAATTCTAAAACTGAAGAAAATATAAAAATAATTAATGATGGAAATATTATTTTATTTTCTCCAAAAAGTTTAAGATTTACTGGTCAAACAACTGCAAATAAAAAAGATGCGTCTGTTGCTCTGGAGAAGAACATTGCTATTTACAAAGATCAGTTTGAAAAAATTGATTTGAAATATAAATATCAAAAAGCAAGATTAAAAGAAGAATTAATCATTGATAGTTTATTTGATTTAAAAGAGATAAAGGGGAGCCCTTTAGATAGTGATGATTTGATATTTACGACACAAATTACAACTTTTAATAACAAAACTAAGAATCCGCTCGACATGAAGATCAATAATGAAAAAATTTATCTTGATAGTTTGATAGAAATTGAGACTATGGGAAGTATTGGATTTTTAAATGAGGAAGAAAATATATTCTCTTTCTCTAAACCAATTGCTTTTGATTCTGTGGGAGATCGAATTAACTTAAAATATATAATTAAGAAAGATTCATCTGAAAATTTAATTCTTGAAATTTATACTCCTTATTCTTGGTTGGAAAATGCGATTTATCCTGTTACTATAGACCCAACATTTCAAGAGGATGCAAGTTGGTCTAATTATATTCAACATGATTTATGGGATGATGGTGTTTATGGGAACAACCAAAACGATGATTTGTATCATTTGGGAAGTGATGAGAGAACAAGTGGTACAAGATGTACTTATGGTGAAGTTGAATTCCCTACTGAGGATATCCCTGATGACGCAACAATTACCGATAGTGATTTATATGCTTATGTTTATTCTGTAAATGTGGATGATTGTACTGATGTTGATTTAGATTTATATGGCTATTCTGGAGCAGAGTTACCCCATACTTTACCAGATACTTTAACTGAATTAAATGAACTTAAAACATTTTTTCATGCTTGGGATTTTGATGTGGGATATTTTAGTGGTCTTGATGACGATGATGAAAATACATGGCTTCATGAGGATTTGGATTTGGATGATGGAGATTATATTATTCAAGATATAATTGATTATGACGGTAATAGTTTTGGAGTTTTCATGGAGGATACTTCTTGCAGTAGTTCAACAGATGATTGTTATGTAAGTATTGATACTGAAACAGGAGGTGAGGAAGCCTATATAATTGTAACATATACTCTGCCAGATACAACTGCTCCAACAACAAGTGCCTCAGCAACTTCCCCCCTTGGAGGTTCTTCTTATACGTTTGGAACTGTGACAAGTAGTAATGTTAGCGTAACTTTAAGTTGTAGTGATGGATGGAGGGGATGTAAAATAGGCTATCCAAGATATTGTTTAGATACTTCTGATACATGCTCTTCATTAACAACTTATTCTTCTTCAGTAGATATTTCAACTGGTGGAATAAGTTATATAAGATACCAAAGCAAAGACGATACGAATAATACTGAAACAATAAAAAGTAAAATAATAATAATTGACAAAGGTTATATCCAAAATATCTCGATAAGTGTTAATAATACAGAAATCTTGAGCTATTCAGATTATTTTGTAAGAACAGAGACAATTAACAACTTAACACAAGAAATTAATAATGCTTTAGATAGTTGTGTAGCAGATGAAGAAGGATATTGCGATATTCCAATAACAATACATTCAGATAGTTCTGGGAACCTGAATATAACAGATATTAATATCTATTTTAATATAACAGAATATGTCTGGAATGTATCTGGTTTGCCAGAATTATCAACTTACAAAGCTAGAGTAAAAGCCACAGATGGATTATTAAATAATAGTTGGGATGAGGGTGATGAAGATTTTACAATTGGTGACGTAAGTGCGTCTAATATAAATTTAGATTTAGTTTATCCAACCACAAACATAAATGTTACTCAAAATGAATTTTTTAATTTTACAGCCCAAGTTTGTTGTTATGGTTCTAATTGCGGAGAGGTTAATGTTAGTTTAGATCCAGAAACTCATGATTATACTAAATCTGCTGAAACTCATTGTAAAAATGGTTTATGTACTAAAACAATCTACTCTGGAATAAGATTTGTTTATGAAGATGATAACTGGAAGAAAGTTGAAGAAGCTAGAAGTTTGAAGGACAAGGGATTTGATATTAAATATATTGATATTGATGAGAAATATAAATTGAAAATTATAGATTTTAATTTTAGTTCTATAGAGTTTGAATTAGAACTAACTGAAGATGAATTAGAAAAAGATATTCCAGTTAAGTTATGGAAGATTAATGATGAAAAATCAACAGATGATAAAATAATTAAACGATCATATAAAGACTACTATGATACAGTTAAGCATAAAAAAATAAAACAATCCTCTAAAAAGAAACTTTATGTTGAGGAAATTGGACTAGATAAAATAATCGAAATTGGGGGGCATTCTACAACGATAACCCTGGAGGAAGCAGATACAGAAAATTTGGAGGATACTTATGTGGATGAGGGCGATGATAGTAATTTTGGGTCTGCAAATGGTTTTAGGGTTGGAGAAACATATTCAGATAAAAAAGATGCTTATCTTAAATTTAATATTTCTACAATGCCTTCTAGTTTTGAGGTAATCTCTGCAAATTTATTTTTACGTGCAGTGGGAATGGGATATCAATCTAATAAATTTATGAATGTTAAGGTTTTTGATGCTAATTCATCAAATTGGATTGAGGAAGATATGAATTGGTCTAATCGGGTTGGATATAGGTCTTTTTTTAACTCGTCTAATTATCAATATTTTACAGACAATTCAGATTATATTTGGTATAATTGGAGTGTTGAAAATATCTTGCAAGAGTATTCGGGAGTGGGGGAAGAAAGTTTTTCTTTTGTACTATCTTCATATAATCATTCTGGAGGAGTTCTTTATATGACTTTTGCTTCGAAAGAGTTTTCTAGTTCTTCTTATAGGCCTTATTTAAATATTACTTACACTGAGTCATTAAAAGGATTAATAAGTACGGTACAAGGTACAATTCCGTTTTATACTAATACTTCTAATCCTTATAATATAAGTTTGAATGAAGGTCAATGTCAGAATATAACTTGGTGGGTTAATGCTACTGGCGAAACCAATACATATACTTTTTTTGTATTTGCTAATAAAACTTCGGATATGAGTATAGGAAATAAAACAAGTAATGTAAATATAACAATTGATGGAAAAGAGTCTCCGTCAAGGATAGAGATAGACTTGATATATCCAATTG
>Ga0075122_10001156_pt1 | contig 19193 bp, 14 predicted proteins | sample AntAceMetag02UKB_FD_69790 | JGI IMG/M metagenome (GOLD analysis project Ga0075122, IMG submission 69790) | Saline lake microbial communities from Ace Lake, Antarctica - Antarctic Ace Lake Metagenome 02UKB | ecosystem: Environmental > Aquatic > Non-marine Saline and Alkaline > Saline | place...
GCGCCTGAAAAATATTGTGACTGATTCAGGGAAAGCCACCGGACTGGATTTTTCAGCCGGTATGCTGCAAGTTGCCCGCGCCAGAAGCGTCAATAGAAAGAGCAGTTTTATTCAGGGAGATGCCACATGTCTGCCGCTGAAAAGCGAAAGCCAGGATGCGGTTACGGTCGGTTTTGGGTTGAGAAATCTGATCGATATCCAGGGATGTCTGTCTGAAGTGCAGCGAGTATTAAAACCAGGAGGGTGTTTTTTATCTCTGGACATGGGAAAAGTCAAAATCCCTTTTATCAAAACGCTTTTTCAATTTTATTTCTTTGTGATTGTCCCGCGAATTGGAAAAATGATCTACCCGGGAGAAACGTTTTTTGACTATTTCCCCCACTCCTCGCTCGACTACCCGTCCCAGGAAAAACTTTCGGGCCTGCTGGAAGAAACGGGATTCTCAAATGTCCGCTTTTATAACTTTTATTTTGGGAGTACTGTCATCCATTACGCTCAGAAACCATCGGCCAACAGTGTGATTGATTATCCGCCGTTCTCAGCTTGAGATTTTCGTTCCTCATCCTTTTCAAATTTCCGCATCTTCTCTTCGTGCAGAACCATCTTCTCCCACCTCCGCTCCAAATCTGCCAGGTCATTACTCTTCTTCAGCCCTTTGTATAGTGCAGCCAACTGCATGAAGATATTCTTATCCACTTTCATCCGCAAAACCGTTTCGAAAGTTTCGATCGCTTTGGGATAATTCTTCTGTTTCAGGAAAGTTTTTCCTTTGATAATCATTTTCTGACGATGGGTTTCTTGTTCCTTTGCTTTCTCCTCATCAATCAAATTTTGCCACTCTTCGAGCAGTTCATTTTCTTTCTCGGAATTGTTCAACTGCTTGTAGACATCCGCTGTCTGTTTAATCGTATCCGGCAATCTCAGGACCCCCAAAGCTTTGTGGTAGTAGTCCACTGCCGGTTTGAACTTGTGATCTAAAAAGAGTTTTTCCCCTTTCTCCACGTAATAATCATGGATCTCCCTGATTTTAGAATCCGCTGCTTTGGACTTTGGATCTAGTTGGTCCATAAATCTAAATGCTTCCACGGCTTCGTCATACTTTTTCATCTCGACGTTGATTGAGCCGATATTGTTCCAGATATTCGCTGTGGGAACCTCTGTCGATGCAATTGTGTAGTAATTTAACGCTTTTTTGAGGTTTCCCTGCTCATAATTTTCATCTGCTAATGCGAGCAGGTCCCGCATACTATAGATCCCACTGGATTTCTCAAGTAAAGCAGCCGTTTTGACAAGGTACTTGGTGGCCAAGAATTTCTTTTTGCTTTTACGATACATCAGACCCAGATTCACATTGTGGTATCGATTGTATTCATTCTTTCCCAATAACTGAACCAGTTTCTTGATGGCTTCATCAATAAACCCTTTTTGGTCCATGGCGACGGCTTTCAGCAGTTCCACCGTTTCAAAATCCAGCGGAGACAGCCCGTCCATCGCAGCCAGGGCTTCATCCGGCTTTCTATTTTTCAAAGTATAGAGCGCCAGATTAAATTTATGGGTATCGGCATTATCAGGGTCATCCCTGATCTCTGTCTTAAACATCTCGATCAATTCTTCTTCGGAAACCTTATTCAGATCATCTTTCAGCTTCTTTAATCTCTTTTCAATCCCCTGAGCCTCTAATGCACTCCCCTTTTCAATCAGTTTGTCCTTTTCAATGGTCAGATCCTGAACCTGATCTTTATAGGACAGTTGCTTATGGTCTTCAACCTGCTTCGTCATGGTTTCGAGGAGATTATCCTCACCAATATATCCGGGAAGTATATATCCTTCGGCGCTATCGAATTTTTCCAGTGCACTTTTAACAGCCTCATCGAAAATATCAACCTTTGCCTGAGAGGCCGCCAAGTTATAAAACGCCATTTCGTAATTTTTATTAACTTTCAATGCCGCTTTATACAATCCGTTTGCTTGCTTATAATCTTTCAGTTCCCGTGCGTAATTGCCCAGTTTATTGGCTAGTTCATAATCAGCATTATTTTTCTTGTATAAATTCAAACCAATTGCCAATGCAGATTCAAGCTCTCCAGAAGCAGCTGCATTGCTGAGTTCTTCAACGAGTCTTGGATAGACTTCGTCGGGATTGAGCTCCATCGCCTTGTCAAACTCAATCATCGCCCCGTTATAGAATTTCTGAGACAGATGCGTCATTCCATCCGCAATATGCTCTGCCACCTTTATTCTTATTTTTTCTTCCTTACTTTGAAATAAACCTTTCAGCATTTACATATCTCATCTAGTTCTATCTTTCAAAGGAACTCATTTTTCAGGCTGGTAAGAGCTTCCACTCGACCTCTTTTTAGGGAAAATACCATACCTTTATAAAAAATCCTATCTCAAAAACTCATGATATTTCTTTTTTTGCTTATCGAATCAATAGCACAAAAGCACTTTCACCTGATTGGAAGGGGGTGCTCTCTACCCTGCCTTTTTTACGTATCTTTTTATAATAATTGAAATAACACTATTTGGGAACCGCGATATTGTGTTGCTTGATTTTGCGGTAAAGATTACTTCGTTCCACTTGAATCATTTCAGAAGTTTTGGAGATATTCCAGCGATTTTTCTTGAGCATGGATTGAATAAACTGTTTTTCAAACGATTCGCGGGCATCCTTCAGTTTCATTGGAAACTCATCTACCTGCAACATTTCCTTATTCGCCATACGAATTACCGGAGGGACATGGTCAAGACTGATGACGGGATTCTTCACCATGATCAACAATCGTTCCACGATATTTTTCAATTCCCTGATATTTCCAGGCCAGTGATATGCCATGAGGCTATCCAAGGCTGCACTGCTGATTTTCTTATTCGGGTATATTCCCCCTGAGCTCAGTTGTTTTAAAAAATAGTCAATTAAATCGGGAATGTCTTCTTTCCTATCTTTTAAGGGTGGCAGATCAATGGGAATTACGTTCAAGCGATAAAAGAGGTCTTCCCGAAAATTCCCCTGTGCAATCTCCTCCTGCAAATTCTTATTTGACGCGGCAATGATGCGGATATCCACCTCAAAGAGGTCTGTTCCCCCAACCCTTTCAAATCGTTGTTCCTGGAGAACCCTCAGAATTTTTGACTGAGTTTTCAAACTCATATCTCCGATCTCATCCAAAAACAGGGTCCCTCGATTGGCCTGGTCGAATTTCCCCAGCTTTTGATTGATGGCCCCTGGAAATGCCCCCTTCTCATGACCAAAGAGTTCGCTTTCAATCATCTCTTCCGGAATTGCAGCACAATTCAGTTCGATAAACGGTTTTTTGCGCCGTAGACTCTGGTAGTGTATTTGTCTGGCTACCAGTTCTTTCCCTGTCCCATTTTCACCATTGATCATAACCCATCCATCAGATGGTGCGGCGATAGAGACCTGCTCAAGCACTGATCTGATTTCCGGGGATTTCCCGATAATTTCGTAATCTTCAAAGCGTTGGGCTCTTCTAAGCTCTTCATTTTCTTTTTCCAGAGCCGATTCCTTTAAGGCGTGATTCAGTTTGATCAGTACGATTTCCAATGACAACGGCTTTTCTATAAAATCATAGGCTCCTTTTTTTGTTGCCTTTACAGCGGTCTCAATGGTTCCGTGTCCTGACATCATTATCACCTGCAATTTCGGAAATCGTCTTTTGGTCCAATCCAGGAACTCTATTCCATCTACCCCCGGCATCCAAATATCAACCAAAGCGGCTTGAAAATCAGAGGCATCACTATTCATCAGGATCTTCATGGCCTCTTCAGCCGATTCAGCCAATTCAGTCTTAAAATTTTCATCTTTGAGAACATCACTTAAAGTTGAGAGTATGGACACTTCATCATCAACGATCAGGATACGATCAGACATATTTGCTCTGTTTTTAGTTATACTATATTGTTCGTTTTGCCGATACCAACGGTTCTTTTCACGGGATTTGGGATATCGTCAGAACACCTCGCGATCAAACTGATTCCCAGTCCGCCATTGATCATTAATAGCGGATAATTAGCAACTGATCAAGCTGGTAATTCAATCGTAAAGGTTGTTCCTGGATCATTATTCCGCAAACGAATAAATCCGTCGTGATCGGAGATAATTTGTTGAACAATCGCCAGCCCCAGACCGGTTCCATCCTTTTTCGTTGTCACATAGGGATCAAAAATCCGGTGAATCATCTCGACCGGGATGCCACTTCCCGTATCAATGACTTTGACAGACACCATTTTTAACTCTTTAGAGTAAGAACTGATCAAATCAATTTTACCTGGACCGGAAATCGCTGCGACCGCATTATCTATCAGATTTGTAAAAACCCGTTTCATCTGCTCCGCATCCAGCAGAGTTTCCGGTATGGAGGGATCAGTCATCAGGTTTATCTTTATCAATGGTGGCAATCCCTGCTTAAACAGGTCGCTGACATTTTCAAGAATCCGGTTGATATTATTAGGAGACGGACTGATTTCAGGTAATCGGGCAAATTTGGAAAACTCGTTGACCATTTTTTTAAGCCCGTTTACTTCTTTGATGATTGTTGATGTACTACTGTCCAGCATTTCAGAATCGTCAATCAATCCCAGGTACTTACGCCGAATTCTCTGTGTGGACAACTGAATCGGGGTTAACGGGTTCTTAATCTCGTGGGCAATTCTTTTGGCAACTTCTCGCCAGGCACTGGCTCGCGTTGAACGATCAATTTCTGTCAAGTCATCCACCACGAGTAGTTTTCCCAACTGTTCTTTTTTTGGATTTTTCAGCTGGAACAGTTCCATGGAAACGTGCACAACTCTTTTTTCCAGTTTCAAATGGGTTATTTTCTTAACAGACGTTTGACCGGATTGATTTAACACATCCAACATTTCCTCAAAATGATCCTTCTGCTCTTTGGTCAGGATACTGAGATAATGCTTTTGAATTACTTCTGCGGGCTTTATTTGGAACAGTTTGATCATATAAGGATTAATCCCATTTATATAACCGGAATTATCGAAAGAAATTATCCCTGTTTGAATATTTTGCTGGACCAACTCAACAAATATATTTCTCTCTTCCAGTGTTTTATTCGTATAAATAAGCGCTTCCCGGCTGATGGCTAGTTTTTTTCTATTCTGCTGCAACTCTTTGGTCATAGCGTTGAATGAATCCAGCAACATGCCGGTTTCATCATCCACTTCCAGATCAATCTGAAAATCCAGGTCTCCCTTTGAGATCCGCCGGGTTCCATCCACCAGAGTTTCTATGGGTTTGACAATACTGCCAGCCAGGTAATAGCCAAACCAGATACCACCAAATATAATAAGAACCGTAAAAAGCAGAAGGTAGGTTGTAAAGTTTGTTCTGATTGGGCTTTGCAAATGGGCGAGGTTCTGGAAATTTTCCAGATTTTGTTGTATCACGCCAAGATCTTTATATTTTGCACCAGTCTGCAGCTTAACCACTTCGAGATAGTAACCGGTCCCTTTAAACTTGATCGGCAGCAAAGCCCGGTTAATTTTCCCTGTCATTGAGCGGCTATTAAAATCCATTGGAAACTCTGCCAGCTTATCGATCAGATCGTTTTTGACAAGGGGTGTCCAAGCCTCTTTTTTTCCGTTGTCCAGAAACCAATGGCCACCTGGCTTCAGATCGGCATCATACCAGATAACCCCATCCAACCGATATCGGGCAAGCGAATTCCGAAACCACTCTCCGGGCAGCTTTTCACTATTCTCCATTGATGGTTCCAAAGCCACATTTTTCACGTAATCATCGGCCACAATCTTGACAAAATGCTTTAAATCATCCGCCTGGTATTGATTCAGTCGTTCAACCATTCCGGCTGAATCTTTCAGGGCAATCGCAAATTGTCCTTTAAACCAGTAATCAAGACTGTCTCTCAGCAGTCCATTCGCGATAAAAAAGAACATCAACATCGGCAGTGATGAGACCAGAATAAAGGCCAGAGTTAATTTGAACTTCAGCCGGAATCCCAGCTTTTTGCGTTTTCTTTCATAGATTAATTTAACCAGATTTCTGATGATCAACAGGATAACAGTTACCAGGAGCAGAATATTCAGATTAATCAGGAGGAAAATATTTAAATTAAAATCAATACTGCTCCAATCCTGCAAACCTTGTTGATAATAATTAAACAACAACAAGGAGATAATCAGGATTAAACAAAAGATGATCAAACCGACCCGATTTCGTATTTTTCGCTGAGGCTCCTCCGCAGACGGGTCAGCCACTTCATTGAGATTATTGCTGGGATCTCGCATCTTAGTTTTACTTTTTTAGTAACTATTCACCACACTTCCGGAGTTGAGGGGGAGCTAAATAGTTACTTTTTTTATTAATAAAGCGGTGTGATCGACTTTCAAAGAGCCCTGTTCACTGGCCGCGTGATTCATAGTTATACTCGAACGAATTTGCCAGACTGGTTAATTACAAGCCATTTTCAGACTTTATCTCTCACTGACCTCTTCAGAATGCTTGGAATCGTATTCTGAATGACTATCATCCAGGTATTTCGCAAAAAGAGATTGGGTTAAAAGAGGTAATCTTTGGGAATAACGACAATTCCATCAGATACAAAGAATTGTTCTTGATCTTTTTTTGGATCGCAGCCGATTTGGACATTATCCGGGACTATTACATCTTTGTCGAAAATCGCGTTTCGAATGATGCAATTTCTACCAATACTGCTGTTTGTCATGATGATTGAATCTTCAATCAACGTGTCGTTCCCAACCGTCACACCTCTACCGATTAACGAATTATGAATACGACAGTTATACAAATGTGAACCCAGATCAACTGTTGAATTCGTAAGCGACACACCTTTGCTTCCACCGAAATAAGACACGGGAGAAGGGGCTCCCAGAGTTTTTATAGGCCATTCAGAGGTGCAGACGACTCGATCACCCAATTGAGAGAGAAAATCCATGTTAGCATTGTAGTAGCTGCGAATCGTACCCACGTCACGCCAATAATGGCCAAAACGGCTGTGTTTAAAGGAAAAACCATTGACACGATACTCTCCAATCATCGCCGGAATGATATCTTTTCCAAAGTCATGGGCGGTCATTTGTCGGGCATCCCTGGCCAACATCCGGACAAGGGAATCTGTTTTAAAGAGATAGATCCCCATATTTATACTACACTCATCGGTTTCACCCGGTATCAGTGAAGGGTCCTGGGGTTTTTCAATAAAACTGTTTATATTCAGCTCATCATCCATCGTCAGGACACCGAATGATGCCGCATCATCTTTTTTAATCGACAGCACTGACATGGTCAGATCAGCACCCCGTTCAATGTGTTGGTGATACAGCTCATTGAAATCCATGTTGTAAATATGGTCCCCAGAAAGGATAAAGACATGTTCGGGTCGATGATCTTCCAGTAGATGCAGGTTCTGATAAATGGCATCTGCTGTTCCACTGTACCACTCTTCAGAGATTCGCTGTTGGGCAGGGACAGGGGCAATGAATTCTGAGAGATCATTGGGTAGGAAATTCCAGCTTCTTCTTAAATGCTGATGAAGGGAGAGACTTTTAGTTTGGGTTAGAAGATACACTTGCCGCAAATCCGAATTGATGCAACTGGATAGAACAAAGTCAATAATTCGAAAGCGGGCTGCAAAAAAAACAGCCGGTTTTGATCGATCACGGGTCAACGGATACAGACGGCTTCCTTTACCGCCAGCCAGGATAAACGTCAGTATTTTTTTATTTTGCAGCAGCATTTACCATCCCGATTGAATTTATTTAACTCAAATGGCTATTAACAGTTTGAATCAGTTCTTCCAGATTACCACTTTTGATCACGTAAGCCACAGCACTCCACGTCAGATAATTCTCCCTGAAGTGACTATACGCACTATGTATGATTACCGGAAGCTCCCTCTTGATACTGACAATTTTTTCCAATGCTTCAATGCCATTCATCCCGGGCATTTTAATATCCAAAATCACCAGATCCGCAATTTCATCCTTCAGGCATTGCAACCCCTTAAATGCATTTTCCGCGGTCGTCACCTTATAACCCAAGTCGGAAAATTCAAGTTTGAGCAGTTCTCTCATATGAACATCATCATCAATGACCAGTATTTTTTTATCATCCGTCATGGGCATCTCCTTTGGGATTGATGGGGAAAGAGACAATAAATGTAGCTCCTTTATCCGGAGCGGTGCGTACTACAATCGCCCCATTGTTTTCTTCGACAAGCTTCTTCACGACTACGAGTCCGAGACCCGATCCATCTTCTTTGGTGGTATAAAAAGGAGAGAAGATTTTGGATTTGATATCCAGTGGAATTCCAGGACCTGTATCCTGAATAGTGATCACGACTTTGTCTTCAATGTGACTGGCCAGAACCAATAGTAAACCATCTGAATCAATCGATTCCAGAGCGTTTCTAACAAGGTTACTTATAATTTCAAACAGGTGATGCTCCTTTATATTTATTTCAGGAAGACTCCCTTGAATATTCATACTGACCGAAACCTTTCTGATATGGATCTCTTCCTCCAGTAAACTCAATACCTTATTTATTGCTTTGGTACAATCGCACCCGTTTGAGAGCTCTTCTTCCGGCAAGGATACATCCAGGATGTCGTTAATCACTAGTTCCAGAGTCCCGACAGTCTCAACAATTCTGGACATCGAATTATGGTGAATGTCAGATTCGTCCATTTGTTTGAAAACCCTTGACGCATAACCTCCAATAGTCGCCAGTGGACCTCTGACCTCGTGTGCCATATGAGCTACCATCTCACCCATAACCGCCAGTTTTTCCTTTTGAATCAGGATTTCTTGACTTTCACGGATCTTCAAATTTGCCTGTTTTACTAAATTGATATTTTTTTCAAGACTACTCAACAATTTGGATGATTCAAGCGCATTTGTTGCGATTTCCGCATAGCGAGTGATCCCTTTGATATCATGCGTCGTAATCTGGGATTGGGTCACCTGATTATCAACAATGATCACGCCGGTTGAGCGTCCATGCCAGAGTAATGGAATAATGGCACACTCATGCACCTGGAGTAGTTCCCTCAGCCAGATAACACTGGGCTCATCTACTAACGGGTAGTCTTCATTGATCAGGATGTACTTCTGACCACTCAGGGCCTTAATCAGGATATTCTGATAGTCAAACAAATTGATCTGTACATCCTTTAAAATGTCGTTGACCGCACTATCCGTTCCAACCATTTCCTGATAATGGGTGATCATCTCATTAAGGGTTTTCGGCGCCGAGTCAAAACCGTTATATATTACGCCCGCCTCATCACCGGAGCCGGGACCAATTGCCTGTATTCCCTTGAGAATCCTTTCATCTTCATCGACCAGAAATAGAAAGGCACGGTTAAACCGCAGCCCCTGCCCTGCTGTTAATGAAACCAGTATTGTATCTATAAATTCTTGAATGGAACTATAGACACTGCGATTATCAAACAGATCGAACTCCTTATTCAGTCGTTCGCTTTTTGCTTTGATCTTCTTTCTGATCTCAACGACTTCAGTAATATTGTTAAACACGATCAAGGAGTACATTTCTTCATTGTCTAGCTGATAAAGCGACAACTCAATATCAATAATCACGCCATTTTTTTGTTTGATACGTGTTTTTTGATTGACCATTGACCCGGCATAACTGTCAAAGAGAAGCTGATATAGAAAATCTGAGCTGGCCGGGTCGTCAATGGGGAAAAAAATCTGGAAAGGTTGATTGATAACCTCTTCCTCACTGTAACCCAACTGCCGGAATATCTTCTGGCTGCAGAGAATGGTCTTCCCCTGATTATCTAGCAACATCCAGAAATCAAGGATTCGGTCCAGATTATTGACAATGACTTCGTGATACGCCATACATATTTCCTTAATGGATTCCGTTAGATAAATCTTTTAAGAAATGGTCCAACAAATGCTGTCCTGGCAGTGCTCATCATAGACGCTTTACTGGGTCTGTGGAAATTGATATTGTAGAGATCAAGCTTTCCTAAAAAGGAGATGCAAAGGATCAGCAATTAATTATTATAGAAATCTCATTATCTGACAAAAGTATCCCACTCCTGATTAAATTTTCGTTACTCAAGTTTTACATTAAAACTGATCCCGAGTCCATATTTTTTTGAATTAATAGATGATTAAAAATATGTCCTATACTCAGTTTTGAGTACTGTATGACTTTTCTGATCTGCCTGAATAGCTTAAATAGGAGTGACTGATATCTCCAAATTTATTTAAATGAAAAACCCCAGCTAATGAATCCCGAATGATAAATGTGGCGAATCTATCGGAAGATTTTCCCATCTGGATCTCCGAAGAAGAATATGATGCATTAATTGTTAAAAAAAGTGGCGGGTGGTCAAATTGTGAGACGCAGATGGAATGGATGGTAAAGCTTCACTACCTGCGCAAAGGTTTCAAGGATCAGAAAATCATCCGTGAAGAATTTTTTAAAAAAGAGAAAGAGCTGATAATCCGGTGGTGGTCCAAATGGTGTTGAAGTAATGACAGCACACCACCTGACAAAGCAACATCAAGTCATAATAAATATAGATGAATAACAAGATCTGGGACATCATTGTCGTCGGTGGAGGGCATGCTGGCTGCGAAGCCGCCCTGGCAGCCGCGAAATTAAATCAAAAGACACTTCTGCTCACCATGACAGTCGACAATGTAGCCGCTATGTCCTGCAATCCCGCGATCGGCGGACTCGCCAAAGGACATCTTGTCAAAGAGATCGATGCTTTGGGTGGAACGATGGGACGAGTTGCCGATGAGACAGGTATTCAGTTCAGAATTCTCAACCGGAAAAAAGGACCCGCTGTTCAGGCCACCCGGTGCCAGTCAGATATGATTGTCTACAAAAACACGATGCGATCCATCCTGGAAAACCAGGAGAATCTGACTATTCGACAAACCGAAGTCACCGCACTCAAATGGGAGAAGGAGAAAATTACAGGAGTTCACACCAATCTGGGAGAGGAGATCAATAGTCGGGCCGTCATACTGACAACCGGAACGTTTCTCAACGGTCTGATTCATATCGGTCATCAACAGTTCCCTGCTGGCCGAGCATGGGAATTTCCCGCCTCCGCATTGTCCCATCATTTAGTTGAAAAAGGGCTGCAGATGGGGCGGCTTAAAACCGGCACAACTCCGCGCTTGGATGGTAGAACGATTAATTTCGATATTCTCGATTCCCAGCCTGGGGATGACGAAGAGATCCGGTTCTCTTTCTGGAAAAGTCAGCGAAAACTCAGACAGGTTCCCTGTTACATCACCTACACCAATTCAAGAACCCATGAGATTATCGCCGAAAATATAAAACTGTCCGCGATGTACAGCGGTGCCATTACCGGGATTGGAGCCCGCTACTGCCCCAGCATCGAAGATAAAATCAACAAGTTTCCCGACCGCGATCGTCACCAGATTTTCCTTGAGCCCACCAGCCTGGAGTCGTTTGAATACTACCCCAACGGAATCTCAACTAGTCTGCCAGCTGACATTCAACTGAAATATTTGCGAAGTATTGAGGGCCTGGAAAATGTTGAAGTTGTCAGGGTGGGTTATGCCATTGAATATGACTATATTCTGCCAACCCAGCTGAAAAGCACCCTGGAAGCGAAAGATGCGGAGAACCTGTACTGTGCCGGTCAGATCAACGGTACTTCTGGCTATGAGGAAGCAGGCGCCCAGGGATTGGTCGCAGGAGTGAATGCGGCCCTGAAAAACCAGGAAAAAGAGAGTTTAATCCTGTTACGAAATCAGGCTTATATGGGCGTTCTCATCGATGATCTCATCTCAAAAGGGACAGAAGAACCCTATCGACTATTTACATCCCGGGCCGAATACCGACTGATGTTAAGAGAGGATAATGCTGATTTAAGACTGTCACAGACCGGCTATGATATCGGCCTTCTGTCTGAAGAGAATTATCAGATGTTTCAAGAGAAAAGATCCCGGATCGCTAAACTCAAAGATTTTATCGGTCAGTCCTACATCCAGCCCAAGCCGAAAACCAACGAACAACTCCAGGCAAGAAATCTGCGGCCATTAACCGGTCGGCAATCCATCCAGGAATTCCTTAAAAAACCCGAGCATAGTCTCAATCTTTTGGAAGCGTTAGACGATCAAGAGCAGCTCTCCTACTTGAAAACCTGTGATGAGGCAGTCAAAAAGACAGTCGAAACAGATGTTAAGTATGAGGGTTATATCGCCCGGCAGGAGATGCAAATCCAGAAATATCTTAAAATCGAGTCGATCCGGATTCCGGAACCATTTGATTACGATAGTGTGGGGGGATTGTCAGTTGAAGTCGTGCAAAAACTGAAGAAAAACCGCCCACAAACTCTAGGACAAGCGAGCAAAATTAGTGGTATTACACCCGCAGCCATAACGGTCTTGATGGTTGCTTTTGAGAAAATGCGCAAGAGACAGGTAACGAACTGAAGCAAACAGGGACAGGAGGTGTTGAGGGATCGTTTGAATCAGCTCCCTGAATATTAAAGGGAGCTATTGCTTATCTGCCGGACATTCCACAGGGGATAATTTCTTCCGGCATTTGTTCAAGCTGTTTTTTTTTACAATGTCAGCCGACTTATTCCTTCCAATGGATACATTCGCCTGGACATGCGTCGATTTCTTCCTGGATTTCTTCTTCAGATGCACCAGCTGAATTATGAACTTCAGCTATATCATCATCATCCATTTTAAAAACGTCTGGGAGATCATCAACACATTGTGCACAGCTTGTGCACTCTTCTTTATCAACATATACTTCTTTAGCCATAATACCTCTGATTAGGATTTAGGATTTTATACTACAAACAAGTGAATCTGTTTTGCTATTATAAAGCTACCTTACATGATAATAAAAACTATTCACAAAAAAATACGGGCAATAACGAAAAGATAGATATCAATCAATATCTCAATAAAAATATTTCAGGATACTACCTATGACATTGACTTATCAAATTTGGATGCCCTTAATTAAGTGACGAACCATTGAATAATATGAGCGATATTGCTTTTTCAGAGCCGGTTTCTTTGCAGAAGTTCCTCAGCCTGAAAGCGTTTGATCGCCAGCTGAATCAACTGATGAATCAATTCAGGATAGGCCAATCCTGTTGCCTCCCATAATTTGGGATACATACTGATATTGGTAAACCCGGGTAGGGTATTGACTTCGTTGACCCAGATTTTACCACTCTGTTCAACAAACAGATCCACCCTGGCCAGCCCCCATAATTCCAATAAGCGGAAAGATTTATTGGCAATTTCCTGTATTTCACGCACACAATCCGGTGAAAGATCGGCTGGAATCTCCAACCGCGTAGCGTCACTATCAATATATTTGGCATCATAGGAATAAAAATCCCCCCCCGGAATAATTTCTCCTGGAACAGACGCTTCCGTTCGTTCGTTACCGAGCACCGAAACCTCGATCTCACGACCATCGATAAAAGACTCAACAATCACTTTCGTATCAAATTGGAACGCAAATGAGAGTGCCTTCTCATACTCCTCTTCCCGGCTAACTTTTGATATCCCCACCGAAGACCCCAGATTGCAGGGTTTCACAAAGAGTACGGGTCCCAGCGATCCAGCCAGATCAGCATACGAGGGGCGGGTTTCCTGCCAATTGTAGGCAACCACATGTTTCGCACAATTCAAACCGGCATGGAGCAGCAATCGTTTCATCAAATCCTTATCCATCCCCACAGCTGAACCCAGCACACCGGATCCAACGTAGGGCAAATGCTGCATTTGTAACAGTCCTTGCAATGCCCCATCTTCGCCATGGGTACCATGAATGATGGGGAAGACAGCATCTATCGTTTCTCCGTTTAAGCAACGATTATCCAGTTTGGCCGGCCTTAAGTTCCCCGCCAACGCGATCGCAGATGGATCGTCCGCATTTTGGAACATCGGATCCCCGGTCACCCACTGCCCGGTTTTATCAATTCCAACGATTATTGTTCGGTAGCGATCCTTGGGAATAAACCGGGTGATACTACTGGCGGATTGCAGGGACACTTCGTGTTCTCCACTTTCACCACCACAAAGAATCAAGATTGTCTGCATATCCTGTTTTTCGTTTAAATCACGTATTAGATAAGATAATTCGAAACACGACGGTTAAGAATCAAAGCATTACAGGGAGGAGAGCGGTAGTAGTTTTTTCGCTCCCCGGTTTTAACGAATCCCCTTGACTGGTAAAACAAACGTGCGGGTAGATTATCTTCTCGCACTTCCAGAAAAATGGAATCGATGGCGCTGTTTTTCAGCTCGTGAATCGTCCAGTTGAGCAAATCGCTGCCTATACCCTGACGCCGGAACGTTTCCTTCACGCCAAGACGCAGTAATTCAGAATCGGGAGAAAACAAGGAAAGTGTCAGATACCCGGCTGGTTGATTCTGCCAAAAACCCAAATAGACCTGGAGCTGATGATGATCAAACAGCCCTCTCCATGCATCTTTGTTCCATGAGCCGTCTGGAAAACAGCAGGCATCCAATTCGACAATCTGATCCAGGTAGTGGTCAGCGTTATCCTGGTTCACAATGACATCAGCCTTTTCCAAACTGTTTTGCATAGTTGAGCTCGGCTTCAGGCAGACGGATATATATCGGCTCTAACGGTATAGGGGAAGGTTCACGCGCCACACTCTCCAAAAAATGTTCGATCACGCCAATCCCAGACCCAATTCGCTGAAAGTCCTGATTCCAGACCACTCCTTTTGCCTGCAGATCGAACTGCAGATCCATCAGCTTTGCAATACCGTTGCCGAGTATCAAATCCCCTTTTTCCAACTGTTCATAGAAGATATCCGGCTTAATCAGGCTGAGTTCTGATATCGTGACCGCCTTCCCTCTGCTGGTATCGTATGAAGCTGAATAGAATTCTCCTTTGTAAGCGTTCTGAATAACCTTAATGGTCGAAGCATAAAAAGGAACAGACGCAGCAATCAGACCCAGGCTATCAACACCATAAACCGGAATATTCAATCCCAAACCCAGTGCTTCTGCTGTTGCCAGGCAGATTCTCAATGACGTAAAAGAGCCGGGTCCCAATGTGACACAAATTCCGTCTAAACCATTTTTTGGAAGATTCAGCATCTGCAAAAGTTGGTCTATTCCTGACAGCAACGATTCTGATCCCGGCGCCCCGGTATTCAGAAACAAGTTCCCCTTTGGAATCCCCCGGTCCATTAAACCGATTGAAACAGAAAAGCCTGAACCTTCAATTCCGAGTATGCACTGCTCTTTTAACAACATAACTGATTATAAATGATTAGTTGCAGATATTGATCAGCGACACTTTTTGATATGAATCGAAATCAAATGGTAACTGGATCGCCCTGGAGAGAGCATCTTTCAATGCCGCTTCCACATCCACTTCTTCGGAATACGGCTGTAGACAAATCCATAAAACGGGTCTCGGTATTTCAGGTTGAGTGGCAGCTTCGACTACCTCGCCTGATTCTACCGACGGTGACTCCAGATTGAGAAGAAAATCAACCTTTTTATGGGGCAGACTCTTTTTCAGCCAGGCCACCATTTTTTCTGCCCTGGCCCGCGCCAAACCCTCTTTTTGTTTTTCTTCAACTAATTCAGTTACGATACCCACGCTGATCAAACCCGCTGCTTTCTGAAAGATCTGTTTAATCTCTTTATTTTTAAAAAGTTTTGTCGAGCTGACCTCGCTCTGATTAAATTCAATCATATCCGCCGTCCCAAGCTGCCACGTGAACTCTTTTGTCAGCAGATAAGCCGCCAGATCAAGGCGATTGTTTTCGCAATCGACACCAGCGAGCAGGACTTTTTCCCAGGTCGCTTTAATTTTCTCCCTCGCCAGGTACTTCCTTGTATATGACCTGATGACATTCGGGTCGAGCATGAACGGCATCTTTTTCGGATTAGTACCAGATTTCCGTTTTGTGTTTCCAGTATATCTCTTTTTCTCTTTTTTTAAGATAGGTATATTCGGTTTGGACTTTTTTTTGACAACCCGCTTTGCTTTCACTCTCTGCTTCGTCTTGGTCTTCGGACGCTTCTTTTGAAACCCGAGGGATAAACTTTTCTTGGGCCTACGGGAAACACGCTTCTTTTTCTGCTTTCTCTCCAAGAGCCCGCTCTTTAAGAGAAAAAAATACACTGTTAAGGCACTGAGAAAGATAAAGCCCGCAACGATAACCATTTCCCAGAGCACCCATCCCGAAAGATTATCCAGAGGAATGTCGCCCGTTATAACCGTTAATTTGGATTTAGCTTCATCTATTTGTGCCATCTCATTCATCGCTCGCTTGCATCCGCTGCTCAAAAATTTTGAACGGTTCAGTCACATATCTTGTCAGCGAAGAACCTTTAAGTCAATGGACATCAGATCCGGAGGAACTAATTTGGTTAGAAGACAATTTCAAATAAATTGATATCTCCCATTGCTAAATCAAACTGGAGTGTTATATTCACATGGGTCAACATTATGACTTATTATAGTTCAATATCTTACTTCATGTAATAACATATTAAACAAATTCAGCTACGTCCGGTTAGATTATTGCTGAAACAAAATCAAATTTCAAATACACCCAACACTTAGAATTGGTTCATTTATTTTGTTTAATCGATTGGTTGATAATAATTTTTTATTCACATAGGGACTAAAACAAATAAAACCTCAATGGAAGAACCACATAACAGCGATCTTTCTCATATTACCTGTCAAATTCAAAAAGAATTGCGAGACATGGAAACAGCAGGGAAAGGAGTACTCTTGGTAGATGAAGTATGGGAAAGATCCATTAATGCCATCGATTATTATGTCACCATTCTCGATACAGACAACAAAATTGTTCGCATGAACAGTGCAATTGCAAGAGATTTTGGAATTGACCCGGAAATAACCGTTGGTCTTGACTGTCATGAGTTATTCTGGGGTAATAAGGAAACCTGTAGCGGTTGTCCATCATTGTTGGTTCTTGAGGATCTCTGTCCACACGCTGCCGAATTCAACAATCACAGAGTTGGAAAAACCTTTCGGATTAAAGCGTCGCCAATCTTTGACATGCACAATAAACTCATAGGTATTGTACACGTCACCAAAGATATTACCGAACAAAAGCGCATACAAGAGGAATTGTCTATTACCTATGCAGAAATGGAAACTAAAGTGGCCTTGCGCACAACCAAACTGAAAGAAGCCAACATCAAACTCCAGAACGAAATATCCGAGCGAAAGCACACAGAGACCGTACTGCGTAAGAGAGAGTTGGAACTTCAACTCAAATCGCAGAATGTTAAAGAAATTAATATTGCCCTGCGAGTTATGCTCAAAGCCAGAGAAGATGATAAGAAAGATGTGGAAGAAAGAGTTCTGACGAATCTAAAAAAACTTTTTTACCCTTACATCGAAAAATTGAAAGCATCGCATCTCAATGATCAGCAAGTGACCTGCTTAAATATTCTGGAATCAAACGTAGAAAATATTATCTCTTCCTTCTCACAACGATTGTCCTCAAAGTATATCGACCTCACTCCTCGGGAAATCCAGATAGCTAACCTTGTCAAAGACAGAAAAACGAACAAGGAGATCGCCGATCTGCTAAACGTTTCCTTAAGAACAATCAACTTCCACCGGGAAAATATCAGGAATAAGCTTGGTTTAAAAGCCAAAAAAATTAATCTTCAATCCTACCTGAAGTCCTTCTAATCCCATCTGATGTCCATCTAATCCCGCCTGTTTCCCTTCCAAGATTGCCAGGTTTTCCCTGGCAATCTAACGGCAAATTTTTGGTATTTGGATTCATTGACGATGCGTCTGTCGGTCCCTATAGTTTTAAACTGATAGGACGGATTTTTACAGGAATGACATCAGGGACCGATGCGACGCCAACATGAAGTCGTGAAAGAGTGAAAATCCTATCTCCGGTCTTAAGTATTCCTGGTTATCTTGATAATAAAGAAACTCATCGATTTCTTATTTTGAGAAATTAAAAAATTGTATTTTATGGAATGCCACTCATTCAATGTGGAGAGGTAAGACCATCAAATACGAAAAAATGAGTTCAATCAAACCCAAGTTAATACAACTCACTTTATTTGATATCGCCCGGTTATACCTAACGATAAGACAAAATTGAGTGAGTATTTATGGTCCTTGAGAGTGTTTTTATAGGAAGGTAATTTTTTGCTGCCCAAAAGATACTTGATAGCATAGAAACGATAGGAAAAATCTGAAAGGGAGAGATTGTCATGAAAAAGAAAATTTTAGCAGGACTTTTTTTAGCCGGATTGATGGTATTTATGGTTGTGAGCCCAACTTTTGCTGCAAAGAAGGTTAAACCCATTACCATTAAATGCTCACATGCTTTTGGACCAAAAATAAATTTTATCGATCTCTGGGTAAAATGGGCTGATGATGTGGTGGAGAAAACAGAGGGAAGAGTGAAGTTCAAATGGTATCACGGTGGTGCGTTATCAAAACCAAAAGAAGAACAGGAACATTGCCGTAGAGGGCTTGTACAAATGGTCGGAACTTCGGCTACCTGGTATTCCCATATGCCTCTCTGGGAAATGAACGGGGCATTGCCGTTTCAACCCAGTGATACGCTGACCTCAGTCAAGACCAAATGGCAGCTGTACCAGGAGTTTCCCGAACTCAGAAACGAAGTTGAACATATGAACATGAAATTGATGATTATCGCACCATATGGCGATTATCATATTATTTCCCGTCGTCCCTTAAAATCACTCAAAGATTTTTCAAAACTGAAAGTAGCTGTTCTAGGTCGGCAACAGACTAAATGGTTTGACGGCACCAACGCGACCCCGATTTTTCTTCCCGGTCCCGCCCGCTATGAGGCTTTGGAAAAAGGAGTAGTGGATGCCTCGTTAATGGGAGGACTCGCTATCAGCATGTTATTCAGGCATCCCGAAGTGGCCAAAAACGTGTTAATAGCAAATCTCGGCCAATACTGCTCTTTCTTTTTTGCTATCAACCAGGACACCTGGAACAAGATTTCTGCCAAGGACCAGAAAACAATCGAAACACTTAACAAAATATATATGTTTGAGAAGTTTCCTGAACGAATTGAGGGTGACGAGCAAAAATACCGAAAAATCATGGAAGAAAAACATGGCGTCACTTTTTATAAACTTTCAGAAGCAGACAAAC
>Ga0075122_10001157_pt1 | contig 19165 bp, 15 predicted proteins | sample AntAceMetag02UKB_FD_69790 | JGI IMG/M metagenome (GOLD analysis project Ga0075122, IMG submission 69790) | Saline lake microbial communities from Ace Lake, Antarctica - Antarctic Ace Lake Metagenome 02UKB | ecosystem: Environmental > Aquatic > Non-marine Saline and Alkaline > Saline | place...
CCAGCGATCTGCGCATGAAGCACAATCTGCAGTAACAGATCTCCCAACTCCTCCTTGAGTGTGGCACCGGAGTTTTTTTGCTGTATTTCATCAATGACTTCCCAGACTTCTTCAAGCAAATAGGGTATCAACGAAGCGTGGGTCTGCTTTCGATCCCAGGAACAGCCATCAGGGGCCCTGAGTTTTGCGACGATATCAATTAATTTTTTCATTTTGAATCTTGTTGAATCGATCTGAAAAAGACGGTTACTGCGTTGTACCTACATTACAACCAACAATTAGACTTGGACATGATTCGTGCAAGGATGTAGATTATTATAAGTTAGTCGGGAAGATGACAACAACTCTGTCCATGAACGATTGCTTTCAGCTTTTGTTAGAAAGTCGGTAAACATGTAGTTTATTTGTTTAGTGCAAAAAAATACAGCACTATACCTGAAAATAAAATATTTCAGTATTCTATTTGAAAAATCCACTGGTTCGTAAATCATTGATGACTGAGTCAGTGGGGTTCGTTTGGCTTGGTTTCTGCTTTTCTGTCTAACGTCTCGAAATAAATAAATAAAAAGTATAACAGAGGTAAAATGACACGTAAAACTGCATTAATAACCGGTATTACAGGACAGGACGGCGCTTATCTGGCGGAGTACTTGCTTTCCAAAGGATACGAAGTCCATGGCTTAAAGCGGAGAAGTTCATCCTTTAATACAGCAAGGATTGATCACTTGTACCAGGATTCCCACGATGAGGATTGCAATTTTTTCCTACACTACGGGGAATTGACGGACTCCACCAACTTGATTAGAAAGGTTCAGGAAATCCAGCCAGACGAAATATACAATCTGGCAGCTCAAAGTCATGTCCAAGTCTCTTTTGAAAATCCTGAATTTACAGCTGATACCGATGCTCTGGGAACGTTGCGACTACTGGAGGCCATTCGGTTGTTGAAACTTGTGGATAAAACCAAATTCTACCAGGCTTCAACCAGTGAGCTATACGGGCTGATCCAGGAAACGCCACAGAACGAAAAAACACCTTTCTACCCTCGCTCTCCATACGCGGTGGCGAAACTGTACTCCTACTGGATCACTGTGAACTATCGTGAAGCGTACGGAATGTTTGCAGCCAACGGTATTCTGTTTAACCACGAATCTCCAATTCGGGGCGAAACTTTTGTCACCCGCAAGATCACACGGGCTGCTGCTCGCATCTCTATGGGCTTGCAGAAAAAACTCTATCTGGGAAATATGGATGCGAAGCGGGATTGGGGACATGCCAAAGACTATGTCATCGGCATGTGGAAAATTCTGCAAACGTCAGAACCTGAGGATTTTGTGCTGGCATCTGGCGAAACAAACAGCGTGCGGGACTTCGTCAAACTGGCGTTTAATGAAGTCAATATTAAAATTGAGTGGGAAGGTAGTGGCATAGACGAGGTCGGCCGGAATAAAGAAACCGGTGAAGTGATCATAGAAGTGGATTCTCGGTATTTCCGCCCCACCGAAGTTGATCTCCTGATTGGCGATCCTTCAAAAGCACAAGAGAAACTGGGCTGGGAAAGAAAATATAACCTTCAGGATCTTGTCAGGGATATGGTGCAGTATGACCTGAAGGATGCCAAGAAAGACGAACATCTGGCGAACGGCGGGTATACGACGAATGAGCGTATTGAATAGCGCTGTCGCTTAACTTTCCTGGAACCATATCCATCTCCCGGATTGATCATCAACCGAGTCGGGAATTATTTAAAGAGCCCTTAAGTAAGATAGCGGATTACAGGGAATATTCAGAAAATTTTATAAATGGCAAATCCAGTAAAAATCAAGGCACATGTTGATCAGATCGAGAACCATGGGGATGGGATATATTCTGTAGTCTTCAAACCACAAAAGCGAATCCCGCGATTTCAACCGGGACAGTTTCTTCATCTTGCAATAGACGATTATGACCCCAGAGGCGGATTTTGGCCGGAATCCAGAGTATTTTCAATCGCCTCAAGTCGTTTGCGCGATAATATTGTCATCAACTATAGTGTGAAAGGTGAATTCACAACGCGGATGTCAAGGCAGCTTGAAGTGGGGGGAGAGGTCTGGTTAAAACTTCCCTATGGTGATTTCATTATTGAAAAAAATATCGAGGAAAACCAGGATATACTATTGATTGCAGGTGGTACTGGCTTGTCGCCCTATCTTTCCTATCTGGAAGAGCAGGTAGAATCACCGGGGAGAAGAAAAATTCAATTGATTTATGGCGTCAGAAAAGAGAGCCATATCCTGGATGAAAATTTACTCAGCAGCTGTCTGAATCGAATAAAAGGATTCAAGATTGAGATCTTTATGGAATCAGAGACGGACGGTAAGCTGATCAATCAAAGCGTGCAACCCAGACCTGGAATGATTACCCTGGACCACATTCTGCAGACTGGTGCTGAAATGGAGAACCCGCTTTTTTTTCTGTCGGGACCCATCACTATGATTCAGTCATTCAAAGTCGGTCTGCTGGAGGCAGGAATTCCGCTTGGCAGAATAAGAATCGATGAGTGGGAGTGATAACTAAACAAACTAAAAACTTTGGATTAGATTTATGGTAAAAACGGAAGATCAGTTGAGGGATGAAATACTTGACCTTGTCGCTCAATATCAAAAGGTTAAATTTGCAGCCCAGGAATTTGTACCGGGAAAAAGCCCTGTCAGGTATGCCGGGCGGGTTTTTGATGATAAGGAGATTGTTGCACTGGTGGATTCCTCTCTGGATTTTTGGCTGACGGCGGGTCGGTTTACCGAGGAATTTGAATCGGAATTGGCCTATTTTATGGACCTGGAGTATACCATGCTGGTTAACTCGGGCTCTTCCGCCAATCTGCTGGCATTGACCGCTCTCACATCTCCGCTGTTGGGGGAAAAACGGTTACAGCCTGGGGATGAGATTATTTCAGTTGCTGCCGGTTTTCCAACCACCGTCAATCCGATTCTTCAAAATGGTCTGGTACCGGTTTTTGTTGATGTTGATCTGGGGACGTACAATGCCAACCTGGAACAGATCACAAAAGCGATCGCTCCAAAAACAAGAGGTATTTTTCTGGCTCACACATTGGGAAATCCCTACGATGTAGACGCACTTGCGCAGCTAGCCGAAAAACATAACCTCTATCTGATCGAAGATTGCTGTGATGCTCTGGGTTCTGAGTACAAAGGAAAAAAAGCAGGCACTTTTGGGCATGTGACCACCTTCTCATTTTATCCCGCACACCATATCACTCTGGGAGAGGGAGGGGCTGTTGGTACCAATGATGATACCATAGCCAAGGCAATCAAATCACTGCGTGACTGGGGACGTGACTGTTACTGTTCGTCCGGGGAGAATAATACCTGTGGAAAACGCTTTACCGGTCAGTATGGAACCCTGCCCCAGGGATATGATCACAAATATGTCTATTCCCATATCGGATACAACCTGAAGGCGACCGATATGCAGGCGGCCATCGGAGTGGAACAGTTGAAGAAACTACCCAACTTTTGCCAGGCACGTAAAGAAAATTTTAAGCATTGGTCAGCCGGTTTCGAAAAATGGCAGGATTTCTTTATCCTTCCATATGCGTCTCCGGAAGCAGACCCCGCCTGGTTTGCGTTTCCAATAACCCTCAAAGAGAACATCGGTTTTTCTCGTACAGAGCTGACAGATTATCTGAGCAGTAAACTCATCGAGACACGGAATCTGTTCGCCGGAAATATTCTCCGACAACCCGGGTACCTCGATATTAATCACAGGGTGGTAGGCGACTTGACGAACACCGATTATATTATGAATCATACGTTTTTCCTGGGGACATATCCGGGATTGGATATAAATCAAATTAATTATGTCCTGGCAGAGATTCAAAAGTTCCTGGATAGCAAGACATAAAAATTTCTCAGAATCAATTATTGAGTATGCATATGAAAGTGGTTATTTTGGCAGGTGGTTATGGAACGCGCATCAGTGAGGAGTCAGGGATGCGGCCGAAGCCGATGGTGGAGATCGGGGGAAAACCGATACTCTGGCATATCATGAAGATTTACTCCCACTATGGGTTTAATGATTTTGTGATCTGCCTTGGCTACAAAGGCTTCATGATCAAAGAATACTTTGCTCACTATTTCCTCCATCAATCTGATGTGACCTTTGACTTTACAAAGGAGAACCATCAGCAGATTCATAGTCAGTACGCAGAACCCTGGAAGGTTACACTGGTGGATACTGGGGAAAACGTGATGACTGGCGGACGGGTCCGGCGAATTCGGAAATTTGTTGAAGATGAGCCTTTCATGCTGACCTATGGGGACGGGGTATCTGATGTTCATATCGAAAATCTGGTAAAATTCCACGAGCAAAGCGGGAAGATGCTTACCATGTCATCTGTTCAGACCACCGGACGGTTCGGAGTACTCGAGATTTCGGACGATGGTCAGGTCGGTGGCTTTCAGGAAAAACCCCGTGGTGAAGGGTCCTGGATAAATGGTGGCTTTATGGTGTGTAATCCCCAGGTGTTCGATTATCTGGAAAATGATCAAACCATTTTCGAAAGAGAACCCCTGGAAAAAATGGCAGCAGCGGGAGAGTTGGTGGCGTATAAGCACGACGGTTTCTGGTTTGCCATGGATACACTAAGAGATAAGACTCAACTTGAGAAAATCTGGGCTGATGGAAAAGCACCCTGGAAACTGTGGGATTGAAAATGGAAGAACAAGCGGGTTTTTGGAAAAAAAAGAAGGTTTTTATGACCGGGCATACCGGTTTTAAAGGGTCCTGGCTCTCGATCTGGCTCAATGAGCTTCAGGCAGAAGTCGCGGGATACTCCCTTGCACCACCAACCCAACCCAGCCTGTTTAAACTGGCAGACCTGCAAAACCGGACCGAGACAACCATTGCCGATATCCGGGATTTGGAGTCAATGAAAAACGCCATGAATAGTTTTCAGCCGGAGATTGTGATTCATATGGCGGCCCAGCCGTTGGTCAGGGACTCTTATCGGTTGCCGGTGGAGACCTATGAAACCAATGTCATGGGGACGGTGAATGTTTTGGAAGCGGTTCGAAGTTGTCCATCTGTCAAAGCAGTCCTGATCATAACGACAGATAAGTGCTATGCTAACCAGGAATGGCCCTGGGGGTATCGGGAAAATGAGCCCATGGGGGGATATGACCCCTATTCCAGCAGCAAGGGTTGTGCAGAACTAGTAGTGGGTGGTTATCGACAATCATTTTTTCATCCGGATGATTACGCATTACACGGCGTGGCAGTGGCGTCTGCCAGAGCAGGGAATGTGATTGGCGGAGGAGATTGGGCAACTGATAGACTGATTCCCGATTGCATCAATGCTGTTTTGGAAGGTAGAGAGATCGTACTTCGGAATCCCTTTGCCATCAGGCCTTGGCAACATGTCTTGGAACCCTTGCACGGGTATTTGTTACTGGCGCAAAAGCTGGTGGAAGATGGCTCTCGGTATGCGGACGCTTACAATTTTGGTCCGGTTGACGAAGATTGTGCAAGGGTTGAAGAGGTTGTGAAGCTTCTTTGCAACGCTTGGGGAGAAAATGCCGCTTACCGTATTGAATCAGATGGCGGGCCACATGAAGCTAACTTTTTGAAATTGGACTGCTCCAAGGCGAAAAAAGAGTTGGGATGGGAACCCCGCTGGCGACTGGAGAAAGCCATCCAATTGGTGGTGCAGTGGAGTAAGGCTTACCAGGCAAATGAGAATTTACTCACCACCTGCCAAAATCAGATCAGAGAGTTTAAACAATAAGCTCCCAAAGAGCTGGTTGACATAATCAAATTACCATTTTTAGGAGATGCATGACTGGAGCGGAATATATTGCTGAATTTTTGAGTCAACGGAATATTGCTCATGCATATTTAGTAACAGGAGGAGCATGTGCATTTATTGTAGATGCCATTGGCAGTCATCCCAAACTGAAATACATCTGTTGTCAGCACGAACAGTCCGCAGCAATGGCAGCTGATGCGGTTTGGCGTGTTGATCCAATGCAGGTTGGTGTCACAGTAGCTACCAGCGGTCCTGGTGCGACAAATTTATTGACCGGGATTGGCTGTTCATATTTTGACTCAATTCCTTCGATTCATATCACCGGGCAAGTCAATAAAGCTGAAAGTGCCAATTATATGGGTGCAGATGTACGTCAGGCTGGGTTCCAGGAAACAGATATTGTTGAAATTGTAAAACCCATTACAAAATACGCAGTGCAGATTGATTCTATCGAAAGTTTGAAGAGAGAATTGATAAAAGCATATAATATCGCTATTACTGGCCGGATGGGGCCGGTTCTGATAGATGTTCCGATGAATATTCAAAAGCAGAATATTGAAGGCCCGATTGAGTATCATGCCCCAGAAGCTATTGGATTTTCAAAAGAAATGGATATTATTCCCAAATTGAAAGAAGATTTGCGAAAGCTGCTTTCTACTTCAGAAAGACCTCTTGTACTCTTCGGTGCAGGTGTGGGTTTAGCGGGAGCTGCAAATGAGGTCATTCAGTGGTTGGAAACTCAAAAAGTGCCATTTGTCTCCAGTTGGAATGCGGCATCATTTTTTAATCATGATTCTCCTGATTACTATGGGAATATAGGTGTATACGGTAATCGAGGAGGGAACTACATTATCCAAAATTGTGATACCCTGCTGGTGATGGGGAGTCGTCTCGACAATCGACAACGTTCAGGAAACGCACTTTCCTTTGCACCTGAAGCTAATGTTTTTGTTATTGATGTTGATGGTGAAGAGTTAAAAAAATATGAGCAAGACGGGTACAAATCAGCACAACTGAATTTGTGTAATATACCCAAGGTCCTGGAAGGGCTTACGACCCCTTCAATATCTTCAGCATGGCGCAATTATCTGGATGAAATGAAACAGAGATATTTCGGGAAAGATATTAGTACTTTCGCGGAAGAACAGGGGGCCTTATCTCCCTATCAAGTGGTTCAGCGACTAAACACCTTGATGGATCCTGATGCGATTGTTGCAATGGAGACAGGTGCGAATCTTTGCTGGATGTATCAAATATTTCATCGGACCGACCAAATTATATTTGCCCCTGGTGGCATGTCACCCATGGGGTATGCCTTACCCGCGGCAATAGGTTCCGCATTGACTGCTCCGGAAAAACAAATATTCTGTATTGCTGGAGATGGCGGCTTTCAAATGAATATTCAGGAATTACAAACATTAAAGTACCATGACCTTGATATCAAAATTGTCATTTTCAATAATGGTGGCTATGGAATGATTAAGCAGTTTCAAGACAGTTATTTTGATAGCCGATATGAAGCAACGGGGAAAGGCTATAGTGTGCCCGAATTTGAAGGAATTGTTAAAGCCTATGGATTGCAGTATAAGAGAATAAATCATGTAGAAGATATCACTAAAGATTTACTGGTGTCAGGAGCTATCGTATTGGAAATTATGCTTCATCCCAATACGTTAATAGAGCCAAAGTTGGAAATGGGACGACCGATTCATGACCAGTTTCCTTACGTCAGTGATCAGGAATTCAAAGAAGCAAACAGGTTTGTTCACTATGACCGTAAAAACTAAGTTCGTGTGCAGCAAGGGTGTTTTTATGGAATGAACCTGAATAATTCTGAGCCCCGGTTTCCATGGCCATCGTCTAATCAATCTCTGTTCACAGTTTGTAAACACTCCATAATATTGGCCCAAACATGCTTGCACAGCAGGATTTAGAGCACGTCCTGTTCCATACTGGTTCATTATGGAACAACCTCAAATACAAACGGATATTCATCACTGGTGGAACCGGGTTTTTGGGTAAGTGGCTGCTTGAAAGTTTTGCAGAGGCGAATACCAATCTGCACTTAAATGCTCAACTGCACGTTCTGAGTCGAAATCCAGATCAATTCAAACAAAAATTTCCTTATTTGTCGGATAAAAACGGTATCTTTTTTCATCAGGGAGATGTTCGGAATTTCACATTTCCAAAGGAGAAATTCGATTATATTATTCATGCTGCTACAGAAGCCAGTGTCCAATTGAATCTGGAAGACCCGTTAGTAATGGTTGATACAATTGTTAACGGAACCAGGCGAGTACTTGATTTTGCACGATCTTGCGGTGCAAAGAGGCTATTATTTACAAGCTCGGGTGCTGTCTATGGCAAGCAACCGGTTGAACTGACCCACGTACCTGAAACCTATACTGGCGCTCCTGATCCTTCCCATCCTGCTGCTGCTTATGGTGAGGCCAAGCGTCTGGCTGAACTGCTTTGTTCGATTTATCACCGACAGTATCAAATCGAAGTTGTTACAGCACGTTGTTTTACATTTATTGGCCCTTACCTGCCGCTTGATCTGGAATATGCCGTTGGTAACTTCATCAAGGACGGCTTGGAAAACAAGTCGATTCAGATTCAAGGAGATGGAACAACACTCAGATCATACTTGCATGCAGCAGATTTAACGGTTTGGTTATGGACTATTTTAGTACTTGGCAAACCGGGTGCTGTATATAATGTGGGTTCAGATCAGGAAGTCAGCATCTTTGAACTTGCAACTAAGATAGGTAGTGCTTTTGGCAACACAATGGATATTGTTGTTTCTCAAAAGGCAATTCCCGGAAAAACCCCTGACCAATATGTCCCCGATATTACACTTGCAAAAAAGGAACTCAGTCTGGATTGTCGGATTGACATAGATGATGCCATCTGGAGAACGATTGATTTCTATAAAAAAATTGAGGGAGTGGAGGCTCTATTTGCGAAAAGTAGACAGCTTTTTTAGAAGAGGTTTGACTAGGCCAAGGCCGGATATTTTAATATAAAGCGCATTTAATCCAGGATATAGAAATATCAGTTCACGGATGATTCTGCTGGCAATTTTGTAAAACGGAAGGCGGCCTTTGAATACGTTATAATAAAAGAGAATAGATTCCCTTTGAATCTGCTTCCTTGAAAATCCAGGAAGATCAAGATTTGCGGTTCTTCTTTCAAAACCAGATTTTAGAGTCTCAGTCTGGAGTACCCCCATTTCTTTTGCCATGTTAAACAGATCTGTACCGGGATATGGGTAGAATATGGAGAGATGCACATGCTGTGGATTGCATTCGCGTGTGCAGGCGATCGTTTCTTTAAAGTCAGACAGTGTCTCTCCTGGGATACCCACTAAAACAAACAAGTTAGCTTCAATCCCCACTTTCTTCGCTAAATTACAGAAATGAACTAAGCTTTTATTATCATATTTTGGTCTTTTAAGGATTTCTCTGCGGACCCTTTCCGATCCAGATTCAAGTCCGATATTTATAAATTCGAAATTTGCGGCCTTCAATTTTGGTAAAAATTCATCGCTCTCCAATAGTTTTTTTCTCATGGTGAGATTGACACCGTACTTTGGTGGGTTTTGCAATCCGGCATTGAACTTTTCCAACTGTTCACACAAAGCATCTACATATTTTAAGTTTATACTGAGTGTTTCCACCTCCAGATATACCTTTGTTACTTCAGGATAATCCTGGATAAGTTGTTTCAATTCGTCAATTACGTTTTCAGGGGACCTGAAACGTACATATTTACCTTCAGACAATTTGGCCAGTGCGTGGTTAGAGCAATAGGTACATTTATTCGGGCATCCGCGGCCTAATAAAATAGATGCCATGCGGCTTTTGTCGTCGATCAGATCTTCCCACATGCTCCGATCAATAAATGGCAGAGAGTCTAAATCCTGTACGAATGGATGACGGTCGTTCTTCTCAATATTTTTATTATTCCGGTTTTTTATCCAAAGATTATTTATGTTGGATGGCGTATGGATGCCTGATTTGATTTGCGAAGCATATTCGACAATGGCGAGTTCTCCTTCACCTATGCAAATAGCATCGAAACAGTCTTCAGAGATAACTTCGGAAGGATTTAGAGATGTATGATGACCGCCGATGATAATATTTATTGATGAATCAATCTGGCGTATCGCTTTCGCAATATCAAGGATAACCGTATATTGTGAAGCAACGGCTGTCAGGCAGACTATTTTGGGTGAGTGATTTTTTATATGACGCTCCAATTGCTGAAAATAATCTGCTCCTGGAGCAATGACTAACATGCTTGTGTCATAACCTGCATGTTTCAATGATGTGGCAATAAACGCGATGCCAAAAGGAATCGATTCAAAGGAATGAAGCGGTTTCTCGATAGATACATAATCTTCAACTGAATACACGCAGCACACATTCATAAACATTCCTTTTGCATAGGGTCGATGGAAATTAGTAGCATGAACAGATTTTTATTGAGATCTGTTTGTAGTATTCTAGAAAATTCGGCTAGCCCTATCCTTTTTCTTTGTAGCAAAAAATAATCCAGGTTTTACTGACTGATTTTCTTCCAGACTCCATACGACTCTATCGTCATTATTCTCTGATACTTGTCTTTCACTTGGTCGATCCCATAGAAGAATTTATTTCGATTCAGCATGGTATCTGTTATTATGATGTAATCGGTATTGGGTTTTGAGTAGTCTTCCCCCAGTAATCTTCCCCAGGGTGCTGTTTTAGAAGGTCCTGGCCTGTCCAGCAAGAAGCCTGTGAAAGGGAAATAGACAGATTTGTTTATAGGGATTGTTTTGGCGTATACCAAAGCATCATCGGTTCCCTTGATTCCATAGTGATAATTCGTACTATAGTCAGCCTGGCTACGATAAAAGAAACCTGCCAGATTGACTATCAAGGCAAAAATAAGAAATACCATCATAAGATCTGGTAGCGTTTTTATTCTATTTTTTTTTCGAATGACAAAATACACGATGATTGGGAGAAACATTAAAAAACTGATTTTTACAAATAAGATCATAAGAAGATTTAACTGCTTCGTTCTGCCGAGCTCATAAAACGGGTAAAGAATATCTTTTGTTGTCAGTGAAACTACAATTAATGCAACAAAGAAGAAGGTAAGATCAAATCGGTCAAATTTTATCTTTGATTCTACCAGGTACGTTCCTAACATGATGAAGAAGAAAGAAAATAGCGGATAATGATATTTAGGGAAACCTGCCGTAGCCTGAACTTTTATCAAGATTGAATAGCATACAATTATGGCCAGGATAATAATAGCAGGGAGAAGATATTTTTGATCCAAGGGTTTTCCAATCCATCTGAATGTCAATAAACTCTGGTCTTTGATAATCTTAAGGAATAAAAATGCGATCAAAAGAGCGACGACGGGAGAAGACCATAACACAATAGCACCAAGGCTACTGGCGATCGAAAAAATGAAATCTTTCAGGGGCTGGTTAAAAGTATTCAATCCTGATAATAAAGTAAGGGCTTTGCCTTGGTTGTATTGCATACTATCGCTTCCCCTCAGGATGTATTCGGAGTAAAGCCGTCCATAGCTTACATAAAACAATATGATTGCAGTGGCAAAAATTGGAAGAATCTTGAGTATGACAAGCTTGAAGTCCCCCTGTAAAAGGTGAAAAAAGGTAATGCTGCATAAAATCAGAATGGGTGTTGTCATTTTGGTCCAAAAGCCCAGCAAGACAACCAGTAATAATAGAATCCCATTCGTCCAATTTGATTGCTGATTGAACTTTAGATAAACAAAATATGTTAAAAGTAAAACAGGGGTGAGAATAGTATTGTCAATGTCAAAAATGAAAACGCCATGAATAATGACTGGTAAAGAAAAATAGGTCAGCAACACAATCATCAACATGGGGGCTTTTTCTTCAACCTTTCTTTCGTGAAAAGCAATAATCTTGATTATCAGAAAAGCGGAAGAAATAACTGACAGGATACCTAAAAAATATCCACCGATATAGTTATTTGAAAACAGGACCCTGAAGAAATGGATTAACACAATATAGACAGGTGGGTGCCAAGCATTTTTAACAGCTTCATCCAAGTATTCTGCGTTAACCCAAAACCAGACTGATTCACTCATTGGAATGTCTTGTATAAAAAACAGGCAAAAAATCACAAAAATACAGGATGAAAGCGAAAACACAAGAATAAGGCTTTTTGGCAGGTTGTTTTTTGTATTCATAAAAATCTGGAAGTTGACTAAATTTGAGAATAAATCCTTGAGGAGAGTTTTTGTGAATGCAAAAAAGTTAACGATACGTTCTCCGACAACTACTTCATTCCAACAATGAGCATCTGTTTGGACATGAGTGGGGAGCCCAGTGCAAGATATGCCCGGGTTAACCAATATGATTTGGGTAACCTACTTTGCATTGAAAATGGTAGATATCCTGCTTTTTTGTACATGACTGAAAAATCATGGCTCATCAACAGACCACAAAGGGATTCATCGGTAAATATTGTCTGATGAGTGTAATCGTCAAAATAGTTTTTGTAACAAAGCCTAAAATTGGGTTGGATTAATATTATCTTCCCAGAGGGTTTCAATATTCGCTTGATCTCCAGTAATGTATTTCTAATTTGTTTGCTGTCCAAATGCTCCAGAAGGTTTGATCCGAATACAACATTTACAGAATCGGAATCCAAAAAATCCAGGTTTTCAACACTGGTACGATGAAATTCTATATCATCGTGAAGATAGGATTTAACATCTTCCAGGTCGACAGCAATTTTCTTTTTGACAACTGCATGATTGATAAAGTCCCCATAGCCGCATCCCAAATCAATGATTGTATCATTTAGATCTATAAATCTTGATTGAATATTTTCTGTAACTGCCTTCCAGATTAAATCTCTTTTTGGATCAAATTTCAATCTGGCTGAGAAATAGCGATTTTCTGATTCTTGGGAGGATTGGGCCATTGTTACCACGCTAGCTGTGTGAACTGAGGTTTGAAAATTCGATTAATAGGTGAAAATCAAGCGCAACTAATAAGGAATCTTATCTTTAAAAATACCCAATTTTCTTTTCAAGTAATTTTTTTTATTGATAGATAACAAACGCGTAGTCAAGATCAGCCAAATCATTTGGAGTCCCAGAAATACTGCTTTTACTTTGCTTCCTGTCACGGATGATTCTCCAATTCGCTCCTTATAGGAAACAGGAATCTGAACAATCCTTTGATCCAGCAGCATCGATAAAAGCATCATTTCGGGACCAAAAAAATTGGCAGTGACTTCTGCTTTTTCCAGGATCTTCAACATTGTATGGCGATGAACCAAACGGTAGGTACACCCCACATCTGTTAGTGAACAAGTGTTAAAAAGAACTTCCGCCAGTTTTGCAACAGACCAGTTGCCAAACCTCAGAAACCATCCCATATTAGCACCTTCCCATATCATGTCATTCATCGTCCTTGACCCATAAACGACATCAAATGTATCCCCAAAGGCAATCAGTTTAAAAACATCTTCCGCAAGAAACGTATCATCTGGTTCGCAGACGATGATAATGTCTCCTTTGGCCTCAATGAAACCCCGTAATATGGCTGCTCCATATCCCTGTGTTGATTCAAGGACTTCTCGAGCTTTTGTTTTAGCAACTTCTTCACTGGTTCCTTCTGCTGCATTGTTGTTGATAACAATGATTTCATGAAAGATCTGCAATTGTTCAAAATCTTGAATGACTTTGCATATGGAATCTTTTTCATTATAAGTCGGAAGGATTAATGAAAGCTTTTTTTTGTCTCGGAGAATTTTCATGTGTTCTATTAGTAACCTGTTAATGGAAATATATAAGGAAGGTTTATACTATACTATTTTATCTAGCACAACTGCATTGTTTTTTTAAGGGATGGTAAGCAAAATCGCTTTTTTATATCCAGGAACGATCATTAGGATCTTCATATTCCCTTCACAAAAACGGGTTGTCGAAGTGAATAAAAAAACACTGAAGAAAAATCAAGCTTCATTAATCAGTTTAATCACGATTTCTTTGAAAGAGAGTTTTCTGTATTTAATAATGGTCCTACCTTCAAAACAGATTGAATTTGTAACTCCAGCGGCGATGATGACAACTGTGAATAAAAACCAGGAAAAATTTGATTTTAACAAAACCATACCTGCCCAAAGAATAACGAACGTAGGGATAAATTTAGTAATTGTTGTAATCAGGGACGGTAAAAAGAAGACTTTTGAAATATGAATTATTTTGCAGGCCTTATACCAGGAGTAACCTACTGATAAAAAGCTGGAAGAAATGATGCTGGCTATGACAACACCATTAATACTCCAAAAGTTTAAAAGGATTATGGACAACAATATATTAGCCAGCGCTTCAAAAAATAGAATGTAGTTAAAGGTTTTAATTTCCTTAGTCGAATAGATAATATGAAAAAAAACAGGGGTTATGGCTTCTCGGAGACAAAGAATGGCAGACAAATAACTCAGAATATATCCGCCAAACTTGTCTTCCCCAACCCAATGGGGGACGAATATTGGATTTAGGAATATAATAACCCCGCATGAAAACAGCCCAATTCGTAAACCAACTTTAAATAGTTTGATTGTTACTTCATGTAGTCGGTCATAGCTCTTTTCTTGAATGAGCTGAGCAATACTGGGGAAGGCCAATGCAACGATTCTTGCGGGGAAAAACTTGCCAACATTGGCAAGTTTCATTGTTAAGACATAGATCGTGACACTGGCGGTTGATATGAAGTTTGCAATTATCAGGGTATCAGTAAAGTGAAGTATATAAAAACTGGTGTTGCCTAACATGTAGCGAAACGAGAATAGTGAAACCTCCTGAAGATCTTTCGATCTGACGCTCTTCCAGGATAATCTAAGTTTCAAATAATGAAATGTAAAAAAAACAGAGATTATTATCAGTATAGCGCTAATTGATAAGTAGGAAATTGAAAAAGAGATCAGTCCAATACCACTTGCTAATAAAATCAGAGGGAACAATTGTGTGAAAGTTTTTTGTCCCAGCCCCAATCCATTTGAAAGAGAGATTCGATTCTGAGCATACAGAATGTTTGTTAACCACAACCAAATCGAATTTGCCAAAAGATTTACCGTCATAATAGCGAATATCCAATGGCTGTCTTGGAACTTATTTGATGGATCTTGAAAAGAGGGGAGTGTCCAGTAAACAAATGAACAAGTTAGCAGCATTAAAAAAATAATAAATAGTTGAACCAGAGCCACAGAGCTTAATGATTTTCTTGTGGTCTCCATTCCCACTGTCTTTTCATTCGCTATTGTCTGGACGATATAAAAACCAATGCCGGCATTAAGGATATTCAGGAAGGTCATAAAATCCAGAACCGTAATCCAATATCCGTAATCATCAATGTTGATGTACCGAAAAAATAAGGGAGTTACGAGAATACCCAGCGCCATGGTCAATGGTATCCCCAGAATATCGACCAGTAACCCACCCATAAAACTCTTTATTCTACGATGCATTTAAGGGTATTGTTAAAAGATAGGCATTAATATTGGATGTAGGCCTTTTCTCGACCTTTCCGAACAGATTTTATGTGTATTGAAGGAGATTCTTGTCTTCAAAATTTCCTTTGTCAGGCGTCTAGTTCCCATTTCTAGTGAAATTGATGGGCATCATGATGGGAGGGGATTATTGCCTTGCTATGGAATCATGGTTTTTCTGGTTCGATAACTCTTTTCTCCCAATCAATTTCGATTCTTCTTGATGTTATCTTTTATAATGCAATAACAAGTTCTAAATACACCGCTAGTATAACATCCAGTTTCTAAGTTAGATTTTTTTGCTTTAAGGTGTCTCAAATTACTGGACGAGCGCAGAGGTTAAAATTTCCAAGTCTTCTTCTGTCAATTCCGGATAATTTCCAAAATAAAATCCACAATCATGGACCATGTCAGCCCCAGGCGCATTATACTCATCTTTTACATATTTTTGATAAAATGGTTGTCTTTGAATATTACCTGAGATAACAGGTCGGACTTCAACATTCTCTTTTTTGAGTTTTTCGATGTAATGCTCCCTTAATTGAGGCGATTTGCAGATTACTGGGAAAGCGAATGCTGACAGGAAAGATATGTGATCATGGTTTAGCGGGAGAAAATCGTCATTACCCTGGGCTCTTATATCAAGAGTTTTAAATATTTCTTCCCTTTTTTTGCAGTTTTCCTCCAAATACTGTAACTGTGTTAGTGCCAAAAAAGCTGTAATCTCAGTGGGTCTCAGATTAAACCCCAGATCATAAAATGTATATTTATCATCAAGCTCATCTTGAATATTATATTTACTGCGCCACTTTTTTTGTTGCTCTGAAGTCAAATTACGGTCCCAACCATTTGCTCGAACAATTCTGAGCATTTCAGCCAAATCCTGATTATCGGTGCAAACTGACCCGCCCTCAATAGAAGACATGTGGTGAGCCACAAAATAGGAAAAAGTTGCGGCATCTCCAAAATTTCCGGTTTTTGTGGATGATAAGATTGTGCCCAGAGCTTCACAATTGTCTTCAAAAAAAAGTATGTCCCTTTCTAAACATAGTTCTCGAATTTTATTCAGATCTCCGGCGAAACCCAGTGCATTTGTGAGAAATACAGCCTTTAATTTAGTTTCTTGCAGGCGGTCCTCGAGATTGCGACTCATTACATTTAGTGTTTGTGGATCACAGTCAAGCGGCACAGGAACCAAACCCAGTTGGATTATTGGCATGACATTGGTGGACCATGTTAGGGCTGAAAAACCGATTTTATCTCCATTGCTCAAAAGCCCAAGGTTTTTATATGCTTGAATAAGTGCCAGGTTTGCGCTCCCGCCACTGTTGAAAAGAATACAGTCCTTTCTTCCTTGCGTCTTAGCAAATACCTGCTCAAATTCGTTACATTTGTCCCCCATGCTTAAGCGAGAGGCTGTCGTAATAAACTCAGCCAACTCCTTTTTTGTCTTAGTTTCATACAAGAACGCATTTTTCATTAACGGAATCATTTTAGGCCTTGAATTTCTTTCTGTTTTATTTGTCGATACTCGGTGATTGTTTTTCTTACTCCCGTTTTCAGAGATATCTGGGGAGAAAAACCAAGTGATTTTAAATTTGTTATATCTAAACACTTTTTCAACATACCGTTGGGTTTCGATTCATCCCAGGATATTTTGCCTTGATAGTCAGCTTCCTTTGCAATCAATTCTGCCAGTTCCTTAATAGTGATATCAATGCCGGGACCAAGGTTTACAAATTCAGGTGAATTGTGGTTTTCCATAAAGAATATTAGTGCTTCGGCAACATCGTCAACATGGATAAACTCTCTGCGTGCAATCCCTGTCCCCCACAAAGTAACATTATCAGATTGTTCATCCTTCGCGTCAATAAACCTTTTAACAAGAGCTGAAAGGACATGAGATTTTTGAAGATCAAAGTGATCGCCTGTGCCATAGATATTGCAGGGCATCGGACAAACAGTCAGCATTCCGTACTGTTGGTAATAATACTCCGCAAGTCGCAAGCCCGTGATCTTTGATAATGCATACCCTTCATTAGTGGGCTCCAGGGCTCCGGACAGTAGATACTCTTCTTTCATAGGTTGAGAGGATTCCTTAGGATAAATACAGGAACTTCCCAGGAAAAGATTTTTAGTCGTTTTATGTTTATGACATGCCTGGTACAAATTTAGTTCAATTTTGAGGTTATCAACAAGAAAACCAACAGGATCTGAAATATTAGCTGCAATACCGCCGACTTTGGCCGCGATCATATACACCAGATCAGGTTTATATTTGTCAAAGTACGCATCTACTGCAGCTGAATCTGTCAGGTCCAGGTCTGCTCTCCCCACTGCCAACACATTTTTATAGTTTTCTTCATCCAGGCGTTTAACTAAAGCCTGACCTACCATTCCCTTTGCACCAGTTACTAATATCTTCCTGTTTTTATCGCTCATGATTAGATTATTTTTGGTTAGAAAAGACTTGGTTCAATATGGGTTCCAGTCTATTTAAATATCCATGTTTATTAACAGCAATACTGTGGGATTTGTTTTTAATTTCTTCTCTGTCAGCTTCATGATCGAGATAGTATCTAATGAGTAATTCTGCTTCATCAACATCGCTGTAACATGCTATTTCTCGGCCAATATCAAAATAATCCTCAATTCCAGGAAAATAGTTCGTTAATTGAAATCCAGAAAAATAGGGAATTTCAAAATTTCTGGCTTTAATTTGTCCATAACTCTTGCTTCCTTTGGTTTTAGTTATAATCTTTCGCCATTCTCGGACTTTTGCTGCAACAGGTTTTAATTTTTCCTTGATACTATTTGATGAGTTATCACGAAATCTGAATGGAATATGGAGAAGATATCTGAGATCAAAACTCTCACTATTCGAGATATTCAGGTTTATTTTCGAGTTGACAAAGATTTCATTCATTTCATCATTAGTGACTTTCCCTCTTTTCCATCCATTGCCAAAAACGCTTATTTGTAGTCCTGCTTTTTGCAGTGTTTCAACAAACCATTTTCTGTATGGACTAATACCTCCTACGAATGAAACATCGTAAAGATAATCTTTTTTTCTCTCGACAATTTTGTGGGAGTCAATCGCAGCCCATTGACTGAGAATCACATTTTTCTGACCAATTTCTTTGTATTTATAAATGGAAAATTTGTCTGTTGTAATACACCAGGTGAAATGAGTTGCAAAAAATTTCGTGTATGAGTCAAACCTCCAGGTATCGTCTCCAAACCATGAAATTGTCTGATATCTTGCCTTTAAATAATCTAAAGTTTCTTGACTGAATTGATTGGAAAAGAGCATGAAAAATATCAAATCAGGATCAAAATCTTTCGCCTTTTTAATTATGTCAGTCTGAAGTTGATCGGTGCTATTTAGATACTGATCATAATAGAAGGTATCTAAGTCATAACCTAATCGCTGAATATTTTTTTTAAAGCCATCTTGGCCAATATAATTTAATCCCCTTTCTTTAACACCATAATCATACATTAAATCTACATATAACACCTTCATAGGCTAAATTCCCTCTTCCCGATAATCTTTATGTAATGTTTCCGATTTTATATCGTGCAAAATTACTATAATGCAGGTTTATTGTCCTTTTATTAGAACCGATACAGGCAGCGGAGTAGCAAAATACGCTTTATTTTATGTTAATTGAATCGATAATATATACTTAATTCGTCCGAATATTAGGGTTTAAACCCCCGCCTTTAGGCGGGTAGCTTTTAGCTAGCAGTTTGTTTATACTTGCCAGCATGGAATATAGACACGGATCCCATACCAAATACAAAA
>Ga0075122_10001160_pt1 | contig 19121 bp, 24 predicted proteins | sample AntAceMetag02UKB_FD_69790 | JGI IMG/M metagenome (GOLD analysis project Ga0075122, IMG submission 69790) | Saline lake microbial communities from Ace Lake, Antarctica - Antarctic Ace Lake Metagenome 02UKB | ecosystem: Environmental > Aquatic > Non-marine Saline and Alkaline > Saline | place...
GGGTCGTTTAGCTCAGATCAGGTGGGGACAAGTTGCCGGAATTAGTGGGGACGAGTTACCGGAATTGCTGGGGACAAGATGCCGGAATAGGTGGGGACGAGTGTCCGGAATACGCAATATACAGCAGAGGCGACAAAATCCGACAATAAGGTTTATAAAATAGTGTTTCATGCTGGTACCGTTGATGAATTATTTAATTCTGCAGCATTAGATGGACAAGCCTTCGTTCAAAAATTTGTAGAAGCATACAATATTAGGGAAATGGAACCATTTGCAGGACAGAACGCGGGATGGATATATCTTAGTCTTCATGGATATAAGATAACAATATTTGTAGATAAAACTTTAATGGTTGAATCTGCACCAAAACAAAACGAATTTCAGTTTGATTAAAATTCAGGAGGTGAATGATGCTAGCGCAAATGTGCAAAAATTGTGGATCGTTTGTGCCAAATCCGGTACTTAGAAATCGAGGGTCGTGGTGGATATGGGTTGCTTTAGTTGCAATGGCAATAAGTACACTTCCAATAGAATATAACAGGTGGGCAGCAACTTCTTTCGGCACAATGCCATTCTCTGATTGGTTGCAGTCATTAGGGTTGAGAGTGTCGACCACGTCGGTTCTTCTATTCCCAAGTATGATTCTTTTTATTATTGCGGGACTATATTCTCTATGGCTACAGTATTTTAAAAAGAAATGTTGCCCAAGATGCGAAAACACAGAATTAGTTGGGCTTGATACAATTATCGGTAAAGAATTGTATGCGAAGTTAGACCCAAAAGAAATACCCGCTGGGAAGATATGCCCTAAGTGTAAAAAAATATATGATGATAGTTGGAGTGTTTGCATCAACGATGGAACGAAGCTAGAGCCTATTAATAAAAAACAGGATGTAGCTAGGCAAGTGAATAACAAAACAGACAACAATGGAGCATGTAGGCAGATAGAAGAACTTTCCAAATTAAAAAAAAAGGGTATTTTGTCCCAGAAAGAGTTTGATGATAAGAAAAAAGAGTTGCTGGAACGGCTTTAAAAGTAGGAGGTGCTAGATGCGGTCACAGATGTGTAAAAATTGTGGATCATTTGTATCAAAGCCAGTAGAAAAAAGTAGAGGTTCTTGGTGGATATGGATTATTATAGTAATAATTTCTATAATCGATTGGGTCTTGGCAGTAATGTATAACGACCAGTTCCTTAATATGTCTAGCTGGGTACTATCAACGTGTGCTTTATTTTACTCATTATGGATGATATTTTTCAGAAAGAAATGTTGCCCAAAATGCGAAAGCGAAGATTTAGTCGGAATAGATACAGTTATTGGAAAAGAATTGTATGCAAAGTTAGACCCAAAAGAAAAAATGCTGACAGAAAAATATTTAAGGGAAAAAACTTGTCCCAAGTGTGGGGCAACCTGTGTTGATAGTTGGGAGACTTGCATCAGTTGCAATGAAAAACTTGAGGTCATCCAGGAAAGTCAGCATCAAGAGATAGAAGATGATGAAAAAAAGAATGAACATTTATCCGACGATAATGGTGTTGTCTCTGTTCAGATAGAAGAACTTTCCAAATTAAAAGAAAAGGGTATTTTGTCCCAGGAAGAGTTTGATAGCAAGAAAAAAGAGTTATTGGAACGAATTTGAAGAAGGAAAATTACGGAATTTTTATAATTCATAGCATTTGTTGCTCCTTTAATCTGCATAATAGCAAGTCAAACTGAATACTCCCCAGAAAAGGCGAATCGACCAATAAAAAGAGAAGAGTCTTGACAAAACTCTTTTGCTAGTGTAAAATTAATGAACTGACACAAGCGGTGAGGGAGTTTAAATGGGAGTTCTAGACAGTAATTTAGAGCCTTTTGAAAAAATCGCAGCCTTCTTAAAAGAAAAGAAGAAAACCAGGAGCTGGCTAAACACATTGTCTTCTCGAGAGAAGTTGGTGCCGAGGCCAATTCGGCTACCATGGATAGCGATGGCGTTTAGTAATACTTTAGATATCAATGAGAAACCTAGGCGCAGAAAGCAGGGTAGCTTAGTATTTTACGCAAAAGGGACGACAAAATATCTTGAAGAGGTTATTCAGCTACATAAAGAAGGTCTATCGTACGAGGAAATAAAGAATCGTTTAAAAAATAAACTTGAAGTACTCAACCGTTTATTGGAAACAGAGTTTATCCAAGAGAAAAGAAGGAGAAATGCCGGTTTTTTCGATAACTATAGATTCGCAGTGAAAATATTTAAATATTTCAAGATCTGTGAACCAGGGGCACCCCTGATGAAGGTGCTGGAAGGCATTGAAGAGGAGAGAAAGAGATGCGGGAAAGAGTATTACGGCAGCATAATACAGATGCGGAAGCACGCACATAGCGGCAATGCAGAGTATAGGAAAGAACAAAAGAAAAAATACGAGAGCGGGGAAAAGCTAGACCTTCTACACGCTTTGATGGAAGCTACTACAAAGGAAGCATTAGAGTACATAAATAAAAAGGAAGGAGGAGATATGGGTTTTTGGCTTGGTGTTATAAGGGAGAAGGAGAAAGAAAACAAATAGAAAAAGCTTTTTTTTTGCTTACCATTGTTAGCTTAAAAATAATGAACAGACACAAAGAAAAAAAAGGGGAGAGTATGAAAAAAGCAAAGAAGCAAATAAGAATGGAAGAATGGCTAGATGGACTTTCTTTGAGTGAGAAAATCGAAACATTAGAAAAAGGAAAATTATGCCAATGCATAAAATGCGGAAAGTATTTTCATGACAAAGAAACATTTAGAGAAAGGCAGTTGAGGAAATGCAAACCCGCAAAAGCAGAGCACGAATGTGTAGAAGGTATAAATTACATTATTCTTAGGAGAGGATTCGTAGGGATTTTGGGTTCGATATGTTACGAGGAAGGAGAATTTTTAGAAGATTTGGTGATTGATTATTTTAACAGGAGGAGGTAGCTGTGAAGATTGAAAAAATACCATTAGAAAAAATTAATCCATGGGAAGGCAACCCGCGTAAAGATCTTCAACCAGAGGATCTAGAGTATAAGAAAATAAAACGAAGTATAGAAACTTTTGGTTGCGTAGAACCGTTAGTTTGGAATGCTAAAACAGGGAATCTTGTCGGGGGCCATCAGAGGTACAAAATACTTCTCGAACAAGGGGTAGAAGAAATAGAGGTTAGCGTGGTTAAGTTATCGATAGAGAAGGAAAAGGCTCTCAATCTTGCTCTTAACAAAATTCAAGGAGATTGGGACAATGTAAAACTTGCAACTTTACTTGAAGAGCTCGAGCAACTTCCAGATTTTGATATTGGATTAACCGGTTTCGATCTACCCGAGATTTCAAGTCTGTTTGACCGCTATTTACCTCATGACGGGGAAGATGATTTTGATGTCAAAAAAGAAGCGGAGACAATCACAGAGCCTGTTACTCAGAGAGGTGACATAATTGAGCTAGGATCCCACCGACTCTTATGTGGGGATTCTGCTGATTTGGAAGATCTTGAAAAGTTGTTTCAAGGGGGAAAAGCGGACCTGGTAGTGACTGATCCGCCGTACAATGTTGCATATAAAAATGAAAGACCGATAAATAAAGGGGGTAAAAGATGAAATGGGAACCTATAGAATCAGATGATATGGAGCAAAAGGAGTATGAGTCATGGTTAAAGACGGTCTTGAGCAATATGGGAAAGTTCATAGGGCAAGGTTCGCCAATCTACATATGGAATGGACACCGACAATTTGGGCCAATGCACCTGATGCTTAATGAATTGGGGTTTCATGTTGGGTGTGTGATCACTTGGGTTAAGGAAAGATTTGCTTTAGGATATGCTGATTATAATCACCAGAGCGAGTTCTGTTTATACGGTTGGAAAGAAGGAAACGGGGCACACAGGTGGTACGGAAAATCCAACGAGACAACGGTGTGGGAAGTCGCAAGGGATAGCATAAATACTTTGATACATATAACGCAAAAACCGGTAGCCTTGGCACAGCGAGCTATAAAGAATAGCTCTAAACGAGGGGATATTGTTTTGGATATGTTTCTGGGTTCAGGTTCAACTTTGATAGCAGCCGAAAGTTTGGAAAGGAGTTGTTATGGCGCAGAGATTTCGCCTGCGTATTGCGACGCAATAGTTCGCAGATATATCAATTATGTAGGCGAAGAAAACGTAAAACAAGAGATCTTGGATAAATATATGAAAAAAGGAGAAAGAAATGCATGAGAAAAAAGAAGAAGAAAAAGAAGACATCGTGGTTCATGAAATGCTAAGACAAATTAAGGCAGGACAAATTGATCCAAAAACCATATCGCCAATAAGCCGTCGGTTGTGTGTGGAAGTGTTAATCTTGGAAGGACATCAGAATGCATCGGTAGCACAAGCATTAAAAGTAAGTGATAAAACGATAAGGCGTGATATTCAGGAAATAAGAAGAAAGAACGCGTTAGAGCCAAGCGTGGATTTAGCAAAACAGATGATTGGTCAGTTTTTTCAGAAAGCAATGAACCACCATGCGTATTTGACGAGACTCGCAAGGTCTCAAAAGGCCACAGTTGCCGAAAAAACATTAGCTGAGACGGCTGCCTGGAAAGTACTAAAGGAGTGCCTTGAAAGGTTTCAATTTTTAGGCTACCTTCCCCTAAAACCGCAAGAAGTGATTGGGCATTTCTTTCATCAATCCGAACCTGATTCTACAAATGATATAACTGCTATGAAAAAACAACTTGTAGAATTGGAGGAGCAGGCTAAAGAAATGGGTATTTTTGATAAGGAGACATCTAGTAGCATTGCATTGTTAACGGAAGATGTGAAACAGTCTGAAATAAAAAGTCGAATTTTAGACATGAAAAAACAATTTAAAACCAGGGAGGAAGACAATGAAGATTAATCAGAAATTAGGGGAATTAAGAAGACTCATGTGTTCTAAAAGCCTTAAGATGTTTGCAAAAACATATTTCAAAGAGTACTGTTCTTCTAAAAACAGTAGATTTCATGAAGAGACGTACGAAATATTACAAGATATACAAAAGAAACGTAATCAACGTGTGGCTATTGCCGCTCCGAGAGAACACGCAAAAAGCACAATAATAAGCTTAATATATGTCTTGTGGGCCGCATGCTACAAACAGGACCGATGTATAGTCATTGTATCTAATACGGCGAAACAAGCGGAAGATCTATTGTCTGATGTTCGGCATGCGATCAGACAGAACGAATTATTAGGACAGGATTTCCCGGATGTCTGTGAGCCGCCTAATCTAAAGTGGCGGAAAGACGAGATAATTCTTAAGAATAGTGTCAGGATACTTTCAGCGGGAACCGAGAGCGAGTTGAGGGGCAAGAGGTATAAGCAATATAGACCAGAGCTAATTATCCTTGATGATGCGGAACAAACTGGGGATATGTTCTCCAAAGAAGTCAGAGAACGGTTATCCAACTGGTTTGCGAAGGTTATCTTAAATCTAGGATCGAAGACAACAAATATTATTGTGTCGGGGACAATCCATCATTATGATTCCTTGTTGCATCGATTAACGTCTGAGGATGAATTTCCGGGATGGATAAAGAGGAAATATAAAGCAGTAGAGGATTGGGCAGTTTATCCGGATTTATGGGACGCGTGGGCTCAGATATACAGAAATCGCGAAAAGTATAATGACGAGAGCGGTTCGGAAGCGGCTAGAGCGTTTTATTTAGATAATAAAGAGAACATGTTGGAGGGGACAAAGGTTTTGTGGCCCGACAAAGAAACTTATTATGACCTAATGGTAATGAAGGAGAGAGGTGGTGAGCTTAGTTTTTACTCAGAAAAACAAAATGAACCATTGGGTGGGAGTAATTTTTGGTTTCCTCAAGAAGTTCTGGTCTATTGGGAAAATAAATTCAACTCTCCGCAGGAGCTATTGAGTTTTCTTGGAAATAATAAAATTATTCTAGGAGCAATAGATCCAAGTATGGGTGCAAGCAAAAGAAGTGACTATTCGGCATTCATCACAGTAGTTAAGGATAAAAGAGATGGAATAATTTATGTGATAGGTGCGGACATAGGGAGATGGAAACCGGGGGAGCTTATGGCCAAGGTTATAAATATACATAGCAAGTGGGGACACAAAAGAATAGGATTCGAAGAGAATGGATTCCAGCAAGTATTAGGTAAAGATTTAATACAAATGTCTGAAAAACAAGGAAAGCATATACCTATATCATTTATCAAAAATACAGCTCGTAAAGAAGATCGAATCCTTAGGCTAGAGCCAATGATTCGTCAAGGTAGAATTCAATTCTCACGTAGTCATAATGAGCTTATTCAGGAAATACTTCATTATCCAAAGGGTGCGAAGGATGACGGTATTGACGCTTTATCTATGATTCTGGATGTTTCCGAAAGCATCGGCTGTTTAAGCCCGGAAGCAAAATCAGATATCTTTGATAAACTTAAAGACGAAGGAAGTGATGGCAAAAAGGTCGGGATTAAGGGTACTATAAACTCTTATACCGGAAAATGCGAGGATTTTGATGATCCTAACGGACTTCTCGCTGGGATCATATAATAGCGCAACTTATCGAAAGCTTTAAAAGGCCGTTCTCCGTTTTGCGGATGAACGGCCTTTTCTTTTTAAGTGACGTAGTGTTGATGCATAACTTGCTATAGCCAAAGATGTATGGCATATGTGAGTAGCAAAGAAGAGGTAAATTTAGCAGAGAAATTGTAGTCCTATGAGTATAATAAAGAATTAGAAGGAGGAAAATGAACAGGTCTGATGAAATAATTAGGGAGTGTTTAGAAAATAGAGAAAGAGATAAGGCCTTAGAAGAATACATGGAGTGTGGAAGGCTTTTTTGGCATGCTGAGGAAATAGGCAAGTATCTAGAAGATGAAGGAAGAATAGAAGAGGCGATGTATGAGTATGAATATCTGATAGGAGAGTATATGCAGATGGGTAAGGATTTCTTGCCTCTACCTAAAGGCCCGGAGGAACTATTTAAGTTGGGAGAATGGTATATTTCTCGAAATAGCGGAAAGGCCAAGAAATATCTAAGCTTATATCTGAAAGCAAGAGAGGTTTGGTTCGGTGACCCAGCCTTTTTCTTAGAACATGAAAAAGAGGCAAAAGAATATATGAAGAATAAGTGCTGAAGCTTTACAGGTAAAAAAGCTAGAGACATGGTCTTGTTGCGGGTATATGGTATAATTATTAAAAGTTTTTGGAGAGCGACAAATGTTTAAGATAAGGTCAAATGATTTTTGGGGAGGAAATGATGAATAATGAATTTACAGAGGTTATTGAAAAAACGCAGAAACTATTAAGTGACAATCATGAATGGAAAGATCGTTATGAAAATTACGCACGAGGAATCTCTGATAACATTGAAGGTATTAAAAACATAAAGAAGAAATTTCATCAGTGGGCGCCTCTGTATATATATATGAATGTAGGGGAGGCAAAAGGAAGTGCATCTACATTTAATTTGAGATATTTAGGGCAGGCGGTAGCTGACCTAAATATAGCTAATGGAGATGTAAAATTAAAAGGGAAAAAAGAAAAGGAAAAGAATACGTGTGCCATTAAAAATAAACGAGATTTTAACTGTGATGTTAACGTCAGTCCCAAGGGAGTGGGATGGAGAGAAGAGCAAGCTGTAGAATTCCGAAGGCATTTTTCAAAATATCCTATTCGAACCAAAGACAATAATAAAGGGAATGAGGAACATCGAATTGAAAGTATGCTTTTGACTGAGTTCTCAAAAAATAAAGGAAAAGATAAAAGAAAAGAATTGCACAATATACAGCCAGTATTAATGGCGAAAAAGGCTCGTTTTCAGATGCCTACTCCGCTTAGTGCAAGTGACAAGAAAAATATAAAATATTCAGGAACAGGTGGTGGAGGCATAGATATAATGGCGCGTGTTGGGGGAGGGAGAGGTAATGGTACTAAGTTTTGTATTGTAGAGGTAAAAGATGAATATTTAAAAACAGAACCACCGAAAACAGCCATAAAACAGGCGCTTGTGTATGCAACTTTTATCAGGGAACTGCTTAGAAGCGAGCAAGGGGATATTTGGTGGAGAATTTTTGGGCGAGGGGGGAAGGTTCTTTCAAAACTCAAGATATGTGTTACCTGTGCTATGCCGTTTCCAGCAAGCGATGAAAAGCCGGATAAGAGTTTCGGAGGAAACCAATTAAATATTGGGGAAGATGTTTTCGAGCTACATTACATTTATTTCAGAGAGGAAACGAATAGAATTAAACATGTTGAAACATCTTTAAGGGGGAATAAATGAACCTAATAATCCACCGAGGGGCTAAAGAAATAGGTGGCAGTTGTGTTGGTCTCCGAACGGAGGATACGCGAATACTGATAGATTTTGGTATGCCGCTTGTCGATGAAAATGGTGAGAGGTTTAATGCCGATGTTTTGAGGGATAAAACTATAGAAGAACTCAAAGATCTAAAGATCCTTCCCTCCATAGATGGTTTGTATAAGGATGAAAAGAGGCAGATAGATGCGATATTCATTTCTCATTCCCATCTAGATCATTATGGTTTTTTGAATTATGTCCATCCGGATATTCCTATATACATGAGCGAGGGGGCGAAGATACTTGCCGATATCTCGGACATCTTTGTTCCGCATAGTGCGGGGAAGATCAAGGCCGAAGTTCTAGACAAGCGAAAGAAAGTGGTTGTTGGAGATTTTAGCGTTACTTCGTATTTAGTGGATCATTCTGCTTTTGATGCATTAGCTTTTCTTGTTGAAGCAGATGGAAAGAGGATATTTTATTCCGGGGATTTCCGAGGACATGGAAGAAAAAGTGTCTTATTTGACCGGATGATCAAAGATCCGCCAGTTGATATAGATTGTCTGCTTATGGAGGGTTCCATGCTAGGCCGGGGAGACAAGATATGTACCAATGAAGATGGTGTGCAGGCAAGAATTGAGGAGATCCTGAAGGACATTGATAATATTACATTTTTATTCGCTTCTTCACAGAATATAGACAGGCTGGTTTCAGCGTACAAGGCATGTCTTAAAACTGGTTCAATCTTTGTCATTGATCTATACACGGCTTTTATACTTGATAGGTTGAAGGAAATATCATCAAAGCTGCCTCAATTCGATTGGAAAAATATGAGGGTAAAATTCACTAAATATCATGCAGATCGTCTCGTTGATGCGGGGCATAAAGAGCTGCTGTATAAGTATAACGAGAGGAAGATCGATATAGATGAAATTATTGAGAAGAAGAACCGGATACTGATGCTCGCTAGGGATAATTCAATTTTCCCCAGGATATTGGATAAAGTACAGGAACATCAGGGAGCCAAGATAATATACTCAATGTGGGAAGGTTACCTAACGGATAAGTTTAGACATTATTGCATGGAGGAAGGAATTGAGTTGGTTTATGCACATACAAGCGGACATGCTGTTTTGGAAGACCTTAAAGCCTTCGTCCGGGCCATAAACCCTGCAACATTAATACCTATACATACATTTAATCCGGAAGAATATGCGAAGTATTGGGGAGATAGAGTTGTTCGGATAAAAGATGGACAAGAAATTACAGTAGGAGAGTGAACTGGAATGAAAGTCTTACCGTTAGGTGAAAAGTTGACCATAGCTATTGATGTGGATGGAACCGTAGCTGATTGTACGGATGTCGATTTTAATAAGGTCAAAGATGATCCTTATGAGCTCATGAAAGCCAAACCCATTAAAGGGGTACTTGAAGCGGTAAAAAAGCTGTTTGACGAAGGCCACCAGATAGTTTTTCACACATCAAGAGATAAGAGCAGTAAAGAGATGACTAAATGGTGGTTCGAAAAACACGGTTTCCCATTTCATCATATTGAATGTGAGAAATTCGTGGCACATGTGTATATAGATGACAGGGCTATTAGTGGGCATGATTGGAATAGGGCTATGAAAGAATTTCGAATACCGGATCTCCCGGGTAAAATTGCCAGGAAAGAAGGAAGGATATAATTGCGGGGATATATTTTTTGCCTTGCAAACTTTACAAAATATGATATACTTTAGAAAGATGTAAAGTTAGAAAAACGATAAGGGAGGTATTTTATGCAGGCGTACAAGCTGTCTGTAAATCTTAAAAGAATTCGCATTGCGCGCGGGCTAACTATGGAACAAGCGGGAAAGGCTGCTGGCATAACCAGGATGGCATACCATAACATAGAAAAAGGTATTTCTGAACCGAGGGTTAGTAATCTTCAGAAGTTGGCTAATGCGTTAGATGTCAAAGTCTTTGATCTTGTAAGAAGCGTTCCGGAACTTCGTAATGTGCGTTTTCGTGCACTTAAATGGAAAACTAAGAAGGCGAAAGAACAGAGAGAAGAAGTCAAAGACGACGTTGCTTTATGGATGCGAGACTTTAATGATTTAGAAAATATACTTGCCACCAAGAAGGGTTATAAATTTTCCATACCGGGAAATATTCTGTCCGGGAAAAACAAATCACCTGAAAAGGTGGCAGAGGTTGCAAGGAAGAGGTTTGATCTTGATGAAGACGAAATCATTACCGATATATGTGGTCTGGTCGAATCCGTTGGGATCAAGCTGCATTTTATTAATGTGGGTCTAGATAACTTTTCGGGACTTTCAGTAAATGATGAAGACTTAGGCGCAGCTATAATTGTTAATACCTATGCTGCTAAAACTACTGAGCGAAAAATATTCACCATAGCTCATGAGTTTGGTCATATCCTAATGCATCCTGATTCATTTAGTGATGAGGACGAAGAGATAAAGGCACAAGAAGATGAGGCAAATATATTTGCTAGTCATTTTCTTATGCCCAAAGAAGCTTTTCATAAAAGGTTGGCAGAAGTAAAGGGGATTGATTTTGTTGATGCGATACTTCATGTTAAACGGGCTTTTAAAGTTAGTTATGAGGCGGTATTGGTCCGTTTAGTTGAGGAGGAAATAGCTGATAATGAAATATGGAAACAATTTCGCGCAAGATATAAAAGAAGATGTAATTTTGACTTCAAGGGGCATAAAGAACCAGAGCCATTAGCAGCCATTGATTGCATAGAGGACCGCTTGAGTCGTCTTGTTCGTGAAGCATATGAAAAAGAAAAGATTTCGATGTCACGTGCTGCCGAAATCCTGGGTAAGAGCATCATTGAGATGAGAGAACTAGTTAATGGATGGATGGCAGTGAAATGAAGCAAATAGTTATCTGTGATGCAAACATACTTATAGACTATGCTAAGGCCAATAAAAAAATTATTGGGTTAATAACAAAGCATCTATATGAGATATGGATTCCATTGCCGGTATGGGAAGAGGTTCATGATCTATCAGATGAGGATGCGACAACGTTAGGTGTTAATATTGCTGAACCTAGTTTAGCTCAAACTTCTGAAGCGGCTGATATGTTTGGTGGGGGCTTATCAGATGAAGATAACATGTGCTTTATTATGGCTAGAGATGAAAAGACGATATGTGCAACGAATGAAAAACCACTAAGAAAGAAATGTAGAGAGAATGGCATTAAGGTTCTCTGGGGGCTACAGATTATGATTCATCTATGTGAGATTGGGAAGCTAAAAGTAGATATTGCGGCAAAGACAGGTGAGAAGATAGTGAAGATGAACCCTAGAATAACCCAAAAGGTTCTGGAAGATTTCATCGCTAAACTTAAGGCTCGTTAAGACAAGGAGGAGATACTATAATGACAGACTCGGATAATACACAGAAGGTTCCTACAGTGGAGCCTGGTGATTGGATAAGTTTCGGGGGAGGGATTTTGCCCAAAGATGCAGTTGTGTGTTCAGTTGGTTCAGATTATATAGAAGTTGTCTATCTTGATAATGGGAAGAAGGCGATAAGCGAAGATATGATTTGGAAGGACGGAAAATGGCAGTTTAAAATTGAAGGGACTAATGGTGGATACGCTGATAACTCGGATCGTCTGAAAAGTTATGTTGCCCAGCTCAAAAGAGGGAGATATTAGCCCTTTGTCCGCCCAATCACCCCGGACACAACCTAACTCGTTTATATACATATAGTTAGCTCAAATTACACCCCTCATGACCGGACAAAATGGTCATAATTACCCATTAAATGCCATAGTTCGAGGCTCTCCCGGAGCGGTTATAACCACCTCGAAATATATCTCTAAATAGCCCTATATATAGGTAATACCGTTAAATGGGGTAGTTTGTCGTCTAGTAAACACCTGTAATTATACCGCTCAGAATAGAGATGATTTTGTCCTGTAGTACCTTCAGCCTCACCAGTTATAAAAGCCTCGTAGCATGAAAATGTTACGGGGCTTTTTACTGCTCTAGATATGCCACATACCCCCACGCCCTAAAGACTTACGAGACTATTTCCAGCCCCCGTCTTTGCGAGGAGGCCCGAAGGGCCGACGCGGCAATCCCATACGACAACCCTCATATCTCTTTATCTCTAAAAGCGCCTTTAGTTAACTGTTCCTAGTTAATTCGCTATTCGTACTATACAGGGACAACGATATGGAGATAACCAAAGAATTTTCAAATAATGAATGAGGTTAACTAAAAAAGCACTGGATAGTAGGGGAGGATCATCTCTAGTTTATCTCTAATTTGACATCTGGAAGAGAACTCGGTTTTTTACTTACTTTTGGGATAAGAATTTTTCGATTTGATCATGATTGCCAGCCAGAATTGCAATGCAATTATTACCTTCGCGTCGCAAAATGATCCGAAGATTTCCTTCAATGCCGGACTCGTAATAAGGCTTTCTTAATTGTTTATAGAAAAATGCAGGAGCTATTTTACGAGCTTCCGACAAAGTGCAATTAGAGGAATAATAAGCATCCAAAGCTTCAAGAATTGTTCCTATAATCTTCTTTTGCTCGGAGCCAAGACGTTTAATGCTACGATTGAAAGATGGTCGGTAATAAAGATACAAGGGCATATATTATTTTCCGGATTTTAGATTTTTAATAAAAGATTTTGTTATTTTTTTCTCTTTACCTTTTTCTTGAGCATGCAGAGCCTCTAATTTGGCGTAGACCTCAGGGCTGAATTTTTTCTCCTGTATTTCTACGGGAACCAATTCTATCTTATTTTTATGGACTTCAATGGTAAACAACGCCCCCTTTCTTAATCCAAGAGTCTTTGCTATCTTACTAGGTATAGTTATCTGATTTTTAGCGGTCAAAGTAATTGTCATGTTCTCACCTCCATTACAAGTATACCATATTGTAAGGAAATCGTCAATTCAGAAAGTAAGGAATATGGGCATTCAGTAGTTCGAGGCTTTTTGTTCCTACACATGCCCCACGTCCTAAAGACTTACGGAACTATCCCGCCCACCCGTCATCGCGGGCATAAAGGTCACAGAATGTTGTTTTTTATGCCCTAAATTGATAACTAGTAGTCGTAGTATTGTGGGGAGTGTGGATAACTGATGAACGTCAACTATTATTTCCGCTGACGACAACTATAACTACCGTTTTTATGGAAATAAGTCCCATCAATAATTACATGTCTACACCGCGAATAAAACAAATATTCCGGTGGTGATTTTTGAAGCCAATAATTTTTTATACGTTTTAATTTAGCCGGACTATGCCCGGAAATATAGCTTAATTGTCTTAGGGAAAAGGCTTCTTTAACCCAAAGATAGAACCAGTGTTTTTCGTTAGATATTTTATTTAATTTACTTTGCCAAACAAACGATTTATTGCAGAAATGGCAGAAAAAACGTTGCTTGTTGTAGCTAGTTTTTCCATGCAAAATTACATTCTTTGAAGCACATATTGGACATCGTTTTTTTTGACATTCTCAACCCCTTTTGAGATATAACGTTTTTTTGACATAAACTATTTAATTATAGGGCAATGCAAATAATAGCACCAACACTTTATGACCATTATGCCCATCGCGAGGAGGCCCGAAGGGCCGACGCGGCAATCCCAAAAGACGATCAGCGTATCTCTTTATCTCTAAGTGGCCCCTTATTTAACATTTTCCATTTAATCTATTATTTTGTCAAATTTGCTAATTTCTTTGTAATTGTGTTTATGATGTATGACGGATTAATGGCCATTAACTAGGATTAAATGGATATTTGCGGATATATCTCTCTAGTTTATCTCTCTTTATCTCGAATTGTACTGAAAAAACCTAGCATTGTAAATAAAACTTGACAAACGTTCTCAATTTGAGTACAATTGTTCTCAAAGGGGGAACAATATGTTTAGTGGAATAATGGGGTCAAAAACCCGTCAAATCATATTCAAGGCTTTTTTTGAGAATCTTGATGGGGAGCTTTATACCAGGCAGTTAGCTTCAACATATAAGATATCTGTCGGGACACTGCACAGGGAATTAAAAAAACTTGTTTCTTTGGGGATGCTTAACTTTCGAAATGTTGGCAACATCAAGCTTTTTTCTTTGAACAAGAAAAGTCCTATATATGAAGAATTAAAAAGCATCTATTACAAAACAGAAGGTGTAATAAAATATGTCCGCAATGCTGTGATAAGTACAAATGGCATTAGAACAGCGTTCGTGTATGGATCTTTCGCTAAAGGAGATGAAAGAAAAGACAGTGATATAGACTTGTTTTTGATAGGCGACAATATTGACGATGATAACTTAATAAGCGTTATTAGCGGACTTGAGAAAGAATTGGTTCGAGAAGTAAATTACACAGCATACACAGAAACCGAATATATAAAAGAGAAAAACAAGAAGGGTTCTTTTGTGTCTGAGGTTATAAAGGGCAAAAAAGTATTTATAAAGGGGGCGGAAAATGAACTCTGATAAATTTTTGAATGAATATTTGGACAAAAAACTTATCAAACGTGAAAAGATCGGGATAGATCAGATAGAGAAATTGATCCATGCCGCTGAAAGTAAACTGAAGGCTAGCGAGCGAACACTTGCAATAGATGAGGCCTGTTCATATGAAATGGCTTATAATGCTATGCTTCATGCGGCAAGGGCGTTTGTATTCATAAAAGGCTTCAGGCCAACAACAAATTTCCAGCACAGAACAGTTGTTTCTTTCACTGAATATTTTTTAGGCGAAGAATATAAAGCATTAACGGCCAAATTTGATTATATGAGAAAAAACCGCAATAAATTTATCTATGAACCATGGAAACTGAATCTTTCAAATACAGACGCGAAGAACGCGTTAACCTCGGCGACTAAGTTTATTCAGATTATTAAAAAAGAGATAAGGAAAGAAAACCCTCAACAGCATTTTGAGTTTTGATAGAAAAAAGGTGCCCACCGCTCCGCAGCGATCACCAATAACCATATAGGTAATTTTACCATAAACAATATAGTCAAGAATCTAATAGTTCGAGACCGTATCGAAGCACCTATATGCATTTCAAAACATATCTCGGATTTAGGTACACATCGGGTTAAGTAAGCATGGAAAGGGAACTTATAGTAGTTGCAGAGTGATCAAATAACAGAGATAAAAGTTTATCCTATAGCACAAGGTGGGTTCGAGTCCAAGGCGCCTCACCACTTTAAAAAGCCTCGTAGCAGTAAAATGTTACGAGGCTTTTTGTTTTTACGCATAGCACACATACCCCCATGTCCTAAAGACTTACGCGACTATACCACCCACCCGTCCTTGCGAGGAGGCCCGAAGGGCCGACGCGGCAATCCCATAACGCAACTCGCCTATCTCTTTATCTCTATAAGTGCCTTTAGTTAACTTTTCCTAGTCAATCGTCCATAGTTACTATAGTGGCCCGACGGGGTAGAGATAGTATTGGAATACTCAGCTAATTCGGGCTATTAACTAAAAAAGCCCGGAGTAACAGGCGAGGTATATCTCTAGTTCATCTCAACTAACCCATTGACCTGGAATAAAACGGGTATTATACTGTAAGTGTCGATGACGTTTTGTGGTGTGATTTCTCACGATTTACGGATTCAGGACAATTAAGCAAATAATCGGAGGGGTATGAATACAATTTATAACGTATATTGCGATGAAAGTTGTCATTTGGAAAATGATCGCCAAAAGGCTATGGTCTTGGGCGCCATATGGTGTCCAGAGGAAAAGGCAAAAGATGTGTTTAAAGAAATTCGAAACATAAAAGAAAAGCATGGATTAAATAAGAAGTTTGAAATTAAATGGACTAAGATATCCCCGGCCAAAGAGGATTTTTATTTAAATCTTGTACAGTATTTTTTTGATAATCAAGAGCTGCATTTTAGGGGGGTTGTCATTCCCGATAAATCTACACTTGTTCACGGGGCCTTCGAGCAAGATCATGATTTATGGTATTACAAAATGTATTATTATGTGTTGCGACATATTTTTAAACCAGGGGAGAGCCAGTACAGAATTTATGTGGACATTAAGGATTCTTTGACAGGAGAAGGCTTGAAAAAACTACACGATGTTTTATGCAATAACATATATGATTTTGATCACTCAATAATTGAAAGAGTTGAGGCGGTACGTTCCCATGAGGTTGAATTGATTCAATTAACTGATTTATTAATAGGAGCCCTTTCATATATTAACAGAGGCTTATCTGAGAGTAGTGCAAAAAGCAAAATAGTAGACTTGATAAAAAGTAAATCCGGGTACATGCTAACCAAATCAACTCTTTTTAAAGAGGAGAAATTTAATATTTTCGTGTGGCAAGCTAGGGAGGTGTTATAATCATGTCCGCACCTCAGTGGCTTCCGGATAAGGTAGATTATTACAATGATTTTGGATCAAACTGGACAAGTTTTGTTAATCATTTGTATGAGATATTTAAAACGGATATTAGAGATAATTCAAACTTTACTTTTGAAGGTAAAAAAATATTGTATGATAAAGCTTTCGGACAAAATTCAAAAGAAAATGGATTCTGGCATTTAGTTACACGTAAGGATGATAAAACGGGACAGCGTGATCCAGATTTCCTGAGAGCTGAAAAATTGCCATGGGGGAGACCTATAATTGAGAATTGCAGCGATTTAGAAGTTTTAAATTGGAAGAATAAAAGGGGATCGAAAATAAAAATATACTTATGGTTAAAGAACTTTGATTATGTTGTGATATTGAAAGAGCATAAAAGAGATTGTGTTTTGTTAACAGCGTATCACATAGATCAACTGTATATGGTTCGACAACTAAACCGTAAATATTCAAAAAGGATATAAATAGAAAGCGCCGTTCCGAAGAACGACGCTCCAGCTCCTTCTACACGTGGTAGATGAGTTAACAGTAGTTTAGCATATGGTTAGTCAAAGTCAATAGTTGACCAGTTTATTATATGAACTTTTATTGCCCTAACAATAGTTTAGCATATTTTGGCCTTCGAATCAAGTGTTCTTTAATAATTATTGTTTCGCTCTATCATTTATTAATTGACCCCACAACTCCCACTGCCGCTCCCAATCATTCTCTTTAGTAATACCTCGAATCTTATGTTCAGGAGTTTGAAAGATTTTATTGTTGTCTGAAAGCAATATTTCTTCCTGTATAGCAGGGGATAGAAGAAGTAAATTCAGAAGTTGTGATACTCTGGAAGGGGAATACCCTAACCAGGACGCGATGGCACTTGCAGTTTTATTATGGTTTTCTTCCAGGTATTGTTTGATCTGATAAGCCAACACCAAATACTGCCTGAGCGGTGGTTCCCTCTTTATATGCTTACTAATCGCTGCATTCGATCTCTTCCTTGTTTGCTTGATGCCTATATTAAACTCTGATCTCATTTTCTTCTCCTTTTAGCTCCTCGTATAATGTTTCGATCCCTTTCTCATTAACAGTGATTCCCAGAGATCCCATTTCACCGTTATAATCAATCTCCTTAAATAGATGTTTCAGCGTGCGGTGCTTCTCATCCGCTATCAAAGACTCCCAAACCTCTCGAATTTTCTCTATAACGCTACGATATCTTTCTGCTAATAGAGAATCCTTTATTTCTACTTTCGGCAAAAGCTGATAAACCGTATCTTCCATTTCTTGCGCATTCACACTCCTTGTAGGGCAGACAGCATAACCTTTCTTCTGCGCGTTCACACAGATATAGTACCTGTATTTTTTTACCTTATCCTTCACCGAATAAGAATGAAACATAGGCGAGTTACACGCTTCATATCTAATGAGCTGCGAGAGTAATCCGGCACACTCAGCGTTCTTTCGGATCTTTCTATTAACCCGGTTGTATGAGATTCTTTCCTGCACTTTATCAAAGAGTTCTATCGATATGATAGCTTCATGTTCAGCCGGGTACATCTTACTTTCATAAAACACTCGGCCCGTATATATAGGATTTTTAAGTATCCGTTGGATATTGTTTTTTGAGAACTCTTTACCTCCTGTGACTCTGCCGGACTTAGCGTGATATTTTTTACTGGTAAAGCCTTCATTGTTTAAAAAGATTGTTGTTTTAAGTATGGAATTCTCTTTAATATAGATATCAAATATTTTTCGAACAAGTTTGGCTTCTTGCTCATTTATAATTATTCTTCTATTTTCTCTATCAAGGTCATAACCGAGAAGAGGCTGGCCTCCAACCCACTTTCCTTTCCTTCGGGCAGCGCCCATTTTATCTTTGGTTCTTTCCGAGATCATCTCCCGTTCAAACTGGGCGAAAGAGAGGAGGATGTTAAGAGTTAATCGCCCCATAGAGGATTGTGTGTTGAAGTGTTGAGTCACTGATACAAACGTCACATTGTGCCTATCAAAAAACTCAAGGAGTTTGGTAAAGTCTAAAAGGGACCGGGACAGCCTATCTACCTTATATACAACAACACAATTGATCTTACCTTCTCGGATATCATCCAATAACCTCTTAAGTGCTGGCCTCTCGGTATTAGCTCCGGTAAACCCGCCGTCATTGTATTTCTCTCTTAAAATAGTCCACCCCGTAGACTTCTGGCTTTTAATGTAATTCTCCGCCGACTCCCGCTGAGCATCCAGGGTAGTAAAATCCTTTTCTAGGCCCACGTTAGTCGACTTTCTTGTATAAATCGCACAATGTAGTTTTTTCGCGATAGCTTCCATTTTTCTCCTTTACTTTGTCATCTATAACAAAGCATGTCAAGAGGATAAACTCCGCCCTTTAGCAAAACTACACATTTTGCATGCCTCCTTCCACAACCGCAATACCGCTTAACATCCTTTGCAGGGATCATAATAGC
>Ga0075122_10001165_pt1 | contig 19094 bp, 15 predicted proteins | sample AntAceMetag02UKB_FD_69790 | JGI IMG/M metagenome (GOLD analysis project Ga0075122, IMG submission 69790) | Saline lake microbial communities from Ace Lake, Antarctica - Antarctic Ace Lake Metagenome 02UKB | ecosystem: Environmental > Aquatic > Non-marine Saline and Alkaline > Saline | place...
GCTTCAGGACGGTTCCTTTAAAAAGGATATGGTGAATCATATCATCAACCTTAATAAAGGGGCGGCATTCGCTATTCGGCATGTGTCCGAAAACTATATCAAAAAATTTCGGGCTATCCCTGATCCCTACCTAAGAGAGAGGGCCGCTGACGTTGAAGATATCTGCCAACGACTCCTGACCAATCTGGGGGTTCTGAACAAGGAAACCAAACTGTACGACAACAGTATTATCATCTCTGACCGTCTCACACCGGGAGAAACAGCCTCCCTGGATATGGAAAAAGTTTGTGGTTTTATCACCGAAAAAGACGGTCCTACCTCCCACACCGCCATATTGGCTCGTGGTCGTCAAATTCCGGCTGTCAGCGGAATTCATAACCTGCTGGGAAATACCGAAGCTGCCAAAACCATTATCATTGATGGCTTTAAGGGTGAAATTATTGTCAATCCTTCTGAAACGACCCTGCAAATATACACCCGACAGCGGGAAGAACATCTGCTCAATCAGAAGGTGGATACGATTTCGGTACCTTTTATTCAGAGTATCCGCAAATATGGTGTCCAGGTGCAGGCCAATGTATCCAGCGTTCTGGATGCAGAAAAGGCTGCCAGTTTGAATGCAGATGGTATTGGACTGGTGCGGACGGAGATTTTTTATCTCCAGAATCAAGGAGAGTTTGAATATAAGACCCAACTTAAAATCTATCAGCAGATAGCCAAGGCTTTCTCTTCCGGCCCCATCGTTTTCCGACTGCTGGATATCGGCGCTGATAAGAAAAATCGATCTGCGTCTGTTGAAGATAATCCTGCTCTTGGACTTAGAGGCATCAGACTGCTGCAGCAAGAACAAGGACTGCTGAATGATCAGATCAGCTCACTGCTGAAGGTTGGCGTTGACCATGAGATAAAAATTCTGATCCCTTTTATTAGCGAAGCAGAAGAGTTCACCCGTATCGCGTCCCTCATTCGGCAAATCGCAACCGAACGGAAACTGCCGCTACCTCCTATCGGGGCTATGATCGAGATCCCTTCAGCCGTTTTTGTCCTGGAAGAGCTGATTGAATCGGCTGACTTTTTCAGCATCGGCACCAATGACCTGTTTCAATACTTCTGTGCAGTGGATCGTAATAATCCCCGGGTCAGTGGTCTGTACAACCCCGACAACAAAGCGTTCATTCGCCTGCTAACGATGATATATAAAAAGATCCATCCTTCAGATAAAGATATCGAAATCTGTGGTGAAATAGCAGCAGATCCGACTGTTCTGGAAAAACTCCTGGAAATTGGATATCGTCACTTCAGCGTCAACCCGTACTCCATCCACTCTACACGCCGCAGCCTGCTAAAATGGTTCAGGTAACAACGCATTAGCAAGATGGAGTTCGTAATTAACAATTCGATTGGTATGCCTTGGTGTTTCAAGAACGAGATAAATACTCACATTTTTGCGAAATGGGGGACGTTGTTGACAAAATGTACAAAATGTAGACTAAATTCTCCGCAGAATCTGAGCTATAGCGGATGTTGTAACCCCTAACCGTCTTGCTGTTTCTGACAGCGAGACTCCCCATTGATTTACGAATTTGACTGCAAGTATTTTTCTAACTTGAGGTACCGGATGGCGTCGCGTTCCCGATCGAAGCATCGAGATTTCGATGTTATATTGAGTGCATACGTTTTGTAACTCTTCGTTTATCCGCTTCTCTAAATCATCCGGCATTCCCATTTGATGTTTGACCTTCTCTTCAGTCTGATCAAGGATTTTGCACACGAAATCACCGTTACCGAGAATCCGTTCATCACTTTCTTCTGGTTTCCTTTTTTTTCGTAACGATTTGACAACGGACCATCCTCCCATAGACCGAATTAATCCTCCACCGGTCAACTCGGGTCTTCTCCCCTGGTCAATTCCAGTCTTTACAAATTCATGGTACGCTTTCTTGGCTTCTCTTTCACTCCTGCCAAACCAATTCAATACGTAATCTCTATTTTGCCACTCATTTTTGTGATGATCCATCACCACTGAATGACCACACCACTTGTAGTAATCCAGTTCGTTTAATGTTTCAACAAATCCCACTCTCAACGGATTCAAATGAATATACCTCACCAGTTCCATGAAATACAAATCTTCCTGGCAAATGATGGATTTGTACCTGTTTTGGAAAAGATGGCCGTACCGACTATGTCTTCGGTTATATGCCGAAGCATAACCGGATAAGAGTCGACGCATGTACGTAGACAAACCGACTTCCCCGCTTCGAAGTAAGATGTGAGCATGATTGTTCATCAATACCCATGCGTAAATATCGGTTTTTGTCTTCTGAGCAAGCTCACCCATTCGGGAAACAAAATTCAGGCGATCTTTATCATCATCGATAATATCACACCGTTCTATCCCTCTTATCATCACGTGGTGCAGTGTTCCTGGTGAATCTAGTCTCGCTCCTCGTGGCATTCGTATTTCTCATCAATGTTATGAATAGTGGTTGTGTTATATTTGAATTACATATTTTTGTATAATTTGTCAACAACGTCCCCTTGTTTTTTTTTTGACGGCGGAATGACAGCGGCAATGTAGAATATTAAAGGGCAGCCGCAAACGGTTGCCCTTTAGATAAAGATATCGAAATCTGTGGTGAGATAGCCGTAGAGTGCGGCGCTGGGAGATCTCATTCGATAGCGTTAAACAATGCTCAGGTCATTCGAGGATAGCCAGAACGTCATCTTCCTCCACTTTATCCTCAACCTTGACTCTGATTTCGGCCACTTTACCATCATCGGGAACATAGACGGCAGTCTCCATTTTCATTGCTTCAATTATTATGGCTTCATCATTTTCTTTAAGCGGCTGTCCAATTTCGATATTGATCGAAAGGATTTTTCCGGATAAGGGAGCCAGGATTTCTTTTGCCATTTCAACTATCTCCTTCGATAAATGGTTGTTTTACATCATTCGCATTATAGAGTCGTGCAACTTAAAAACCGTTAAAAATGAAACAGTAGTGAAACAGTTTGAATTTGCTATTTTAAAAAAGTAAGAAAAACGCCGGCAGCCATCACTGTACCGATAACGCCCGCAACGTTTGGTCCCATTGCAAACATGAGCAGGTAGTTCTTTTTGTCAGCCTCCGCCCCTACTTTATGAACAACCCTCGCTGCCATTGGAACAGCCGAAACACCGGCAGCTCCTATAAGTGGATTTATCTTTTGCTTTCTAAAGAGATTAAACAATTTGGCCAATAAAACACCCGAAGCCGTGCTGACAGCAAAAGCAAAAAGTCCGAAGATAAAGATGAAAATGGCGTCTTTTCTGAGAAAGTTCTCTGCACTCATCGTTGCACCTACGGAGATACCCAGAAAAATGGTTGCGATATTCATCAGCTCGTTTTTTGACGCCTCCGTCAATCGCTCGACGACGTTGGACTCCCGAAACAGGTTTCCCAGCATGAACATTGCCATTAAAGGGGCAGAAGCCGGTATGATCAGAACAATGATGAAAACAGCTATTATTGGAAAAAGAAGCTTCTCCAAGCGGGAAACCTTACGGGATTTTTTCATCCTTATCGAACGTTCTTTTTTCGTGGTCAATAGTTTCATGATTGGAGGCTGGATGATCGGGACCATGGCCATGTACGAATATGCTGCTACTGCGCAAACACCGAGCAGATGGGGAGCCAGTTTAGCAGCCAGAAAAATGGTAGTCGGACCATCGGCCCCTCCGATAATACCGATGGTTGCGGCTTCCTGATAGCTGAAACCCATAAAGGTGGCTGCAAAAAAGGTGATATACACACCCACCTGGGCACCAGCACCTAGAAAAATCAAGACCGGATTTGCCAACAATGGCCCAAAATCGGTTAATGCACCCAATCCCAAAAAAATAAGCGGGGGAATGATTTCCCATTCAATCCCATAATGAAATATCTTCCAAAGTAACCCTTCACCGGGATGCATAAGGTCAGCTAATGGTAAATTGGCCATGATGATGCCGAAACCGATGGGCAACAACAACAGTGGTTCATACTTCTTGGAAACAGCCAGATAGATTAACGTTAAACCGATCAGCCACATGATGGCTAATCCTGGTGTAATGTGCATAAAACCGGAAGATTTGAAAACAGTGAGCAGATCCAGATTCATACCTTCCCTTTTTTGTCTTTTTCTAATTTTGTGGTTACCAACGATGTAATAACAATCGCAAGGTACAGCAGCGACATACCGACGAATACACTTCCAATTCCGGATACAACAACGATTATTGCAAAATCCACTTGACTCTCCTCATTAAGAACTATGGACTGCAGATGAAGCAGATGTTCATCCACAGTGTTTGGACGATTGTTACACTGGCATGTTCCCATTCCGTTTCCAGGGCCGGTCTTCTTTCTTATCCCTGAAATACATCAGTGCTTTATATATTTTACCCCTTGTCTTACGAGGCTCAATGATCTCATCGACCAGTTGAATCGCAGCAGCTTTGTATGGATTGAAATATAACCTTCGGTATTCTTCCTCCATTTCCCGGGTGATCTCGGCCCGATTCTCGGGGCCGGCCTTTTGAATCTCCTTTCTGTATACAATTTCCGATGCACCTTCCGGCCCCATTGTTAATATGGCACCGCATGGCCATATGTAGACGATGTCGGCCCCCATCTCCTTGCTGCACATTCCATGAGTCGCACCCGCGAAACCCTTACGAATGACAACCTGTATCTTCGTAGTAGTGGCTTCGACGTATGCGTGAAGCATTTTGGCCCCATGGCGTATGATGCCGCCCTTTTCCTGCTTTATACCAGGAAGGTATCCCGGCACATCAACCAGATTAACCAGTGGTACATCAAAGGAATTGCAGAGACGAATAAAACGAGCCCCCTTGTCTGACGAATTAATATCCATAGCCGCTCCCATGAACTTCGGGTTAGAGGCCAAAATGCCAATGGGCATACCGCCTATGCGAGCAAAACCCGTGATAAGTTGCTGGGCATATTTGGGTTTAATTTCAAAAAAGGAAGCGTCGTCTACAATACAGTCAATCACTTTCTTCATATCATAGGGCTTTTTATCCACGCCGGGAACGATGTCTTCCAACTCAGGGGACTCCCGGAAAGGGTCTTCGTCGGTAGGAATAATCGGTGGCTTCTCTTTGTTATTCGAAGGCAAATAACCGAGTAGCGAACGACATCTTGCAAGACAATCCTTTTCGTCTTCCGCCACTAAATCACAGCAACCGCTTTCCTTGGAATGAACATCAGGGCCGCCAAGTTCCTCATCGGTATACCGCTTCGACGAGACGGAATATGTCAGAGCGGGTCCTGCAATGTACATGAAGCTATTTCCCCCCTTGGTCATAAAAATCAAATCGGTCAGCGCCGGCGAATAGGATGCCCCACCGCCGCAAGGACCCAAAATCAGGGAAATCTGGGGTAGCACGCCGGAATAACTGACTTGCTTGTAGAACATCTGGGCGTACGCAGTCCATCCGCCAAGGTTTTCCTGGGCTCTGACGCCGCCGGAATCAATGAGTCCTATCACGGGGACACCCATCGTGTACGCCTTGTCATAAAGCTTGACAATTTTTTTCCCATGCCATTCGCCTACGGAACCGCCAAGGGCAGTGAAATCCTGGGCATAAAGCGCAATCTTGCGTCCATCAACTTCTCCAAAACCGGTAATGACACCGTCTCCGGCAACTTTTTTATTTTCCATCCCAAAATCATGACACTGATGCTCAACAAAGAGGTCGATTTCCTGGAATGTACCCGGATCCAAAAGAATGTCAATTCTCTCTCTGGCTGTTAATTTCCCTTTTTCATGTTGCGCGGCTATCTTTTTTTCGCCGCCTCCCAATTCCTTTTCTATCTTTCTCTGTCGGAATTCATCCAACTTTTCTTTCATGAACTCATCTGGCATGCTTTTGCTCCATTATATGGTGGGCTATTTATTGGCTGTCTTTATTCCAAAGGTGTCCAGCGAAATAATCGTTCAATCAGGATATCTCGTTGGCTACGGTTCTCTTGTGATACCAGGAACTTTCGAAGGACAGTTCCGATGCCTTGGCGTGTTTGTAGTACAAGTGTAGGTTGTATTCTTCGGTAAACCCAATTCCACCGTGTAATTGTTGACCGATCCAAGTCGTTATTCGATAGGCATCGTTGCACCATGCCTTGGCCATGGCCAGCTCTTTGTGGCAGGGTTCCCCTTCACTGATCAGGCAAGCGGCTTGATAGGCGATGACACGGGTAGCCTCCAGCAGGACCGACATATCGACGCATTGATGTTGGACCGCTTGTAAACTTCCCAGAGGTCTGCCAAACTGTTGTCGGTCCTTGACATAACCAACGGTCATTTCCACCACTCGCTCCAAGCCTCCCAGCATCTCCCCACACTTCAAAACCGTGGCTTTTGCCGTCACACTCTTCAGATAGACATTTCCCTGGCCAATCTGACCCAGGATATTTGCGGCTGGAATCTCGACATCATCAAAAATCAGGGCATATGTCTTTTCACCGGTCAACGTTGGCAGGAAGGTTTGTTTTAAACCGTCGGCATGGCTGTCGATTCTGAAAAGAGTCGGTCCATTTTCCCCTTCACCCGCAAGTGTTACGCAAAAGATGATTTCATCCGCCTGCTCCGCGTAAGGTACCAATAAACGGGTGCCATTAATACAGTAGGTAGCAGCTGAGGTTTTGACCGCCGTCATATGTGGGCTGTCGGCATCATATTTACCTTGCTCATCCTGCAGAGCCAGGCTTAATATTTTCTTCCCCTCGATAAGAGCGGGAAGATATTCGTTGATCAATTCGGTAGTGCCGGTTTCTTTCAGCAACCATCCGCAAAGAGTGGGACTGATAAACAGCGGGCTCGGGAGAAGCACTTTGCCGATCTCTTCAAACAGGATGAACAGGTCCAGAAAACTACCATCCATGCCCCCATATTTATCTTCATGCACAAGGCCCAGCCAACCGAGTCTGGCCATTTTCTTCCAGATGGCAGATGAATATCCCCGCTTGCTGTTATGGTTTTCCGTTACAGTCTCTGCCGGGCATTCCTTCGACAAAAATTCCGCAAACGACTTGCGCAGCATGTTTTGCTCCGATGTAAAATCAAATTCCATTCTGTCATCTCATTCTGAGTACGCTCAATCTCCTCAACCATCAGTGGATTGAGCTCCTGTTTACTATCTTCTTGGCAATCCGAGACCTCTTTGCGCCACGATATTCTTTAGTATTTCGACTGAGCCGCCCTGCAGCGTATAGCTTGCGCCCCACAAATAGCATGCAGCCAGATCAACCGGAAAGGGAGTCCACTCTACCCCTTCTCTGATCTGGCTGACCGGACCCAGTACTTTTGTTGCCAGGTCGTTCACTCTCTGTTCCAGTTGTGTACAAAACATCTTTGCAATGGCGGCCTGGCTTGTCGGTCTTTTACCGCTGTCTATCATCCAGGCCGTCCGATAGCAGAGCAAACGACCGATATTGTATTCAATCTCCAATTGAGCCACCTGATCCTTGACCCAGCCGCAGAACTCTCCATTTTCCCCTGAAGCAACCATCGCTTTCATATGATCCACCAGCAGGCTATAAATAGGATAATTCTGCATCAGCCTTTCCATGCCGGCCCGTTCAAAATCCATCTGCGCCATGATTTGCTTGAAGCCATCGTTTACCTTGCCAACCAGGTTTTTCCGTTCGATTTTAACATTGTCGAAAAACACCTCATTAAAATCAACTTCCCCGGCACTGTTGATAATGGGCCGAATTGTAACTCCGGGGGATTTCAAATCGACGATGAACTCGCTGCAGGACTTATGATTCGGCACCGATTCGTCGAAGTTGGTCTGGACCAATATCCAGCCCCAATCGGCCAGATGACCTCCGGAAGTCCAGGTTTTCTGGCCATTCAGAATATAAGCGTCCCCCTCTTCCACCGCTGTCGTACTCACGGCAACTAAATCTGATCCGGCATTGGGCTCACTGAATAGTAAGCAAAACGTGGAATCTTCTGTCGCATTGGCAATCCTCGGTAAAAAATATTCTTTATGCCAATCCGAACCGAACTCAATCAGCGCCGGAGCAACCTGGCGATCCCCCAGGAAATGAAATCCCAATGGGGCCTGGACCTTGAACAGTTCTTCGTTCATGATCATCTTATCAACATAACTGCGCCCCTGTCCGTAGCACTCTGTCGGCCAGGAAAGCCCAATCCAGCCTTTTTCCGCCATCTTGAGGGAAAACTCCCGGGACGCCTCTGCAACGAGCCCCGTGCTGCTGATGGCAAATGTACCCGCCTCAAGTTCCGCAGTGACGAAATCTCTAACCTCCTGACGAAACGCCTCTTGTTCTTTGGTAAAGGACAAATCCATAATAAAAGTCTTTATGTTTGTACAGTTCTATGAACTTCTGGTCTTTGTCTCAAAAATACGCACCACAGAGACACGAAGTTCACAGAGGTTTAAATGTTAAAAATGAGTGTCTGTCATGAAGCTGTTGAGGTCTACATCTTTTCCCCACAATGCCCGCAATAGACAAAGCCGTCCGGAATATCGTTCGCCTTGCATGCCGGACAGATCATCGTTTCGCTTCTCAACGTCTGTTTTCTGGCTTCCAGGTATTCGGTGGGCCGCTTTTCAGCAAATGAAGTCATACCTTCCCTCGTCTCCCTGGATTTGACATGCAGGGTGAGCCAGTCCAGTGCATGGGGAGCGGTTTGATTCCAACTGAGATCTTTCCAGAAATTGGTCTGAATCTTTGTATAACGCATGCACTCCGGAAACTTGTCAAGGATTTTACGGCACATCTCGTCTGCGGCCTCGTCAAGCTTGTCATGGGGAACTACCTGGTTGATCAGTCCCCATTCCAGAGCCTTGTGTGGGTCGACTTTCTCGCAGAGATAGATCATCTCCCTGGCTCTTCTATCTCCGATCATAATCGGTAACCACTGGGTAGCTCCGCCTGCCGGCACGCTTCCCACTTTGGGTCCCACCTGCATGAAGTAGGCGTGTTCTTCTGACGCAATGGCCAGATCGCAGGCAGCCTGAAACTCGTTGCCACCGCCAACAGCCGCTCCATTCACGAGGGCAATGGTGGGTTTTGTACACTCTGTAATAAACTTGATGGTGTCAAAAACATCGCCGACGACAGATCGGTATTTGTGTGTTGAATTATTGATATGCTTTTCGGAAAATTCATTGATATCGGCACCGGTACAGAAGGCCTTTTTGCCCGCACCTGTCAAAACGATCACGCCGACATTTTCATCTCTCGAGGCGTCCAGCAAAGCCTCCTGGATTTCCGAAATCGTCAGAGTCGTAAATGAGTTGAACGCATGGGGACGATTAATGGTAATTCTCGCCACCCAATTTTCCTTCTTGTACAAGATCTCCTTGAAATCAAGATTTCCCGTTGGTCTCAAACGTAACATTGTCATTGGTTTCCCTCTCTATAAAGTCTTAGCTCAGGATCATGCCCGAGATGACGGTTCTTTGAATTTCCGAAGTGCCCTCATATATCCTGCTACCCCTCACCTGCCGGTACAGCCTTTCAATATTGAGTCCTCTGACCATACCCCGGCCGCCATGGATCTGTAGGGCTTCATCAACGATCCGGCACGCCGCTTCGGTGGCGAAAAGTTTGGCCATGGATGCCTCTTTTGATACCCGAGCCTCCCCGGAATCCTTCATCCAAGCAGCCCGATAAACGAGGAGTCTGGCCGCGTCCAATTCAGTGGCCATGTCAGCGATCTTGAATTTGGTCGCTTGAAAATCCTGCAGGGGTTTTCCAAAGACCATTCTTTCTTTGGCGTATGCTACGGCCAGATCGAAAGCCGTCTGGGCAAATCCAAGCGCGCAGGCACCAACGGAAGTCCGGTACACATCGAATGTCTTCATGGCCGTTTTAAAGCCCTTATCGACTTCACCGACAAGATTGGCCGCCGGAATTCTGCAATCCTTGAATTCCAGCTCACCCAGGGCGTGCGGTGCCATCATGGCCTGCGTCCCGGAGCAGCGGAACCCCGGGGTCCCCTCTTCCACGATAAAAGTCGATATTCCTCGGGAGCCCTTGTCCATACTTGTCTTGACAAACACGACATAGATTCCGGCGTGGGCAGCATTGGTGATGAAGGCTTTGCAACCGTTGAGTACATATTCATCCCCGTCCAGCACGGCTTCAGAGAGCAGATTTCCCACATCCGAACCAGCCTGAGGTTCGGTCAAGGCATATGCACCCAGCTTTTTACCTGAAACCAGAAGCGGCAGATATTTTCGCTTTTGTTCTTCGGTCCCTGCAACGACTATGGGATAGCATGCCAGGCCTTGCATGGCAAAAAACGCATCCGCATTACTGGAAACCTTCGACAACTCTTCCCTGATGATACAGATGTTAGTGGACATGACTTCCTCAGTCATACCGCCGTATTCCTTTGGTATCACATACCTGAAAAAGTCCTCCTCCGCCAGTTTCTCAATCAACTCCCAGGTAACATCATCCGTCTCGTCTATCGCGTCTGCCCGGGGTCTGATGTAATCCTCTGCAATCTGCCTGACTTTCTCCCGCAGCTCTTTTTCTTCTTTGGTAACCCTGAATTCCATGGTTAATCCTCCAATCCTAATAATTTACACGCATTTCCGCCCAGGATCGATTCCTTCTCGGCGCTCTTCAATTTCAGGCTATCGATATACTGAATCTCGGTCACAGAATCCGCTGTCGGACTATCAGATCCGAACAAAACCCTTTCACATCCATGTTTGCGGATGACGCGCACAACAGCATCTGCATCCAACACCCTCAGACCCGGGGGCCATGATGTGTCAAAGTAAAGGTCCTTGCCGGCCAGACAGCTTTCGGCTTCTTCGAAAAGTTTGTAGCCCCCAAAATGGGCAGCAACAACCTTCAATTTCGGAAAATTTTTGATCACATTGCCAATTCTTGACGGTGTTGCCAAGACCTCTTTGCCTCCCGTGCTGATTCCGGCACCGGCATGGAAGAAGGCGATCATGTCATCCCCCATCGCTTCATAAATTGGCATCATCCTTTTTTCGTCAGGACGGAACAACTGGAAAAGCGGATGAAGCTTCAGGCCTTTAATCCCGTTCTGTCGAAGTCGATCAATTTCAGCGGCGGGATCTGGATAATCCGGATGGACGCTCCCGAAGGGGATGATCTTCTGGTCCTTTATGTTCATTAGCCAGTCGTTTGTCTTGACCACAAGATCAGGACGAATCGCGACACCCATGGCCACGACATAGTCAAGACGGGTCCCTTCCATATAGGATGTGAGACCCTGTACTGTCCCGTCGCAGAAGGTAGCCAGCCCGCCCTTTGTTTTTAAATCCTGCAAGACATGGGGGGCCACTTTGTCCGGAAAAACATGAGCGTGAAAATCAATAATCATAATGTTCGCCTGTACTTGTTGGACCTACAGTTTCGCCAGTTCTCCACCATCAATCGGAATGGCTGTCCCCGTGATAAAATCAGATGCCCGGGATGAAAGAAATACAGCCAGCGGTCCAATCTCTTCCGCTTTACCGTATCTCCTCAAGGGCACCTTGCTGACCCGGACTTTAAGCATGTCCTCATTGTCCATGACTTTCTGGGTGGCACTGGTGTGGAATATTCCGGGGATTATGCAATTTACCGTGACGTTGTGCCGGGCCCATTCGATCGCCAGAGTCTTCGTGAGCTGAATCACCCCCGCTTTCGATGCGCCATAACCCGACATCTGCCACTTGCCCCTCACACCGGCAATAGTGGCCACGTTGACGATCTTCCCTCCCCCGTTGGCGAGCATATGTTTCCCCACAGCGCGACAACAAAGAAATGTCGACGTCAGATTGGTATCAATTTGGGTTTGCCAATCCTCCAAAGAAGTATTTATCAGATCCTTGACAATGGCCATCCCGACATTGTTGATCAGAATGTCGATCCGACCGAAGCGCTCATGGGTTTTCTGAACCAGTGCCGCCACCTCTTCACTTTTGGTGACATCGGTTTGCACCGCAAGGCATTTTCTCCCCAGTTTCTCGATCTCCCGAGACGTTTCCTGCACCTGGTCGAATGAACGCGCCGTAACGGCAACATCGGCCCCGGCCTCCGCCAGGGCTATAGCCATCGCTTTCCCAAGCCCCTTGCCGGAACCCGTGACAATGGCTACCTTCCCATCAAGACGAAAACTGTCTAATACCATAAATCACTCCTACCTATACGATGTCGTATTTTAGTTGTTGTTTCCCATCGTTTATTGGGGATGCTATAGCTGTCATATTGGAGCGGCACCTCTGATGGTGCTTAAGGGAAGTTAAGCGACAGCATTGAGCGAAAGTAGCACCAGAGGTGCCGCGGATGAACTCAACATCAATCGAATAGTAATAAATTCTATCGCCTGCGTCAAAAATGCTTACCGTTTCAGGACATAACCCACTTTCTCCCGGTCCCAGCATTTTGCAACACCTTCGGCCGTGAGCTTGTATTTTTCCACTTTTTCACTTCCCGTCATGGGTAGACTATCGCGGAATTCGACAAAGCGGGGAACCATGAAATAGGCCAATTTCTCTTCACACCACTTCATCAAATCGACAGGGTCCAGTTGATGCCCCTCTCTGAGAACAATACTGGCCTTGATTTCCTCCTCCCCCACTTCGGAAGGGACTCCCACAATAGCAACTGCCATCACAGCAGGGTTTTCACCGATGGCTTTCTCGATATCATGAGGCGTGATATTCTCACCCCGGCGACGGAGCGCCTCCTTCTTGCGACCTTGAAAATAGAAATAGCCGTCTTCATCCATGAGTCCCAGATCCCCTGTATGGATCCAGAGATTTTTGAAGAGCTTCAGCGTTTTTTCCGGCATATTGTAGTAGCCGACGGTTCCCAGCCACGGTTTTCCGTTTTCGGGGCGACAGACAAATTCCCCCACTTTACCGGGGGGACACTCCATATCGTTATCGTCCACGATCTTCACTTCCCATCCGGTAATCGGTTTGCCGCAGGATCCCAGGCGAACCTCGTTGTAGGGGCTGGCGAGGCAGACGTAGCATTCTGTCATGCCGTAAACTTCTACCAGATTCTCAATGTTAAACCGATCGCGGAATTCAGCCCAGACATCCTCAGTCATCCCACCACCAACGGCTGTCCTGCAGGGATGATCTCTGTCGTCCGGTTTTTCGGGCTGATTGAGGAGCATCTTGGGCATGCCGCCAATATAGTTGAACTCGGTGGCACCGTAGTAGCGTATTCTGTCCCAGTGGGCCGTTGCCGTAAACCTTTGGTCAATAGCTGCACGGGCGTCCGCCAGCATGGCTGACCCAATGGTGATTCCCTGAGCGTTGCCATGGAAAAAAGGCAGCCCTGTATAAAGAATATCCGATGGTTTATATCCGCAGTATTTGACCGACTCCATCCAGATGGAATACCAGTAGGTATTGGTCATTTGCACCCCTTTGGCCGGTCCGGTGGTTCCCGACGTATATAAAATGCTGACCACATCGTTGAACCGCACAACAACATCCGGTTTTGTGGCCGGACTTTCCATCAATTCAGAAAACGGTAACCCCTTCAGCTTCGTTTTGGGAATCTGGACTGACACGCCCGGTTCCGCCGCGACAACCATCGTCTCCATCTGCGGTAGTTTCTCTTCCAGGGCCTGCACCCGATCCAGAAACTCCGCATCCAGAAGGATCGCTTTGCAGTCCGACTTGGTCAGTTGATGGAGCAGCGGATCCCCTTTCAGGGCCGTATTAATCGGCACTTCAACAGCTCCGATCTTGTTCAGGCCAAACCAGCTATAGAGAAATTCGGGACAGTTGGGCATCATGATCGCAACATTGTCGCCTCTTCCGATTCCCATTTTCAGAAGACCGTTGGCAGCCCTGTTAATATTGTCGTTTAAATCTGCCCAGGAAATCTGCAGATCGTCAAACTGGAAAATAATCCGGTCCGGATAGGACCGGGCTTTGTCTTCAATAATATCCGTCAAAATCTGTTGTTCAACCGGATACTCCTTCACCTTCCATGTGTTCAAATCGATTGATCCTTGGTCCATTTCCTATACCTCCCATTGTCATCCGGCACGGCACTCGCGTGATTCTGTACCGGGGGATCTATTATACAGTAAAGCCAATTGTCTTTGACCGGGCCCAAAGAGCCCGGATTTTTCTGTTAAAATAATCGTCCTGCCTGGAAATTGCTCCAGGCAGTTGTTGCCTCAAAGCAGATTAAATCTGACGCCCGAAATGGGCTGCATCATCAATCGCCTCCGTAATGGCGCGAGGTGCAACACAATCACCCACTTCGTAAACCTCCTTCACCAGTTCCCGAAGCTCATCCCCAAACGGATTGTACACTTTTCGAGGCTGGGCCAGAATGACATAATCTGCGGGAACGGTTTTCTCTGCCCCGTCTGTGACAATCACCACCTCACCATCTTTAACCGCTTTGAGTGTGGTATTGATTACAATCTGGATCTTCTCTCCCTGTTCGCCCATCATCTGCTGGAGATAAAGCTTTCGCGAACCATCTTTGTTCAGATAGGCGGTACTCATAACCTCTTCTTCGCTACCAGCCACCAAAGTCACCTGGCAACCCTTCTTGGCCAGTCCGACGGTAATCTCAGCACCTTCGCCACCACCAACGATTGTGACCGCTTTTCCATCCTGAACTTTGTCAGGATTCAGGATATAGTCTTCGTAATCGATGACGTTGCTGTTGGTGATACCCGGCAGGTCCGGCGCATCTCCCGACACTGATCCAGTTGCGACAATCACCACATCAGGTTTAATCCCCTTGACAATGTCAGCAGTCACTTCAATACCTGTCATGGTTGGTATTCGAAGGCGTTCCATCTCGTTTTTCAGAAATTCGGGGGCATGGTTCAGGTTCTGGGTGAGTATTCCCGGAATTTTGGAAGCCACTGAGCAGGCCAATCCGCCCAATTGGTCACTCTTCTCGAACACAATCACTTCATGTCCCCTGCGATGTGCCACACGAGCCGTTTCCAATCCACCGACACCACCACCGATCACCATCACCCGTTTCGGGTTGTCAGTCTTGACCAGTCTGTACTCATTTTCCCGGTTGTGAGACGGATTCACGGAACACTGCGACGCCCCATTCATGCCGGAGTGCGTCGTCAGGCACCAGTTGCAGGCAATACATTTTCGAATCTCACTGTCTCTTCCTTCCAGGACCTTGTTGGGGAATTCAGGATCTGCAATCGCCGGTCGTCCGACCGCCACAATGTCCATTCTATCATTCTCAATGACCGACCGGGCCAGTTTCGTGTTCATCATCTTGCCCACACCGATCACCGGCAGCTTGGTAATTTTCTTCACTTCAGTGGCGTAATCGGCAAGACAGGCCATCGGGAAATAAACCGGCTGGACGGCATACGTGAGTGCGTCCACCGACATAATCCCACCAGCAGACACGTGGAAAGCGGCCACTCCCTCTTTCTCCCACATGGGGATCCATTTCAGGGAGTCTTCAACACCAAATCCACCCGGTCCCGATTTTTCATCAAGGCTGATCCGCCAGATAATCGGAAAATCATCACCACAATGCTTTTTGATTGACCTGATCATTTCAATGCCAAATTTTTCCTTCTCCTGCCCCCAGATATCTGTCCTTTCATTCAGGAGTGGAGACAGAAACTGCTGGTGTAAGCCACCGTGGCCAGCATGAATGTCTATACCATTAAAACCAGCCTCCTGCGCCCTGGCAGCCGCCTTGCCATAATCATCAAGGATCTCCCAGATCATTGCGTCATCCGGTTCGTCACACATGAAGTTCGGATCCAGGAAACAAGGCCTTTTCGTTGGCGAAATCGGCATCAGGCCCCGCAGAACCTTGAGAGGGCTGGGTATGCAGCCGGAATGAAAGATCTGAGCAAAAGCCGCAGAACCATTGCGCTTAATGATGCTGGCAAGTTTATACAGCCCGGAGATCTTCGAATCGTCAGCAATACTGGTCTGTCTCCGGAAACCCTGCCCCTCCGGCCGAATGTAGCAGGCGCCAATTGTAATGGCGCCCGGGCCGCCAACTGCTTCTGTCCTGTATGCTTCCAGAACCCTGTCATTAATCCAGCCATCGTCATCACTGATGCCCTTCAACATCGGGGCAATCATGATACGATTCTTAAGTGTTACATTCCCAATCTGAATCGGATCGGATATTTTGGTCATGACTTTTTCTCCTGATGATTGTTGGTATTGAAAAAAAAAGCGTATCCAATAAAAAAAACAAAACTGATCTACTAATAGGCCTTTCTGAAGCATTCCATTGGATATGCCGTCTGGATCACGATCACCCTGACTGAAGCTGACATCGAATAATTAGATTTTTCGGTGCCCGACAGGACCGGCATACTCGCAACGGGTTCCTCATGTATCGCTTTCCCCCTTTACCTTTGAAGCCTGCACTGCATTAAATTGTTTTAATCCAGAATTAGGCGCCCAGCGAACGAGAATAATGAACTTGAGGCTGGAATATCGGCCAATAAAATCATTTTACAGTAACTACTTGACCGTCTGGTCAACAATGTAGTAAACAGGAATTGCTTGTCAACAAAAATTTTTATTTAATGCATGCAGAGGGGTAAATGAGATCAGACGAAACAGCCTGTTTTGCCCGAAAAACGGGTTCTGACATCTCCTGCAATCAATCGGATTTTTTCCGAAAATATTCTCTGGATATCGATAAAGTTAGATCTCGCAAATATTCATTAATAGGAATCAATGTCACTAACGGAAGTGAATTTTTTGCAATAGAATCCCCATTCCAAGGGGGAATTTACAAATCCAGATTCCGGAGAACTTCTGAATATCGCTTATGTTACAGAAATTGTCTAAACATTATCATGGAGAAGAATAGATGATAGGTATCCGTTCCTGGGGAGTTTACTTGCCGTATTGGCGGTTGGACTTGGGTTGTATCAGAAAGGGTTTGAAGGGTGAACGAGCGGTGGCTAACTTTGACGAGGACAGCCTGACCATGGGAGTGGCGGCCGGGATTAATTGCCTGCAGCACATAGACCGCGATTCTGTGGATGGCCTTTTTTTCGCATCCACTACCTTCCCTTACAAGGAGAAGCAGACTTCCGTCATTGCCGCTACAGCTCTCGACCTTAATCATGATAACCTGCTAACCGCGGATTTTGGAAATTCACTCAGATCGGGAACCACTGCTTTGCAGGCCGCATACAATGCTGTGGCAGCAGGCCCGGCTAAACAAATTCTGGTGATTGCGTCTGACATGCGAATTCCGATGTCGGGCTCAGATCTTGAGCGGGAGCTAGGGGACGGTGCTGCGGCATTTCTCGTCAGTTCAGTAGAGCCCAGCGTAAAAATTCGTGACAGTTACAGCGTTGCTGATGAAATTCTCGATGTGTGGCGAACTGATGAAGACAAGCATGTACGTTCCTGGGAAGAGCGCTTTAACGTGGAACAGGGCTATTTCAGGATACTCCCCAAAGCCGTCATCGGTCTGCTGCAGAAAAACAATTTGACTGCGAAGGATCTGTCCAAATCAGTTTTGTATGGACCGAATAAGAGACGACACGCAGATATGGGGAAAAGACTGGAACTTACGCCGGAGCAGATTGAACCTTCCCTCTTTGGTTCGGTTGGAGATACAGGTACCGCCTCGACTCTGATGATGCTCGCCTCTGCTTTGGACAAGGCTGAAAAAGGGGATGTGATTCTTGCCGCCAGTTACGGTAATGGAGCGGATGCATTGCTGCTTGAGGTTGAAGGCACAGCGGATCCACGACCGGGCCTTCAGGCATATCTTGAGTCCGGGAGGGTCATGCAGGATTATATGCGCTATCTTCACTGGCGCGGTTTGATCGAGAGAGTGACCGGGCGCAGGCGTCCCCCTATCCCAAGTCCTTCTGCCAGTTGCATCTGGCGCGAAACAGATCAGAATATTCGATTCCATGCCTCCAAGTGTGGAGAATGCGGGACGATTCAGTTTCCCCCCAACAGAATTTGCTATAGCTGCAAAGCTAAAGACGATTTTGATGCCTATCGACTTTCAGACAAGAAAGGCTGCCTAAACACTTTTACAGAGGACAATGCCACGCCGAATCCGGATCCGCCACTGGTTCTGGGTGTCGTCGATTTTGAAGGTGGTGGCAGGACCTCTCTTTATATGACGGATAAGGGCGGGCAGGAGTTGTTGATCGGAATGTCTGTAGAAATGACCTTCAGAAAACTGTTCACCACCGAAGGAATTCACAATTATACGTGGAAGTGTCAGCCCACTAGACTTTCAGAGGAGGTGTAATCATGGAAAGTATTAAAGACAGGGTGGCGATTATCGGTATGGGGTGCACGAAATTTGGGGAACATTGGGAGAAGAGCTTTCATGATCTGGTGATTGATTCCTGCTATGAGGCGTTCGATGATGCTGGCATAAAACCCAATGATGTCCAGGCTGCGTGGATTGGGACCAATAACGGTTATCATCGGGGAACAGGCCTCATCCCCCTTCATTTAGACAATATTCCGATCACACGGGTCGAAAATGCCTGTGCCACAGGCACTGATGCAATGCGTAATGCTGCGTATGCCGTTGCGGCAGGTATTTATGATATTGTTCTGGTCAGTGGTGTAGAGAAGACAAAGGATTATGGTTTTTCAGGTCTGCCGGTGTCTCCGCCCTCATACCCGGAAATGGCGATGAGTCAGACACGGCCGGCCGTACCCATGCCGTCCCAATTTGCATTAATGGCGAACAGATACTTTCACCATTACGGAATTAATCTCAATGAGGGCAAGCGGGCCATGGCCAAAATTTCTGTTAAAAATCACCATAACGGAACATTAAATCCGCTGGCTCACATGCGCAGAGAGGTCACCATCGAACAGGTTTTAAAGTCCCCGATGATTGCCAAGCCTTTAGGCCTGCTCGACTGCTGTGGCGTTAGTGATGGTGCCGCTGCTGTTATTTTGACTCGGCCTGAAATCGCAGAAAAATATCGCGACGACTACATTCTAATCAAGGGACTCGGTATTTCCTGTGGTGATGAATATGCCCAGACGCGTCAGGAATATGATTGGACGTACTGGAAGGAAAATATTGTTGCCGCAAAATGCGCTT
>Ga0075122_10001168_pt1 | contig 19070 bp, 22 predicted proteins | sample AntAceMetag02UKB_FD_69790 | JGI IMG/M metagenome (GOLD analysis project Ga0075122, IMG submission 69790) | Saline lake microbial communities from Ace Lake, Antarctica - Antarctic Ace Lake Metagenome 02UKB | ecosystem: Environmental > Aquatic > Non-marine Saline and Alkaline > Saline | place...
AACAAAAATGAAAGAAGCTTTAGGATTAATTGAAACAAGAGGATTCGTTGGCGCTATTGAAGCTGCAGATGCAATGGTAAAAGCTGCTAATGTAAGACTTATCGGAAAAGAAAAAGTTGGTAATGGTTTAGTTACAGTATTAGTGCGTGGAGACGTTGGAGCTGTTAAAGCGGCTACAGAAGCTGGTGCAGAAGCTGCACGCCGTGTTGGCGAATTGGTTTCAGTACATGTTATTCCAAGACCACATACAGATGTTGAAGAATTATTAAGTAGTCTTGAATCAGCAAAACCTAAGACGAAAGAAACAAAGTAGTTTTAAGTAAATAATTTATATCGAAAACATTTAAAAATGGAGGTAAGAACAATGAAAGAAGCTTTAGGATTAATAGAAACAAGAGGACTTGTAGGAGCTATCGAAGCTGCAGACGCAATGGTGAAAGCTGCCAATGTAAGACTTCTTGGAAAAGAAAAAGTCGGTCATGGTTTAGTAACAGTTATGGTACGTGGGGACGTTGGAGCTGTTAAAGCTGCTACGGAAGCTGGTGCTGAAGCTGCACGCCGTGTTAGTGAATTAATATCCGTACATGTTATTCCAAGCCCACATCCTGATGTTGAAGCATTAATCAAACAGTAAAAAGCATCAATGAGATTCAAAAATGAAAATGGAAGAGGATTGAGAATATGGAATTAGATAAATTAATAGAAAAAATTGCTGAAGAAGTTTATCGTAAAATTTCGAAAGAAAATAATGGATCAACTAATGTAAGACCTATGGATAATAATGATTTAGCATCAATTATTGATCATACATTATTAAAACCAGAGTCTACGGAAGCAGATATTAAAAGAGTATGCAAAGAAGCTATCGAATATAGGTTTAAATCAGTATGTGTCAACACACATTATGTACCTTTAGTTTCGCGCCTTTTATCCGGTTCAAGTGTTTTAACATGTGGGGTAGTAGGATTTCCTTTAGGAGCTTCTACAACTAGAGCAAAAGTAGATGAAACTAGTGATGCTATAAAAAATGGTGCAAATGAAATTGATATGGTTATCAATATTGGTGCTCTAAAATCAGGCGACTGGAATATCGTTAAAAGAGATATTGAAGGTGTTGTTAATATGGCCAGAAATCGTGCTATTGTTAAAGTTATTTTGGAAACATCTTTATTAAATGATGAAGAAAAAATAAGAGCATGTACGATTGCTAAAATGGCTGGAGCAGACTTTGTTAAAACCTCTACTGGATTTAACAGTGGTGGTGCTACTGTTGAGGATATTAAACTAATGCGTGAAGTTGTTGGACCTTCTATGGGTGTAAAAGCTTCCGGTGGAGTTCGTGATACTGAAACAGCTAAAGCTATGGTAGCTGCCGGTGCAACTAGAATTGGTACCAGCTCAGGAATTAGTATTGTTAAAGGTACAAAGGCCAAAGCTGGGACTTATTAATACCTAGGAAAGAGGAGATTATATGTATGCAGCAAGAATAATTGGAACCGTGGTTTGCACACAGAAGGATCCGAGAATGAATAGTTTAAAGATGTATGTTGTACAACCTGTCAATATTATTACATTTAAAGATGAAGGCAAAAGCGCTGTAGCAATTGATGCTGTTGGTGCTGGCAACTCAGAAATCGTCTTAGTTGTAAGTGGAAGTTCTGCAAGATTAACAGAACTTACTTTGAATAAACCAGTGGATGCAACAATTACTGCAATCATTGACTATGTAGATATTGAAGGCAAAAACGTCTTTAGTAAGCACAAAAAGGAGATGTAAGCATGAATATTGCTATTGGATGCGATCACGGTGGTTTTGAATTAAAAGAAAAAATTAAGAAATATTTATCAGAAGAGTTAAACATGCAATACAAGGATTTTGGTACTTTCAATAATAATCGGTGCGATTATCCTGATTATGCTTTTTTAGTTGCTCAAGCAGTTTCAACAAATCAATGTGATTTTGGTATTATGATTGACGGAGCAGGAATCGGATCTGCAATGATGGCAAACAAAGTCCCTAGGGTCTTAGCTGCTTGTGCAAACGAGATTTATACTGCTAGAAATAGCCGCCATCATAATGGTGCAAATGTTTTGACATTGGGTAGTATGGTAGTTGGTGAAGGAGTAGCAAAAGAAATCGTTAAAACCTTTTTAACTACAAAATTCGAAGGTGAAAGAAACTTAGTAAGAATCAAAAGCATTTTAGATATTGAAGAACGATTACTAAATCAAAAGGGGTGATACCATGCAAATTGCAAAAGTTATTGGTATGGTTACATCAACCATTAAAATTGAAGATATCAAGGGTATTTCTCTGCTCGTGATTCAACCAGTTAATTCAAAATATGAATCGATTGGTAACCCTATCGTCGCTGCCGATGTTTTTGGAGCTGGTGTTGGGGAATATGTCTTTTATTCAAAAAGTAAAGAAGGGGCAATGAACCTTCCAATTCCCACCACATGTGTGGATGCTGGAATTACTGGAATAATTGATAGTGTTTATCATGCTAAAGAATAGCTTTGATCAAGAGGTGACTATATGCAACTCGCAAAAGTAGTAGGAAATTTAGTTTCTACTCATAAAAACAAATTATTGGATGGAACAAAACTGCTATTTGTCCAACCAATCGATGAAGAGTTAATCCCTTATGGGGATGAATTGCTTGCAGTTGATGGTGTTGGCGCAGGAATTGGCGATATTGTACTTCTCATTTTAGAAGGTAACTCTGCAAGGCAAGTTACCAATGCGAAAGACAAATATTCTCCAATCGAAGTATGTATTGCAGGAATTGTTGATTCCATCAAAACGAAGAATGATTATAAAACATTTAAATAGTTAAGAGATGATAGAATGACACTTATAAATCGCATAATTAACCAAGCAAAACTGAATAAACAAACAATAGTACTTCCGGAAGGTAAGGATCAAAGGACAATTGACGCTGCAAGAATATTGCATCAACAAAATATTGCATCCATTATTGTGTTAATTAACGCTACGGATGTGAATGAAGAGATAGGCAAGATTCAAAGTGAGGGTATTCAAGTAATTACAGTTGAGCATTCTGAAAAATTGAATCTATATAGCTCCATGTTATTTGATCTAAGAAAAGAAAAAGGAATGACGAAGGAAGATGCAGATAAAACGATTCTAAATACTATTTATTATGGGGTTATGATGGTCAAAAACTCCGATGCAGATGGAATGGTTGCTGGCGCAGCTACTGCATCAAGTGATGTTTTAAGACCTGCTCTTCAAGTGATTAAGACTGCTCCAAATGTCAAACTAGTCTCTTCATTTTTCCTTATGGATGTACCAAATTCAAAACATGTCAACAATAATGTGTTTGCTTTTTCAGACTGCGGTTTGGTCGTTAATCCAAATGCTGAGGAACTATCTGAAATTGCTATTCAAACAGCTAAGTCATTTGATTATCTAACGAAAGAAGAACCAAGAGTAGCAATGCTATCATATTCTACATTTGGAAGTTCGAGTGGTGATCTTGTTACGAAGGTGGTTACAGCAACTGAAATCGTTAAGAAGAAATATCCGAATCTAAAAGTTGATGGGGAGTTACAACTCGATGCAGCAATAGTACCATCGGTTGCGAAACTGAAAGCTCCACACAGTAATGTTGCTGGTTATGCTAATGTACTTGTGTTCCCTGATCTACAAGCTGGAAATATTGGCTATAAATTAGTAGAAAGACTTGCAAATGCTGCGGCTTATGGACCTATCACACAAGGATTAAATAGTCCTATTAATGATCTTTCTAGAGGTTGTTCTTACGAAGACATCATTGCAGTTGTTGCAATAACAGCGTTACAAGCAGAGGCAAAAAAATCTCAGTAATTTCTTTGCTTGAATAAAAAGACTTTTTTAAACATGTTTCAAAATAAAAAATATAGGAGCTTAATGCTCCTTTTTTTATTGTTGATAATTTCATCTGAATTTTCACAATTTTCCTATCTCTTATTCTATTTTTGTTTCACTATGATATAATAAAAAAAAATGTATATTACAACACGTAAATTATAAGAACAAGACTTTGAAGCATTGTTAGGGGGAAAAAATAGTGCGAAAATATGTTTTAATTGCTTTAGGTGTAATATTAGCTTTTCTATTATTTGTCGGATTTAGTTTAATGGCAAGCTATAATAACTTAGTGGAATTAGATGAACAAATCAATTCAAGCCATAGCCAAATTGAAGTGCGACTACAAGAACGTCATGATAAGATTGGCCAATTGTTAGGTGCAATTAATGGACTGCAAGAACATGCGGAAACCATCTATGACGCTATTACAGCTGCAAGACAAGCTTATGCAAATGCAATTTCATCAGGAGATATGGATGCTATTATTGCTGCAGATGCTCAAGAAGCAGTTGCATTAACGGATGTATTACTTGTTGTAGAGGATAATCCTTTAATTACCGCTACAGCTGGATACGTTGCTTTAATTGACGAGATTTCTAGTATGGAGTCTGCATTAGCGGTAGCAAGAAGAGATTATAATGAATCAGTACAATCTTTCAATACGAGAGTGAGAAAGTTTCCTACAGTATTGTTTGTTACAGCGTTTGGCTTTGAAAAGGAACTAGAATACTGGAAAATGAATGATGGTGCAGATGAAGTGCCTGTTATCGACTTCGGAGATTAATCGTGAGGGCAAAAGGCCTTCTCCTAATAGTTGCTGTTGCACTGACTATTCTTTATTATTGGGTGTTCATAGGTAATACAGAGTACCCAAGGCCTACTGCAGATTATTATATCAATGATTATGCAGGTGTATTAATGCAAGCTACAAGATCAACGATCGCCAGAGAGGGAGATCGCTTGTATGAGGTTACTCTAGAGGAAGAAAACGGAGGAACTCAAATCGTATTTGCTACATTTGAAGTAGAAACGTTAAGTGAAATAGCGGAATATGATAAAACAGAGATCTATAGGGAGTGGAAAATTGGTAATGATGATATGGGATTGTTAGTTCTCATGTTTTTCATGATGTCAGATGGTGAATCCACTTTAGATTTAGTAGAAACCCAAATGGAAACTGGATACCGGATGGAACAATATCTAACGCCTTCAAAACTAGGGTCTATTGTTGATGATACCCTTTATAACGATGAATGGGATTATTTAATCGATATGGGTGTTGTTCATTTCTTATATGAACTGCTAAATGAAGTTTATGTAAACATATATGATTACTCATCCTTTGATTATGATATGGAAGAATATTTTCAGTACTTGATGGATTATGTTCCTGATACATCGTCCGAACCTTCTGCGATGTCTGCAATCTCATATTTAATAAGTCCATATTCTACTGTTTGGAATAAGATCTTTGCATTGCTACCATTTGCGTTCTTTATCTTATATGGTGGTGGAAAAGGTATTTTACGATCTGGAGGAGGGTCTTCAGGTGGTCACGGTATCTTCAGAAGAAAACGATGAATAAAGAAAAAAAAGCCCAAAATATTTTGGCTTTTTTTTATGGTATTCACAATTCTTTCACATATTTTTTGATATAATATCTATGAGGTGATCGTAATGGATTATAAGAATATCTTAAAAGAACTCACGATAGAAGAAAAATGTTCTTTACTAGTTGGCAGAGATGGCTGGAGAACAAAAAATATTGATCGCCTTAATATTCCATCTATTATGATGGCTGATGGCCCACATGGTTTGAGGAAGGTAATAGATGGCACTAGTGTTCACGAAAACACTGAAAAAGCAGTGTGTTATCCTTCTATGGTTACTGTTGCGTCTTCGTTTGATCCTAAGATTGCTTATAAAATGGGAAATTCGATTGCAAAAGAGTTTAAATCAAAAGGTGTTTCATTAATATTAGGTCCAGGAGTGAATATCAAACGACATCCATTCTGTGGACGTAATTTTGAATATTATTCTGAGGATCCTGTCGTTACCTATAAAATGGCAGAAGGATTTATCAAAGGTGCGAAAAAAGAAGGTATCGGTGTTTGTGTAAAACATTATGCATTGAATTCACAAGAGGATTACCGAATGACATCTAGTTCCGTTGCTGATGAAAGGGCAAAATACGAAATCTATTATAAAAGTTTTCAAGAATTGATGAAGTTGGACCCAGAAATGGTGATGTGCTCTTATAATAAAGTGGATGGTGTCTATGCTTCTGAAAACATTCACCTATTAAAGGAAGTATTACGAGATGAATTTGGATTTAAAAACGTAATCGTATCGGATTGGGGTGCAGTTAGTAATCGCACGAAAGCCTTAATCGCAACGTTGGATTTAGAGATGCCTGGATATATTTGGGGTATCAATACAATGATTAATGATGTGATTGATGATAAATTATCTATCGAAGTGTTAGATGCTTCCGTAGAACGTATCCTTACAATGGTAGATAAGTTTAAAAATCAAGAACAAATCGATGTTGATTTGGACAAACATCATCTGATTTCCGCAGAAATTGCAGCTCAGTCAATGGTGTTATTAAAAAATGAAGATGACTTATTACCAATCAATGACAAGGAACGAATTTTACTAGTAGGAGATATGGCAAAGAATGTGCGTTATCAAGGTGGTGGATCCTCTCATATCAATTCTTATAAAGTAGATACGATATTTGATGTATTAACCAAACATGAGAATATTGATTATGTTCAGGGGTATACTGCAAACAGAAATGAAATCGATACAACATTGCTCAATGAAGTGAAGAATTTAGCACCGAACTATAGCAAGGTTATTATTGTATGTGGTTTACCAGATGAGTACGAATCCGAAGGATATGACCGAGAACATTTGTCAATTCCTAACAAACAAGATTTCTTAATTAATCAAATTAGCAAGATAAATCGAAACATAATATTGGTACTTCAAATAGGTTCACCTATTGTGATGCCATTTATTTACAATGTAAAGAGTATCTTAAACTGTTATTTAGGTGGAGAAGCCCTTGGCTTGGCATTAGAGAGCGTTCTATTTGGCAAAGTGAATCCGAGTGGGCGTTTAGCCGAAACATTCCCTATGAAGGCATCTGACGTTCCTTCCAACCCATATTTCGCTACTGGCAACAATAATGTCTTTTATCAAGAAAGTATTTACGTTGGTTATCGTTATTATAAATCAACGAATAAAAAGGTTCTCTTTCCATTTGGGTATGGATTATCTTATTCCCATTTTGAATATTCCAATCTTGTGGTGAATAAAACAGAACTTAAGAATGGCAAACAAATTGTTACCTTATCCGTGGACATTACCAATAATGGTCCATATGATGGTAGTGAAGTTGTCATGCTGTTCTATGAAGCAAAAAATCCAAAGACTCCAAGACCAAAAAGAGAATTGATTGATTTTGATAAAGTATTTATTAAAAATGGAAAAACAGAGACGATATCATTCAAGGTCAACAAAGATAGTTTTAACTATTACCATCCAAAACGTAAAGAATTTGTGACTGATGATGGATTATACCATCTTCAAATAAGTAAGAATGCTAGAGATATGTTGATGGAACAACCAATCACTGTATCACTAGGAAAAGAATATGTGTCTAGTGTATGGAATCATATCCCATCTTATCTACCAAGCAATGGACTTAACTTCTCAAAAGCAGATTTTAGCCAATTGATTGATCAACCGGTTATCAAGCAATTTGTTACACATCATAGACCGTTTAATCTAGATAATAATGTTGAGGACATTCAACACACGTTCTTTGGAAAGATTTTGAAGAATAAATTAGAAAAGGAAGCTGTGAAGAATAGTATCAATCAAGATGAACAATTTGTTAAAATGATGAAAATTGGAATGAAGCAACTTCCTTTAAGAGCTTTGGTTCAATTATCATCTGGTCAAGTCCAGATGAATACAATGTTATTTATGATTGAAATGATCAATCGTCATTATATAAAGGCATTAAAGCATTTATTTAGAAAGGATTAAACATGAAGAAAGCATGGTACAAAGAAGGTATAGTGTATCAGATATACCCAAGAAGTTTCTATGATTCCAATAATGATGGTATTGGAGATATTAAAGGTATCATTTCAAAAATCCCATATTTAAAAGGATTAGGAGTAGATATTGTTTGGTTATCTCCTATTTATAAATCTCCAATGGAAGACAATGGATATGATATCTCTGATTACAAAGCAATTGCAAGTGAATTTGGAACCTTAAACGATATCAAGCAAATGATAAAGGAACTTCATAAAGCCAAGATTAAACTGGTTATGGATTTGGTTGTGAATCATACATCAAGTGCTCATGAATGGTTTCAAAAATCAATAAAAAAAGAAGGAAAATATACCGACTACTATCATTGGGAACCAAAGAAAGTAAATTGGACATCCTTTTTTGGTGGCGATTCTTGGACGTATAATGAAGAACGAAAAGAATACTATCTACATCTTTTCGCAAAAGGACAACCTGATTTAAATTGGGATAATGAAGATGTAAGGAATGAAGTAAAAGATATTGTTAAGTTCTGGTTGGATTTAGGTGTTGATGGATTCCGCTGTGATGTTATTAACATCATTGCGAAAAACAACAAACACCCTAGAGGAAAGTGGTCTCTCATTTTACGAGGAAAAGAACACTATATGAGCCATCCAAATGTTCATAAGTATCTCCATGAATTAAATAAGGACGTGCTGAGCAAATATGATTGCTTTACTGTTGGAGAAACTGTTTTTGTAAATCCTGAAATGGCTTCTTTATTAACTGCTCCAGGTCGAGAAGAGTTGGATATGGTTTTCCAATTTGATCATATGGCTGCGGACAATCACTATGTCAAATGGTTTATGAAAAAATTCAAACCAATGAATCTAAAGAAACCTCTATCCAAATGGCAAAACAAATTAAATGGAAAAGGCTGGAATACCCTATATCTCGAGAATCATGACCAATCAAGAAGTATCGACCGTTTTGGATCATTAGACATGCGCTATGAATCCGCAACAATGCTTGCGACAATGCTATATTTCCAACAGGGCACTCCATTTATTTACCAAGGACAAGAGCTTGGAATGACCAATGTTAGTTTTGAAAAGTTGACTGATTATAAAGACATAGAAACGCAGAACATCTACAAGATGGGACGCAAGCTATTAATGAGTCATAAGCGTATGATGAAGAAAATCAAGATGATGTCTAGAGACAATGCAAGAACACCAATGCAATGGGATGATTCTAAGAACGCTGGATTTTCTACCGGCAAAACGTGGATCAAGGTCAATCCAAATTATAAAAAAATTAATGTAGAGGAATCGATTCAAAACAAAGATTCTATTTATCATTATTATAAGAAGATTATTCAACTTCGAAAAAAATATCCTATTATTGTATATGGAAACTATCAAGATCTTAACTTCAATAATAAGAAACTCTATTCTTATAAAAGATATAAAGGAAAAGAGGAACTTATTGTAATATGTAATTTCACAGATCAAGAATATACAATGAAACAAAATGAATACTTGAAGTATCCATTGATTTTGTCGAACTATAAGGAACAAGATGATTTAATACTGAAACCATATGAAGCAAGAGTCTATATAAAACCAACAAAATGAATCATAACTATTTAATTCTGAGGTGATTTGATGAAAAGAAAAGTGTTTAAAGGAATAAAGGAATGGATTGAAACAAATGCTCGTACTCTTGAGTTAACGAGATTTCAATATCTATTCGAAAGAGGATCTAAAGAAGCGTATTATAAAGAACTAATGAAATATCAAAACAAAGATGGTGGTTTTGGCTATGGATTAGAACCGGATTCAACGAATCCATATTCTACTCCAATACAAACTTGGACTGCATTTGAGTTGTTTCAAGAATTAAAGCTACCTAAAAATGATCCAATGGTGAAGAATGCAATTACATATTTGACGCAAACTCCATTCTTTGAAAATGGATATTGGTATGCGACCATTCCTTCTAATGATCAATATCCGCACGCTCCATGGTGGAGTCATTCTGAAGATGAAAAGATTTGGGGATACAATCCGACTGCAGCAATTGCTGGATTTATTTATACGCATTCATTAAAAGAAGCAAACAAACTATTTGCTAAGGAGATTATTCAACGAGCAATCAATGATTTCTTGAAAGGACAATTTGATGAGATGCATGAACTGCGTAATTTCATTGAACTATATGAACACATCAAAGATATCCCACTATTTGGAAGCTTGAAAGAATTCGGTGAACGACTTGAAAAAGCAATGCTTGCCAATGTAGAAAAGGACGAGTCTAAGTGGTTCACAAGCTATTGTGTAAGACCATCGCAATATATCTATGAAAAGAATATGGTTGGATATACGTTGTTGCGAGACTACATCCAGAAGGAGATTTCTATGCTTCCAGATCACCTAGATAGTGATGGTGTTTGGCCGATCACCTGGGAATGGGGTCAATTTCCTGAAGAGTTTGCAAAGGCAAAGCAAATTTGGAAAGGTATTCTAGCGATTCGTTATCTCAAAATAGACAAAGAATTATAGATTCATTTCATAAAAAACAACTTAGTTTTTTGCTAAGTTGTTTTTATATATTGTGATTTACTCTCTATCTAATTTAACGAGTGCTTGTTCCGCTGCATTCACTAATTGGTACGCTATTGGTGAAGCAGTTAATGCAGGATGAGTACCCGCTTGGAACATTACAATTTCTTCCGCTGTCATTCCTTTTGAGATAAAAGCACTGATTGCATTAATCAATTCACCAGCAGAGTATGCTCCATATAATTCTCCACCGATAATTCTTTGTGTTGCCTTTTCAAATATCAGTTTAACTTTTAGGTTTTCAGCACCAGGCATAAGTCCAGGATGACGGTTGATAGATTCTGCAGAACCTGTAACAACATCGCAGCATTTAGCGCTAGCAGCGTTTTCTGTTAAACCAGCCGCAGCAAATGCTTTCTTGCCTAATGCTGTTGAAAAACATCCAACAACACCAGGGTTCGCTCTTCTTATTTTAAATAAGTTGATACCCGCAATTCTTGCTTCCATTGTTGCTATAGATGCAAGTCTTAATGAAGATGGACTTCCATCAAAGAATGAGAATTTATCGACACAGTCTCCACAAGCAAAGATTGATTTATCAGTTGTTTGCATATATCTGTTTACCTTAATTCCTTTTGTTGCGCCTAATTCTAATCCAGCTGAAACTGCAAGTTTTGTGTTCGGTATTGCACCAATACCAAGAATAACCATATCTGCTTCAAGTGTTTTACCAGAAGCCAGTGAAACATGCGTTACATGGTCAGTACCTTTGAACTCTTGTACTTGTTCGTTTAATAACAAGTTAATTCCTTGGTCTAATAATGCTTGTTCCGCTAATATACAGAATTCTTCATCGTATACTAGTTTTAACAAATGGTCTTGCATTTCTACTATAGTAACATTCAATTCAGAATTGTGTTTTTTACATTCTTCAGCCATTTCAGCACCAATAAATCCACCACCTACAACGATTACATTTTTAGATATATTGAGTTGATCTTGAATGCTTTGTAAATATGTTGTGTTTTTCTTAATTGGAAATACATTTTTCAAGCGAATACCTGGAATTGGAGGTACAATTGGTTTTGATCCAATTGCTAAGATTAATCTATCATAGCCAAATGAATCGCCTTTTCTTGTTATTATAAGTTTTTCATCTCTATTGATTGATTCTACTTTGGAAACTTCTAAATCAATGTTGTTTCCAGCTCCAATTTTTTCAATAGGAATCAAATTTTTCATAGGATCCATTACCGTTCCATAAATATATGGAATCCCACATGGAATCGGAACATTTTCTACATCTCTAACTAACAATATTGTTTTCTCTGGGTAGTATTTTCTCGCAGTTGTTGCTGCTGGAATACCAGCTGCACTACCACCGACAACGATGATATCATACTTTTTCATATACGTCTCCTTTTATGTTGTTTCATCGAACTTTTGGTACACATATATGATAACGCTATTTATAACATATGTCAATATTAAAATGAACATATGTTAATAAAAAAAACACCTTTTAGATGTTTTTTTTTGGAAATGTTTAATTATTACTTTCATAAATTTTTTTAATGTTAAAAATTGGCTTTATATTCTTCAATAACTTGTCATAGCATAGCTTATAGTCCGCGCGGAATCCCTGAGCATGTTTACTGCCTGGTACCACTAACATGTCTTTTACAGTAGCTGGTGATGAGTGTAACAGTTCATTTCCCATCGATACGGGAACGACTCTGTCTTCTTCACCTATAACGAGTAAAAATGGGATGATGTTTCGTTTCATATATTTGATAGGTCTGATTTGATAGAATGTGAACTTATGTCTTAAATAACTGATGATATTGAGTCCAAAATAAAATATTTTTAAGCCTTTTGAACGGTTTGCTTTTGTGAATGTTTTCTTCACATAGGTAAATCCAGAGTCTATCAATAGGAACTTTACATTTTTAGGAATATCTAACCCGGTAACCATCATTGTAGATGCAGCACCCATTGATACTCCATGAATCAATATTTTGATATCCGCTCCGTAGGTGCGGTTAGCGAAATTAATCCATTTCTTTAAATCATATTTTTCATAGTAACCAAACGATGTAAAACTACCCTCAGACTCACCATGACCTCTTAAGTCTGTTAAAATCACTTGAAATCCCATTTCTGAGTACATTTTACCAATGATAATCATATCGGTTGCTTTGGATTGATATCCATGTACAACAATAGCGAGATTGTTTGATTTCTTATTATAGGAAGGAATATAGTATCCATGTAATTTTAAACTATCATAACTGTTAACAAAAACATCCTCTTTTGGAACCTCTTGAAACCATTGATAAGATTCTTTGTAAAAATCTTCTGTATGGTCCACTAAATTCACAGGAGGTTTGTTGTAGTTTATCATGAGCATTTTGTATACATAAAACGACATAGCATAATAAATTATTAAGACAAAGCCTACAATAAATGCTATAATGATATAATTGTTAATAAATAGAAATATACTAGGCAAAATCATCACTCCCTTTATGATAATTGTATCATAAATTATTGATTTTTATTTAAAAAAATTAGAATCTTAAAAGAATGGTAAAAATGGCGGAGTTTTGAAATCTTTTTATTGACATTGGGGGTTTATTTGTGTATAATACTCCCGTATGAATCGCATACCGCACAAATTTGGTTTTAAATACGTAAAAGTTACCAAAATATGGCGAGTCTTAATATTATGAGGAGGTGCACTAAATGTACGCAGTTATTGAAACTGGTGGAAAACAAGTAAGAGTTGAAGTTGGACAAGAAATTTATGTTGAAAAATTAGAAGTTGAAGCAGGCGCAGATTATACGTTTGATAAAGTATTAATGCTCGGTGGCTCTAAAACAAAAATTGGAAATCCATACGTAAAAAAAGCTACTGTTACCGCTAATGTTGTTAAACATGGCAGAGGTCCTAAGATCATCGTATTCAAATACGAAGCCAAAAAACATTACCACAAAAAAAATGGTCACAGACAAGCTTATACTAAGCTGACTATTACTAGCATTGATGTCGAATAATTTTAAAAATAATTTGGAGGTGTTTTAAATGATACTTAATTTAAATATACTTGAATGCTTGGCATCCAAAAAGGGTACAGGGTCTACCAAAAATGGTCGTGATTCTGTAGGTCGCCGTTTAGGAGCTAAACTATCTGATGGACAATTATGTACAGCAGGATCTATTATATATCGTCAAAGAGGAACAAAAGTTCACCCAGGTGAAAATGTAGGAATCGGTAAAGATCATACATTATTCGCAAAGATCGATGGTATTGTTAAATTCGAAAGAGCTGGAAAAGATAGAAAACAAGCAAGCGTATATCCACAAGAAGTATAAAACAGGTTTATCCTGTTTTTTTTATGCAAAAAATTAAAAACTATATAAAGAGATTTGTGTTTTTCTATTAAATATGTGTTTTATGAATATATACCTAGTATAACGATTGAAAAACAAAGAACTTTATAATATAATTTTTATAAGCAGTATTTTGGAGGGTATATGAAGAATTTCACAAATGAATTGTTTAAACAAACATTTCATAAAGAACCTGATAAACTATATTTCTCTCCTGGTAGAGTCAATATAATAGGTGGTCATACCGATTACAATGGTGGTGCTGTTCTACCATTCTGTATTGATTTTGGTATTTATGGCGCAGTTAGCAAAAGAACTGATAATCAAATTCATGTTTTTTCTGATAATATAAGAAGAAAAGGTATTATTTCATTTGCCTTAGATCAACTGGAATATGATGAAAACCGTAACTATGCAAATTATATTAGTGGTTTATTCCATGAACTTCACATTCGTAAATATGTTGTAAGCGATGGGTTTGATTTGGTTATAGCTGGAAACTTACCACGTGGTGGTGGATTATCATCAAGTGCTGCATTGTTGGTCCTTGTTTGTAACATCGTTAATGATTTAAATAATTTCGGTTTAGACGGAGTTCAAATAGCTTTGATATCAAAAGCAGTCGAAAATCTTTATATTGGTGTGAACTGCGGAATTATGGATCAATTTATCATTGCCAATGGCAAGAAAGATCATGCAATCTATTTGGAATCCAATACATTGAATTATGAATTTATTCCCTGTAATATGGAAGACTACAAATTCGTTTTAGTAAACTCTAATATTACGAGACGATTAAAAAAATCAAAATACAATCTTCGTCAAAAAGAAACCCAAGATATTCTAGCTATTTTAAAACAACATGTTGATATTGAATATATTTGTGATTTATTGCCGAACGATTATGAACAATATGAAGCTTATATTGAAGAGGAAGACTTAAAAAAACGTTTCAAGCATTTGGTAAATGAACATGATCGTGTGAAACAAGCAAAAATTGCTTTATCAAACAATGATTTTGTTGGATTAGGAATGTTATTAACAAAAGCCCACGAATCAGCAAGAGACCTGTATGAGGTTTCTTCTCTAGTTTTAGACCGTCTAGTAGTTCTTGCTATGGATGCTGGTAGTTTAGGTTCTAAAATGATTGGTGGCGGATTTGGTGGGTCTACATTGAATCTTGTGGAAACATCGAAATTAGATGGTTTTATAGATAATTTTACAGAATTATATATTCGAGAATACAATTCACAACCAATTATAAATGTTGTGAAAGTAACCGATGGAGCGTGTGAATTAAAATGATTGTCAAAGCAAATAAAGAACAGATCAAACAACTTTCTGTTTTAGCAAAAAAAACAAGAGATCATATGTTGAATTTAGGATTACAACAATGGTTAGGAGATTACCCAAACCATGCTCATTTTTTAACGGATTATGAAAAAAATGGGTTGTTTATATACCAATCAGAGGAACAAATTATCGCTTCCATATCAATCCTGCCAGAAGATGATGAAGCATATAAAGAAATACAGTGGTTAAGAAATAACTCTATGGTGATTCACCGTGTTGTTGTTGACCCACATTATCAAAAGATGGGAATTGGAGTCTTGTTGTTTCAATATGCAATTATTCTTGCAAAAGAACAACACTATGATTCTATAAAAGTTGATACCCATCCAGATAACCATAGGATGCAAGGATTAATTAAAAAAATTGGATTTGTTGAAGTTGGATACTTATCTGGAATTAATCGACTAGCATACGAGTTAGTTTTATAGTATACTTATATAATAAGAGGTGAAGTCATGTTTATAGATGAAGTTAATATAGTAGTAAAATCCGGAAAAGGTGGCGATGGAGTTGTCGCTTTTCGTCGTGAGAAACATGTTCCTCTAGGTGGACCATCTGGTGGTGATGGAGGTGAAGGCGGATCTATTGTCTTTATGGCCGATGAAGGAATGTCCACATTAATGGATTTAAAGTTTCAAAAACATGTATATGCAAAACCCGGTGGAAACGGGGAAATCAAAAACATGCATGGGAAAAACGCGGATGATGTTATCGTGAAAGTTCCGATAGGTACACTTATATACAATGCCGATAGCAATGAAGTATTGGCTGATTTAATTACACATGGTCAATCTGAAATCATCGCTAGAGGTGGTAAAGGTGGTAGAGGAAACCGTGCTTTTGCCTCACCTAGAAATAAAGCACCAAGATTCCAAGAAAATGGTCAAACCAGTGTCGAAATGAACCTTCATATCGAATTGAAGTTATTAGCGGATGTTGGTATTATTGGATTTCCTTCTGTAGGAAAATCCACTTTGATTTCAATCTTATCAAATTCAAAACCTAAAATAGCGGAATACCCGTTTACAACGATCATTCCAAATTTAGGAGTCGTTAGTACACCTGGTATTCAATCGTTTGTATTAGCTGATATGCCTGGATTGATTGAAGGCGCATCTCAAGGAGCAGGGTTAGGAATCCAATTCTTAAAGCATATAGAACGCACAAGAGTATTAATCCATATGGTTGATATGAGTCCTGAATCATTAAGAGAACCATATAACGATTATCTTATTATAAATAAGGAATTAGAAGAATATAGTAAAGATTTGTTGGAAAGACCACAAATAATCGTTGCCAGCAAAATGGATATGGAAGGTGCATTGGAACGACTTGAAACGTTCAAGACCCACTTTGGTGATGAAACATCAGTTCTTCCTATATCTGCCTTAACCAATGATCATTTAAAAGAACTGATATATGAAGTATCAAAATTACTAGAAGTTACTCCATTCTTTTACAAAAAAGATGAAGTAATCGATGATTATGTTGAGTACAACTTCTCTGATGATGAAAAAGACATCTTGATTCAGAAGATTGATAGCGACACATTTGATGTTAGAGGAAAACTTGTGGAACGTCTAGTAAATCGTTCGAATCTAATGACTGAGGAATCTCTAGCAATGTTCTTAACCTCGTTGCGTAGAGCAGGCTTAGACGATCAATTGCGTGAAGCTGGCGCTAAATCTGGAGACACTATTATTGTTTTTGATCTAGAATTTGAATTTGTTGAATAAATATTTTCAAATTTTAATGTGATTTAATATTGTCTTATATATGCATTTAATATATATATTATTTGTTATTTATGTGATGCTTTATGTAACATAGATTTCACTCGAGAGGAGTTAAAATGTACAATTATATTAAAGGAACTATTACTGAAATTAATCCCAAACATATTACCCTAGAAAATAATGGAATCGGTTATTTGATAATAACTCCGAATCCATATAACTTTAAATTACATTCAGAAATGATGGTGTATTTGTATCAAAAAGTTTCGGATGATAATATTAGTTTGTATGGTTTTAAAACAGATACTGAAAAGGATTTGTTTATAAAGTTAATTTCCGTAAATGGGATAGGTCCAAAAAGTGCAAATGCTATATTAGCTTCTGGATCTGTGGAATCCATTACCAAAGCAATTGATGACGGCGATGCTAAATACCTACAAAAATTCCCTGGAATTGGACCAAAAGCATCTCAACAAATTATTCTTGATTTAAAGGGTAAAATAGACTTTGAAGATAAAGCAATCAAAACTGCTAATATGTTAGAACTTGAGGAAGCATTGAAAGCGCTAGGATACAAAGCTAAAGAAATTAATAAAGTACTTCCAAAGCTTGATTCTGAAAAAACAACCAATCAACTAATTAAAGATGCATTGGCAATGATGTTAAGGTAATTGACAACTTAAGTAGTTCATTTTGCAACTTACTAGCAAAAATCTTGCATCATTAAAAGAATCATATTAGAATGCACCCATCCTAAGAAAGGGGATTTTAATATGAAGATTAAGAAATTATTATTTGTAGCTTTTATAAGTGTTGTATCATTATTTGCGTTTGTGAGTTGTAGTGAGTATTCAGTATTAAATGATGTATTAAGGATAACAAAGAATGTTGAAGAAACATCCGTTACTGTAACATCAAATACATTAACTGAGGAAGACGGATCTGCGAATGAACTTTCATTTACGAGTGAAACTTTACCAGTTATGAAATTATCGGAAACAACTAGTGAACTGGTTCAATTCAATGAACTTAGATTAGAAATTATTCGAATACATGGAGAACTATTATTACAAAGAGAGGCAATTCAAACTACTAGAGAATCCATCCGTTCCAACGTGGAACAAATCAAGGAACTAAACTATATCTTACTAGATGGAGACAAACTGGTCATTCAAGATCGTATCGAAACCTTAAAAGCATATCGTACTGGGTTATTAGACACAAGTGGATTAGCTTATCAAAGGATATATGATTTAAGAGGAACCTACAGTAGAGAAAACCTAGCAGATATTATTGTTGTTTTTCAAGAAGTTATAGAGGTACTGAACTATCGTTTAGAAACCTTTGAATTAGCAAATATAGAGTTGGATTCAATCAATACATTATTATTAGATTATTTGGAGAGTTAGAATGAAAATAAGAGTCTATGAATCGCCTGAAATTGAAGAAACAGAAGTTCAAATTCATTGCAAGAAAAAAGATGAACTTGTGTTCGAAATCGAAAAAACATTAACGTATTTTAATAAGGTTATTTCTGGTAAAATTGAAGGCCGAAATTATACTCTTATCCCTAGTCAAATTTATTATTTCGATAGTATTGATAACAAGGTATTTGCCTACACAAAAGATAAGGTATTTGAAGTCAATATGAAGTTGTATCAATTAGAAGATATATTCATAGACACCCCACTTATTCGGATCAATAAAAGTATGATTCTAAATGTTAAAAAAATTAAATCATTTAGAACCAGTATTAATGGCCGAATGGAAGCATTGCTTAGGAACAATGAGAAGGTTATTATCTCTAGAAAATATGTTCCTATATTGAAATCAAAACTTGGGGGGAAAAACGTATGAAAAAATACTTCAATACTTTTGTAAAAACATTTTTCTTTACGAGTATTCCGATGTTGCTGTTATCGATGTATATCATTAGAGTGCTTGAAATAAATATGGGATATATAAGGGTTACAATAGGTGCTCTAATAATCTCTATATTCATTAGTTTTGCTATTCGAGTATTCAAGTCAGAAAAAAGAAAAGGATATGTCAATGCAATACTAGGATATATCATAATAATCCCAACACTA
>Ga0075122_10001169_pt1 | contig 19062 bp, 20 predicted proteins | sample AntAceMetag02UKB_FD_69790 | JGI IMG/M metagenome (GOLD analysis project Ga0075122, IMG submission 69790) | Saline lake microbial communities from Ace Lake, Antarctica - Antarctic Ace Lake Metagenome 02UKB | ecosystem: Environmental > Aquatic > Non-marine Saline and Alkaline > Saline | place...
CAATTCTTGACGCTTGGCTTTGACGAATAATTCCATTGCATTCGATAGTGCTATCGACAATTCCTCTAAAAACTTGATCGAGTTCATCTTCAATAACTTCAACTCGTTTTGGATTTTTACTTTCAAGCGGAGATATATATTCAACACTTAATTTATTTGCGTTTTCTTCTCCTCGGCCATATCCATAAGTAAAAGAATCTTTTAAAATATTATTTTCTGTAAAAGCCATAACTGCGGTTTCATTAGCTTTTTCGTATGCTATTTTATATTGCGTTCCACTTTTTATTAAAGAGGCATTACATGTAATAAGAATCCTAGAAAGGTTATCTAAAACAGATCCTTTTTCATCTATAACTAAATCAAGTTCATAGCGAGGTTCAGTTCCTCCGCTACCATTATTTATTTCTTCAGCGCAGTGTTCAAAAAAATCACCAAAACTTGCATTGTTAATAAATTTTTCATCTAAACCTGCTCCACCTAATACTTGGCTTAAGATCAAATAATCTCTTATTACTGCGCTTGTATTTTTAGAAATATTTACTGCATTTGCTGTCCAGTTTTCGCTAGTCGAATTCCATGTTTGTATTTTTCTTCCTGTAAGTTCTACGGTAACTACAGAATTACTACTTACCTTTTCTCCTGCTTTTAAAGTAACTGCAACATAAGCAACATCCCTTAACCCTTTAACTGTCCCTGCTCCTCTTGAATCAACCGTTTGGCTTGAAGTCCCTAAGTATGCAGTATAACTACAGTCAGTAAAGTCTGCTATATCTTGATCGTCAAGTTTAACATTACTTATGGCCGAAACTTCTCCTGCGGAAATGGCTAAAAATCTTTGTACCGTTATGCCTGGTTCTGATTGCCAGATTATATTACCACCCATAACCAGTGGCCCACCATAAACAAGCGGTAAAATTCCCGCATTAGAATAAGTATTATCAAGTCCGGGTCCATAACGGCTAGAAGTAGGTTTAGTTTTTTGGCGTTGAGATAATGAGTAAGCGATAGAAGCTACAGTCATTGCAGCTATAAATGGATGTAGCCAAGCATAGTCAACTATCCAAGCACCAACAGTCCAGATAATTGTTATTGGATTTGCATGTGCTTGCCTAATGGCAAGCAATGTAAAGAAGATGAAGAACAAAAATATTTGTTTTAATTTTCCCATGTCGGCCTATAGATTGCGAATATTTTATGTTTAATATATTCTAATTTAGTTAAACATGAACCAACAATTAAGTGCATGTGTAGAAACTGCTTTCCTCCAATATAAACTCCCATTGCGCCTTTTGTTTTATGTGTTTTTAAAAGAATAATGTCGCCCGCTTTAATATTTTTAATTAAGACTTTTGTTGTAAATGTCCTTAAAGTGCTAATCATAATAGGAACATCATATTTTTTATTTCTAAATATTGACATCTTAATATCATGTCCAGGAATTTCTTTATCATTTATTATTTTGTGATACAAATAAACAATCCCTCTGCAATCGCATCCTTCAATTGTAATTCCATTTAATTTAAAAGGAATGCCAATTAAAAAATTTAATTTATTTTCGCAAAGGGATGGAGTGAAATCCATGATAATTGTCCTCGTTTGCATAAGTGTTTGTGCAAGTCGTTAGAGTTTTATCGCATCCTCTATAAATAGTATAAGTTTCTCCGGCTTGAATATAGTTTTCAAAAGCGTAATCAAGAGTTACTTGGTTTGTTGCAAAATCAAAATCAATAATTTTGCGCGATTGTCCTTTATTATCTCCAGATGTAATTTCTAATATTCCCCAATTCCAATAATCATCTGCTTGCACTAAATTAATTGTATCTGTTAAGGTGTATAAAGAACCTCCTGTTGCTGTCCCTGTTATTTTATTTGCTGCAGTATTTTTATCTATTCGACAATATCTATCACCGAATTGAGCATTACAATTTATTTCATAATCCCAACCGCTTTGAATATCAAGAGATCCTAATTTAGGTACAGCACTTGCGGACATTGATGTTTTTCCAAAGACAATAGCTTGAATGTAACCATCAAAAATAATTTTACAATCTGAAACGCTTTCAAGATTATCACGAAAAAGCAACCTTGTTACTATTCGTTTACCCCTGAAATCGTTATTAGCCGCGTAAGAACCCATTGCCTTACTAACATTATCAACTTGATAAGATATTCTTTCTATTTCATTTTTAGATGTTTTTTTAATTGCAGAACGATTAATAAAAAGCGGAGTATAATATTGTTCTGCTTCACTCACATAAGAAAAAAAAGTAAGTCCTTTATAAAAACCAACGAAATGAAGCGTATCAGCATCTTCATCTATTTGACTTCCTAAATAAATGTCGTGAATTTCTATTGGCTTTTTTTGTATTTGATCTTTTATTGATGTAAGTAAAGCTGATAAACTATACATTATTATCCTTTTATTATGTGCTTAAACTAGAACTAGAAGAACTCGACAAGCTAGATGAACTTGAACTCGATGATCCAGTAGAACTGCTTGAACTTGAACTTGATGCTATCGAAGAAGAAGAAGAAGAAGAACTTGAGCTTAAACTTCCAGAATAACTTGAGCTAGAACTCGAACTAACGCTAATAGAACTACTTGATGAACTAGAACTTGACGAGCTAGAATTACCGTTTGTTGGAACATAATAATCCCACCTTACTTCTTTTAATGCCATACCAGTATGAAGTAATTGATAAGCGGCCAAAACTCTTGTTAATTTATCTTCTTGGAACCTAACTCTAAAATAAAATTCGTGCGACAATAAAATTGTACCGCTCGCAGGGGGAGTATTAAAAACAATATAAGATTTTTCAGTAATATAATTATTAATTAAAGAATAACTAGTTTCCGCAACTCCGTCTACTGTACAAGAACTGTTGCCAGAAGTATCTACAGGGAAATTTGCAAGTAAAAAAGAATCTTCTGACGCGTCACCAACGCCTACAGGTTCGTTTGTAACTATATATTCATGTTCTATTTTAATTAAAAAATCATCCTTAGAACCTTGTCGTTCAATAAAAAATTCCCAGATAACATCCATTGCTGCTTTTGTTAAAAATTTGCAAGTTAGTTTATAATCTCTTATTCCATCATCCCATAAAGAATCCCTATATTCTTTACCACTTTCAGATTCGGTTATGTTTGTTCTAAATGAAATCGATTCTTCTAATCCAAACTCTGGCGTTAATGATAAAATATGATTATATCCCATTTTATTATCCTAATTTTTGAGAGGTTCTGCGCAATGAAAGATTATCCCTGATACCTCTTTCGCTTGCACTTGTATATATATCTCCATGACGTTGTAGATGTTCTCTGAACGACTTAACATCAATAGTATTTATATTGTAAGTATTCCCACCACCATTACCACCAACACTACTTTGTCCATTATTTAATTTATCAAGATTGCCAACACCGATAGTCCTAGTAGCTTGACGATTTAAAACATATTCACCTGACAATAAAGTGGCCGGAACTTCTCCACCGTTATGAAATTTCTGCCGAGGACGCATTCCGTAAGCCATGCCTTCTCTTACCGCACCTCCGGTATGAGAAAAACCTAAAAATCCACCTGCACCTGCACTCTTTAAAGTATTCATTATTATTATATTCGCAATAACTTCCATTATAGATGCAAGCATCTTATCGCCGAAAGCAACAACAGCATCGCTCAACCCTTGCATGTCGCCTTTAACAGCATTCACAAATCCATCTTTAAGCATATCTCTTGAGCCTATAGTAAAATCGGATAGCATTGATTGAGTTGCTCCAATTAATTCTAAAATACTCTGCTCGGATTGTTTCCCTTCTTCTGATATAGCAAGGATTCTTTTTTTTCTTGCAGCCTCATTCTTTTTCGCTCCTGCTTCAAGTTTTGCATAAGAATCAATAGCATCCTCACCCAAGTTTAATATTTCTTTACCCATTTGCTTAACGGATTCCTGAGAATTTTCCGCCATAAAACCCATTGTCGTACCAAACTCTTTTGCTCTTTCAGACGCATCCATTAAAGCCTCGGCTTGATTTTTTAATCCGGGAATAAATTCAGCAACTTTCGCGAGCATTTCAATAAAGTGAGCAGCGTTATTTGCAAGAGAGGCAAAACTACTAGCAACACCGGCCAAGAACACATGCATTGATATCATAAAAGTCATCCATACTGCTCTTATCGTAGTAATTATTCCAATCATTCCTGCGCCAATCTTTAACCAGACACTATAAAAACCATTTGAACTTTCAGTTGCATCTTCAACTGAACCTTGCATTTCATTAAAACTATCACCAATCATCCCAAGGGCAGAAGCAACGACAGGAGATTTAGTTATTATAAAACCAAGCGATTCTTTAAAATCTCCTACGGATTGATTTGTTATATCTACCGTTCCTTTAAAGGTAGCTCCTAAAGCTTCGGCTGTTCCGCCAACACTCCTTTTTATATCTTTAAGAATATCGTCAAACTCTCCATACTTTTTTGTAGTTTCGGAAAGATTAACACCTGAGCGTTGTAATGTAGAAACTTGGCCATCAAAAGCTTGCCCTAAAATCCTTGCGGTTGCAGTCAAATCTTTAGTTGAGCCATCTGCCTTACGAGTTCCGGCATTAAGATCTAAAAGTGCCGGAGTAGCTTTTCTTATCTGAGCCTCAGTTAATCCAAAACTTGCAAGCATTCCTTGTGATGCAATTATTTGATCATCACCATAGCCAGTAAGTTTTTGTAATTCACTTGCATAATCCTGCAGTCTTTCGGCCGAGCCTTCGGTAGCTTTCCCTGTAGCATGGAATGCAGAGGCTAAACGAATTTCAGCATTTTCTTGTGTCATGGCCGCGGCAGTTAAATCTCCCACAATTTTCATAACAGGACGCATGATAAAGAAATAAACAAGTAACTTGTTTCTTAAAGAACCAATAGCGCCTTCTAATGCGGCTATTGATCTACCTTGCATCCGAGCTTTTCGACCAGCTTTTTCATGGGATTGGCCCATTTTCTCAAGATCAAGTTGTGTTCCTTTGCCTACGGTTTTGAGAGCGATACCCATTTTTTTGGCACTATCTGTCATGGCCTTATTAGCGGCAACAAACTTATTTGTAGCTTCGTCTTTAAATGTTAAATAGACTTTAAATTTTTCGTCGTCGCCCATGTTCAAGCTCCTTTAGTGGATTATCTTTATTCTCTGCCATTGCTGAATCTAATATATCAAATACTTGCATTATTTTATTTGGCTGTTCTTCTGAACCCCCAGAAAAAGGTAGCCATCCTTTTTTATACCGATTGTACATTCTTATATAATCATTTATTTGTGAGGGTAATTCTTTTGCCGGACATCTTTCAGTGAATTTTACTCCATCTACTTCTATCGGTTGCATCGGAGTATCTTCACACCCTCTAAATTTCTTCAGGCCATCGTTACAATTCTGGCAGCTTAAGCCCAGGTTAGATAATATAACTGCCAGTTTTATTTTTTTTCCTCTTCCTCCTTGACATTGTTACTGCCCCAAATTTCCATAGCAAGTTTATGGATAGCATACAACGGAATCATTTTTAATGAATCTAAGGTTACGACATCCAAATCTTGTTTTGCAACTTTTTCTTTTTCAAAAATAAGTTTAACTTCTTTGCCTTCTAATATCCAATTTCTAGTCCCTTTAAGACCGTACTTACAAATTTCAAAATCATTACTTACGATATCATCGCCCATTGAATAGACAGGTTTTCCGTCAACAATTTCAAGGGTTCCTACACCGGCTATTACTTTTGACGCTAATACAGAATCAAGAGATCCAATAATCCAAATAGTAGGATTCTCTTTATCTGATTCTAATGTATATTCTCTTGTCAGTCCGACTGCAATAGGATCTATCATTACTAAACTCCTTTATTGTGTTATTCTTAAATGTTTTTTTTTGGATTTTATTCCTTGGCTTTTTACCCAACGAGCAAATCTATCTCTCGTCTTTTTAACCATTTCATTAGACATGCCTAAAAATCTTCTTATAGTTTTTGAGTGCTTATTCACTCCCTCGTTTTGATGAATATTTCCAACGAAATCTCTACGAGGAATACCTCTTGAAATAACTCTCACTTCAACATTATTCTTTGTTGATTTATATGCATGTACTGCGTTTAACATTACCCCCTTTCTAATCAGAGCCTTAGTCGGCGTTTTAGATTTTGCTTTTTTCTTTGCTGCTATGGTTTTTTTAGTAAGAGGTGCATAAGGCTTTCCTTTTATATCAATTTGCGCTCTCATGTTTTTTTGAATATCTCGAACAATAGCATCCCCTATTTGTTTTAAGGGGATGCTCGCATCCTCATAAGATGGTTCAATTAAATCAGCCTCTATCTTAATACCAAAACTCATAAAGCTCCTTTTACTTAAGTGCTAGATGAAGAACTTGAAGAACTCGAACTTGAACTAGAGGCCATCGTTAATGTAAGTTCATCATTTCCACTATCAGAATTTTTACAAATTTCACACACCGCATTAACAACCGCGATTCCACCTCTATCTCCAGCTTTTTGAGTGATGTATCTTACTGCCGGCAATGAGAATGTTGTTTTATTTCCTTGCGAATCACCAAGAACAATTGTAACGGCTGCAGTCGCTCTTGATAAAAGCTTGCCGATAAAATCATGGCTAGACATTGCAACAAGTTCTGGATCAAAACTCATTTGCGGATTACGGCCAGTTACTTGAGCATAATTAATCCCACTAGCATCAGACGGTAATGCAGAAAGCACAATTTCATTTTGCATATCTATTTCGAGATTATCTAAAACCAATGTGCTTCCTAATATAGTAACACTTGCACCCATAAATAACATAGGTACTTGAGCCGGATATGTAGGAGAAAGCATAGCCTCGTCAGCATGACTTGCATATTTTCCTTGCATTGCAAACTCACACATTATCGGTTCGCCAACTTTCATCTGGAATTTAACATTCCCAGCACAACCAAGCATATTCTTTCTAAAACCATCAATGTAATGCGCGATAGAACCAGTTACAAAGCTTGATGAAATAGGAACAAAGATATTAGAAACTCCAACATCTAATGTTTCAGAAAATCCGCACATTCTTAAAAAAGGACTTATTGGTGTAGTAACTCCTTTTGCCGTTGTTAAAGGCCCCATTAATTCAGCTTTAAAAGCAAGATCCATCTTCCTAGCTCCAACTTCTGAAGCAAACCTCGACATGTGTTTTGTTACTGGATTCCTTTTAAACATTTCAGGGGACAAATCCATTACCGGTTCATACACAAGAATAGTAGCCTCTGTTGCTGTTAGCGTTTCTGCTGTTCCGGCTACTGATTCTACTTTACCTGCCAATTGAGCAATTCTAGTAATCTTACCCATACTTCCCTCCTTTTAGAAAATACGTCTTTCTGTTATTGATAAATTTATCTCTACCCTATGGCAAAGAATATCTCCGAGTTTACTCATATTAATTTCACCTACTACAGGCATAGTTATTATCTCTGCCTTACCGTTCAAAGTAGGATTATCCATAAAGGCTTCACAAATTGGTTCAACATAGCTATCTTGAAATACTTTATCACTTCCTGCGCTATCATCTAAACCATAAAAACCTCTTACAATAAAATTGTGTGTCGGCATTTCTACTCCCCCCGATCCACCTCTTTCTTCCCGGGAAAATCCATTTCGTTCAATCTCCCAAGTATTAACTTTCCTACTTCTTATAAATAAATCTTTATATGTAGCGAGATCATTACAAAAACGCTTATAATCATAGACGGTTCCTATTTCAGCAGTGATAACCGTTTCTATGAGAGTTTTTATTTGAGATCTGATTAGGCTAAGTGACATTTGATTTTTCGAGGACAGAATGCTAGAGTGGATTTTTAGACTAAAGCACCTATCTCCGCCTTTACTGTTTCTTTACTTTTGGGGATGTTTAGCGTTGATGTGACGGATGCGTAATGTAATCAGCACCAGTCGCATACCTTATGTCCAGATCCTTGAAAACTGTTCCTGCAACAGCAGAAGATGTTTTCTTGGCTTCATCACCGAGGCCCATTAAAGAATTATACGCAGCGAGTTGTTCTTTCGCTAAGGTAGCATAAATATCAGACTTCCTTTGATAATCTATAACATCGACATCGAGAGTATTATCTGAACTTTGCGCAAACTTGGCCGCAAGAGCCCAAAAGCAAAGCGAAGCAGTTAATGCAATTACTGCTTCCGCATTGTTATCACTAATCGTATTCGTTGCATCGTTTAATGTATGTGGAGCAATGTAAGTTAATCTGGCGACCTTACTTGTTGCCGGGGTAAAAGTAAGGAATCTTATATATCCTGTGGCAACGGTAAGAACCAATTTCTTAAAAATCACCCAATCACTAGCTTCAAGATAAGTCGGATTTTGTTGATCCGCAGGATATTCCATCTTTCCTAAAAAAGAAGAAAATCCATCTACCCAATCACTAGGCAAAGCAAAGTCGTAGGCAGAAGCATCACCTGTTAATTCGTGAATCTTCTCCTGTGGTGTATCTTTTGAAAAGATAAGTACAGCCTGCGACAAAAGCCGAAGCTTGTCGTCAGGCTGTAATTTTTCAGCGTTATCTTGCAACGCTGTATCTAATCTTGCAATATAATCTTCTTTGTTAAGAGACATTTCTCCCCTTAGCTGTTACTTCGCGCTAGAGCTTGATGAACTCACACTCTTTGACGAAGAAGATGAACTTGACAAACTGGAACTAGATGAACTTGAGCTTAGAGATAATGAACTCGAAGAACTTGAACTTGAGGAACTCGAATAATAAGTTACCCCATCGTCTTTTGCTTTTCGGTTCGGCACACCTCTATCTAAAACTCCCTTGCGATAATATAGAATGATGTTACATTCTTCTTTTCTAAAGTTATATGCTCCGCAAGCTTCGTTCTCACAAGTTATACCGGCCCCTGCATTGTCGTTTTTAAACGGACATAAATAACTAGGTGCTGACATTAGTTTCTCCTATTAAGTTTTGCTTGAGCTAGATGAAGAACTCAAACTGGATGAACTACTTAAACTACTAGAACTTGAACTACTACTCAAACTAGATGAACTAGAGCTTGAAGAACTGCTCGACAAACTAGAGCTTGAAGAACTCGATGAAGAACTCGACAGGCTTGAAGAACTTGAAGAACTCGAACCAATACTTGAGCTTGAAGAACTACTTGAGCCAATATAGCTTGAACTTGAAGAACTACTCAAAGACGAACTCGAAGAACTCGAAGAACTCGAAGAACTAGATCCTGTACCTGTAACATTTGGAGAAACAGCATACCAATAAGTTCCACTACACCAGAACTCAACAGTATCAAATGCCGTCATATTTATATAATCGTAATTTACTCCTCCACCACCAAAACCACCGGAAACATAAACTCGCCCGGCAGAATCATCTGCATGAACAACTAAAGTAACGCCTTTAAGATTACCGCTCGCTGCCGGCAAAGTTAAAACAGCATTACCACTTAATTTAATGAAAGAATATCCAGAACGGAAGATATCATCCTCTGTCAAAGAATAATCCGCTGCTTTTTCAAGAGCGGTTCCTCTCATTTGTGCTAAAAAATATTTAAAGGTTAATTTCTTACCTGCCATCGTACTACCTCCTTAACATTAAGTTTTAAACTTAACAGTCTAAATTAGACCATTAAGAGGCAGCTACCGCTTCAGACATTGCATACCAATAAGATCCATCACACCAGAACTTAGAAGTACAATATGCGCCAGGGGTTACTGTGTCATAATTTGCTCCACCGCCACCAAATCCACCGGAAACATAAACCGTTCCTGCGGCATCGTCAGTATGGACGAGAAGGCTTACGCCTTTTAAAGAACCACTTGCGGCTGGAAGAGTAAGCTTAAAAGCACCATCAACAATTATAAAACCATTCCCATCTTTGAGAATGTTATCTTCTGTTAAAGCTGTGTCCTCAGTGATAGTCTTAGCTGTTCCTCTTTTTTCAGCAATAAAATATTTCATTCTTGAATACTTTGCCATGATCTTCTCCTTGTTAATATTAAGTATTTTGCGACCTAACAGGCTGTGCCGAGAGGAACCAATCCCCCCGGCCATCGCCATCAATTAATTTAAGATACTATTCCACCTGCGAAAGCGCGGAAGTCTGTTACTGCTCCACCGTATTCATGGCGAACTTTGTAACGAATCGTATCATAGACAAATACATTACCAACCGTAGGCTGATCTTGTACTAAGATTTCCGGATCTTCTCTACCGTTTAAGAAACCCATTTCGATACCTTCTACATCAGCTAATTTAGATGACAGATAAAAGTTATTCTCGTCACCACGAAGGTAAGGAGTAACTGTAGGATCAAAAGAATCGCGAATAGAGTTAACTCCTCTTTCCATACTCTCTGGATTAAACTCAGATTTTTTCAACTGCATTGCAGTTCCACGCAAACTTCTTGGAACCCACAAATTCGGATTTTCAAGAGCAAGCACCTGCGTTACTTTATAAACATCAACGCCCTGCGCATGTTCTGCTGCAGTTGTGCCATATACTCCTCTGGCAATAGTCAATGTATCTGTAGCAACAGAATCTACACGACAAATTTCTCCGGCCATCCAGATTAAGTCGCCAGCTTTGAAATACTGACCGTCCCCGGTAGTCACAACAAGAGCTGTTCCGCCTGCAGTTAGAGGATCATCAACAACGTCAGTTTTTGTACCAAATTCTACTTGATAATACATATCATCAAGTAAATCTGACAGAGAATCATACCCTAATGCAACTGTACGATAATTCTTATGTCCGGCCACAAACATCACAAGACCATCATAAATCGTAGCTACATTTATTCCAGTAGTACTATATCCAATCATCAGATCAAATACAAACTGGTTTAAAGTCTGAGCCGCTGCTTTTCCAACTTTTCCAGGGATAGCTGTCAATACTTTAAGATCATCGTCAATAATCATACGACGAGTTAAGGTAACGATTCCACCCTTGGTTGCTACGGCGTAAGTTGCCTCTTCATCCGTAGGAAAACCGAGTTCTGGATAACTAGGAGTGGCTGAATCTATTGGTGTTCCGGCAACCGTTCTCGCATTCTGAACAGTAGGAAGTACACCAAACCCGCCCCAACGAATTCTTTCTTGCAATTTAAAATCCTTAATAGGAACAGATGTTGCAATCTTTTTCCATTGAGGATCAATAGCTTTATAAGCAGGCAACATTCTTCGTTGCATTGAATATCCTAATGCATAAGAAAAATCACCTTCAGTTGCTTCTTGTAATCTTGCCATAGCTTTCGGCCCAACGCGTCCAGTTATGTTTGGATCATCTGTAAAAGCAACATAAGCTTCTTTTAAAGAAGTAAATCCATCTATTCCTTCAAAGTCCGCTTTTTCTTCTTCTGTAGGATTATGCCCAAGCATTATATCCATAGAAGCTTGTAACTTAGTTACTTGATCTCTTTGTACAAAAGAGCCGTCATTCCCACTACCAAGATCAATAATGGATTGACTTTCAACTAACTGAGCCAATGTTGTTCTTTCAAGCTTAATTGATTCTTTAAGCTCTGCTTCTTTAAATACCTTGCCGTTAAAACTCTGACGGATTTTATTCCGTACAGGCATAGGTAAATTAGATTCACTCAAAGCAAGATCAAGCATTTCTTTACATTCGCGCTGTTTTAACTTAGCTTCTAAACTAGTAAATTTGCTTTCAAGATCTTTATTTGTTGCATCCAAAGCATCTTGTTTTGCTTTAACCGCAAGATCATCGGATTCTTTTTTCTTCTTAAACATTAATTCTTTTTTCTTTTTCAACTGCTCTGGAGTAAGGATAGCATCATCCGCTTCCATTAAATCTGCATCATTCTTTTCTTGTTCGCCTTCAACAAGAGTTTTAAATAATGTTTCAGCTTCTTCAAACTTTTCACCTTTTATACTTGCTACGATTGATTCAATCGCTTGAGCATTTTCTGATTTTTTATCTACAGCATCTTTAAGCACAGATTCAAAAATCCCAACAACTTCTTCTTGAGTTATATTTTCAATGTTCACATTCTCAAGTAAGTTAGGTCGCCACGCCTTAAGAGCTTCTAGCAACTTTTTAAACATAATTTCCATTCCTCCTGTTTTGTTTAAGCTTTCGACGAGAGCCAATAACCCGCCTCCGGCCGCTGGTTGAGTTACGAAGTCTGTACTAAAAACTTTAGTAATCGCTTCAACAACTGTTATTGGCTGTCCATTTAACATTCTAACACTTGACGGTCCTTCGGCATTTATAGATAATCCTAATAGATTTTTCAACCCTTTCTTCCAAGCTTCTGATAGCATTTGCTTTAATTCTTGAACTTTAGAACTTTTTTCAAGAAGATGCAAATACCCTGTAAGCCCGGACACCTCCCGGCCTTCGACGGCGAATGTTTCAAATTTAACGCCTTCCAACCAACCGGCAGTCTGTAAAGGGAATCCTTCAGGACGCATTTTTTCAATAGACATAGGCATGTGGTCGAACTTATTGTCCTTCCACTCATAAAAACAAACTTTAGATTTTTCAAATAATTGGATTGATTTCTGGAGAGCTTCTTTCGCGTAATACTTACCATTTTTAGACAGGCCTTCTTCAATTATAATGACCTTCCAAACATTACCTTTTTTTGAACTTTCAAGAAAGGTAGTAATTCCAAATTGATTTAATATCATTTTATAATGGCTCCGGCAAGTTCCTTAGTTAGAGAATCAATTAATATTAATTTAGATTCTTTCTTGCTCGGATTGATTGCCGGCTCAAATAAAATTGATCTTACATCATGTGTTTTTAACCAGGATTTTACTTCAGATGCGCTAAAGCGGTCTTTATTAAAACGATAAGACTGTAACTTCATGCCCAAGACAGACTCTTTACTTCTTTGCAAAACAACACTAACACCAGGAGCGATTAGCTTTCTGGCGATAACAGCATACACTTGCGGTAACTGTTCGGCAATCATGGCTGAATGTTCATTTTGAAAAGGCACTTTTTAGCTCCCTTTTAAAAGTAAATTAATAAAGTCTTTATTTATTTCTAATTAAAGTATCCCTTATCTTAGAACCTTTGTCAAGAAAAAACTTTATAAAGACACTTCTAAAGATCAAGTTTGTCTAAGATATTAGGGTTCGTATTCTCCGCAAATTTTGAAGCTGCGATACCGTCTTTCACTTCTTTTGCATAGACAATATCGTCCTTATGTTCTTTGGCCCATTTTCTTAAATCACTCTCACAAAACCATGCATGTCCATGCCCTTCTGCCCATAGTACTTCATGGGTAGGCGGCTTGTCACAGTTCATGCATTTATCATGGCTATGTGTTGATTCTTTTTGGATGTTCCAGAAGTCAGAATTTTCATCTTCTCTGGTTGCAATAAATTTTCCAGAAAGACCGCCCTGTGAAAATTCTAATGTTTTTTTGAGTTCTGTACTTTCAGTAATAGACACAATTCCTGAAGCAAGTTTCTTAACCCAAGTTGGCATTTCAGAGTTATTTTCTTTTGTGTTCGGAGCAGAATAAGTAACTCCTTCAGCAATCTTAATTGGATCAGAAACAACTGTATTATAAAGCATACTTTCTTTAAAATCTTCATGCATTATATCATCAGAAAAACAGAACTTATTACTTTCTGTAATTAAAAAGAATTTATTAATAGGGGTGCTTTCAAGATGTTTGTTCTTCCACCATTGATTAACATAAACAAATTCGCTGATTTCTTTTTTTGCTTCTTTCATACTCATAGTAAGCTTTTCTTTTTCTTCGCCTTCGATTTTATACATCTGGATATTTGTATATTTATCAAACAATTCTTTAGCGAAAGATTCAGCAAGCGCAGTTTGGAGTTCATTAAACTTCTTTTCTTCTATAAGCAATTCAACGGATGCTTTGAATGATTTTTTTAATTGCTCAAAACTTTCTTCGATTGTTTCACCGCGTCTTTTGTCTGAATATTTTTTAAGTAATTCAATCAGTTTGTTCATCGTTTGCCCCTTTCTTTATAACTTTAACTTCTTCGTCCTCGTCAATATCTTGATCTGAACTTTCGATGTCAGAACCTAATTGAGATACTACAGTATTAAATACTCTCTTTGCGTTCTTATCTGAAATCCACTTCCGTTCAACTGCAGCCGACAATCCATCAACAAGATTTCCTATTGCAGTAATCGTTCCTTTATTATCTCGTGAAATAATAGGAGAAGGAGTAATCCTAAATCTTCTGTCAACGTTCTTTTTTAATGTTCCGGCCACAATCGCTTGGTCGATAACAAAGTTTATCATTTGCTTTAACATGCTTTTTATATAACGCTGTCTTGATTTGAGTTTCTTTAATGTTGGCAAACTCATTTCCAAAGCAGTCGCCCTAGTCGTTTTATCTCCCTCAGCAAACCAATGGCCAGGGAAACCCGCTCCGCCAAGAATTTGATTTTTAAATAAAGCAACTTCGCCGGATGCATCTGCTGATTCTAATTTAGGACTTTCAGTTTTCCAAACAACCTTTTCATTATGCGCTCTGATCGAACCAGCTTTAGGTAATGAGAGTTTCTGAACAAATGCTGTTAACTCCGCTTCATTCATGCCCTCACAGGTTATATCCCAAATAAAAGTATTTAACAAAAATGCTCGTTCTAATCTAGCAAACAAGAATTGGTCGTGTCCATCAATCCAATCAGATAAAGTTAATAGATCTGAACGGCCACGCTTTGCAGCACTTACTTTATTAATATGGAAAAAGAAACAATCTCCAACACGATACCCATAAGTGCTAGACCTTAATTTTTTATCCATGTTAATTACATCGAGAACTATTTCTGTTCGCTTGCGCATATAAGTTATTTTTCTGGTGAGCTTAGGATTATATTTATCTTTTAAAACTTTTTGAACACTTGTTGGATCAATATATCCCAACTTAACTGCTCCGTCAATTTTATTAACCCATACAGGTAGAAATAATTCTCCAAAGATTCCAAGTTCTAAAACATTAACATCGATTTCATCATCCATGTTATTATCTGGATCATCCCAAAAGTTTTTAATCACTTCAAGAACATCTTTATCTTCTGCTGAATAAGTGAAGCCATCACCAATAGAAAAATCTCTAGTGATTTCAATTATTCTTTTTGCCATTGGATTAGAATCATAAAGATAAAACGCAATGTCCTGCATTTTCTTTTGTGTCAAACCGAAAAGATCGCGGTTAGAAGATTGTGTTAAAGACCTCCATTGACTATCATCAGTTGCACCACCTACCATTGGATAGGATTCTGCTAATCTCATGGCAACTTCAATTGCCTCTTTCCTTTTAGTATTAAAAGAAGCAGGACGATTACTTGCCTTTTTCGCTTTCGATACTTTCTTTTTAACGCTCATAAATACTCTTCCTTTCTATCCTGTGTTTTCCTATCACCGCAAATGCCGAAGTAGGTTTAGAACCATTATCTTCTGGAGGTCGGATTACCTCTCCTTGTTTATTTAACATTGCAATCCCTGGATCTATGCCAACAACAACTCCAGCTGCTTTTGATTTAGGAAACAATTTATTAATTCCATATTCTAAAGCATTAACTCCATGCGTAAATTTATTATCTACATGATCTGCGCCAGACTTATTAAGTGTCATGCTTTTAATACATTTTGCCAATGTGATACAAGAGGATTCTTTTGAGAAATTTATTTGCGGACGGCCACTAATTCTATTTTTAAGCGCAAACTTAACGCATTTCATTTTTTCATCATTACTTAATTCTCTTGATCGAATATTAATAGCACCACCAGACACTTTTTTGTAATCATCGATAACACTTGTCTTTGTTTGGCGACTTCTTTTATTCCCAGACTTATCTCCAATGAATTCTATTTCCTTTATTAAACCACGATAACCGATAGCATCAAGACATTTAATAAACTCATTGTATAATTCGTCTGTTAACATGTTGCGGTGAATTGCATATTTCAAAATAAAAAGTCTATCTTCAAAATCCTTTTGCGCAAAGATGAATACTTCTCCGTCAAGACCAAAATCCATAAAAACATATAACTTAGATTTTACATTTAGGTAAACTTTATGTCCAAGCAAATGAACATTATCGGAATATTCAGGATAAGATCTATTTGTCATAGCTTTATCATACTGTCTTAGTATCTCCTGCGCTATTTCCTGTTCAGTCATAGACGCTGTTTTTTTATCAAACCATTCTTGAGTGTGCTTTGGATTCATGTGCCAATCAAATCCCATCTTAACAAACCCAGAGTTTCTAATATCTTTTATTTCAGCAAACTTATTATTAACACTTTCCGCAGGAGGTGTAGAATTTAAGCAAATAGTATTAGAAGCATTTCTTAACCCTTTCCACATTTCATCCAAACAATCGACATGCGCGGCTTCATCAACAAATATAAATTTATATTGAGTATCTCGGCCAGCTTTTGAGTTTGCCGATTCTCCTTTAACAACAGAATTTTGCGAAGGTACTTGAAAAATTAAAAAAGGAGCATGTACTTTTGGTTTTAAATAAGGAGGCAATCTATCGTAACCAAATCTTAACCGGCCATGCAATGCATGAAAAGTATTCCCGGAATCTTGGACTTCTGATTCTTTTCTCGAAATATTTAAAGCAGTGAATCCTTTAGTATATAAAACTTGATGTAATTCCCAGAACATTACTGTCCAAGATATTCCCATGTCCCTACATTTATCAATAAATAGATCTTGGTATTTATCTAATTGACCAATTAACTTTATTTGATAAGGATGCGGATAAAAAGGTTTAATCGCGGGTTCAGTTCGAGTATCGATTGTCCAAACATATTGATTAAACCAATATGTTTTATCTTCAACGATACGCCTATACTCGCCTATTTGAAAACGCTTTGCTTCAGATGCGCTGTAGCCAGAAATCTTCTTACGCCAATCAAAACGCTCATAAGGTTTCTTGATGATTACTTCTGGTATTATAATTTTACCTTCAGGCACTTTCGCTTATCTCCTCTGCTGACAGCATTTTTTTATCATGTTCTTTTGTTGTTACTCCACCAAGTAGAAATACTTCTAATCTCATAAAGCGTTCTAAATCTTTTAAACTAGATTTGCCCATGAATTTAGTAATCATTTTACCTTCTCCCTCACACGCCTTGCATAATTCTTTTATGCCAGTTTCTGCATTAGGGATTTGAAATCCTTGGCCGTCGCAACAAACACAATCCTTTGGCGCCATTTTCTTTTCCAAAGTAGAAATTGTATCTCTTACGGTACTCAACATTGCTATTCTTCTTTCCTCTAATAGCACATTGAATTTTTCAGAAATTTTATCTTGAAATAAAGTCAGGCGATAATGCAAGGGTTTTATACCTCGCTTAGAATCTCCTTCACGAAAATACTTTCGTGCAGTTTCAAAACAGATCTTTGTTTCTGCGGCTGCTTTTTTTAAAGACATTCCTTCTGCTAAAAAAGTAAAGAGTGAATCAATTTTTTCCTGCGGTAAAGAATATCGATAACCATAATCAGCTTTTTTTGGTTTAGGTTTTTTTAAGTTATCCAACGATTTTTGATTTATCATTTTAATGCGCCTCTTTCTTTTTAACTATAAAATCAATTACTCCTGTCCTTTTATCTACGGCTGTGTTAAATGTTGCGGTTATATAAGCAACATATCGGCCAACTGTAAGACTGATTGTTTTATATGTGATTTCGTTTCCGGAGATCACTGCAGCAGTTGACACTTGGAATGCAGTATCTACATCTACCTTCCATATTTCTATTAAACCACTAGCGGCATCCGGAGTTTGTTCTACCCCATTTTTTTTAAAGGTTCCCCTAAGAGTAACTTCATCCCCTACATAATATTGCTCTGCTCTATTTGGCATTTTACCTCCTCGATATAAAATTATATTCGTGACTTGTATTTTCTAGTTTATATTCATGCGTTGTATCTTTTAATTTATATTCGTAAGTAACATCTTCAAAAACAAACTCCGCAGGATGTGTTGAGCTACTTGAAGAAGATCCTGTTGAACTGCTTGATGAAGATGAACTTAAAGAACTGCTTGATGATGAAGAACTCGATTGGCTTGAAGAACTCGATGAACTCGACAAAGAAGAAGAACTAGAACTCGATGAACTCGATTGGCTTGATGAACTCGATGAACTCGACAAGCTCGATGAAGAACTTGAACTCGATAAACTCGATGAAGAACTTGACGAGCTTAAAGAAGAAGAACTTGAGCTAGATGAACTCGATAAACTCGATGAAGAACTTGAACTCGATAAACTCGATGAAGAACTCGAACTCGATAAACTCGATGAAGAACTTGAACTCGATAAACTCGATGAAGAACTTGACGAGCTTAAAGAAGAAGAACTTGAGCTAGATGAACTCGATAAACTCGATGAAGAACTTGAACTCGATAAACTCGACGAAGAACTTGAACTCGATAAGCTGAAAGAACTAGAAGAACTCGACGAACTCGAAACACTTTCCGCACTCGAAGAACTCGATGAACTGCTTGATAAACTACTTGAGCTAGATGAACTCGACAATGAAGAAGAACTCGAACTCGATAAACTCGATGAAGAACTTGACGAACTTAAAGAAGAAGAACTTGAACTCGATGAACTCGATAAACTCGACGAAGAACTTGAACTCGATAAACTCGATGAAGAACTTGACGAACTTAAAGAAGAAGAACTTGAGCTAGATGAACTCGATAAACTCGACGAACTCGATGAACTCGATAAACTCGATGAAGAACTTGAACTCGATAAACTCGATGAAGAACTTGAGCTAGATGAACTCGATAAACTCGATGAAGAACTTGAACTCGATAAACTCGAAGAACTCGATGAACTCGATAAACTCGATGAAGAACTTGAACTCGATAAACTCGATGAAGAACTTGACGAACTTAAAGAAGAAGAACTTGAGCTAGATGAACTCGATAAACTCGATGAAGAACTTGAACTCGATAAACTCGATGAAGAACTTGACGAACTTAAAGAAGAAGAACTTGAGCTAGATGAACTCGATAAACTCGATGAAGAACTTGA
>Ga0075122_10001170_pt1 | contig 19055 bp, 16 predicted proteins | sample AntAceMetag02UKB_FD_69790 | JGI IMG/M metagenome (GOLD analysis project Ga0075122, IMG submission 69790) | Saline lake microbial communities from Ace Lake, Antarctica - Antarctic Ace Lake Metagenome 02UKB | ecosystem: Environmental > Aquatic > Non-marine Saline and Alkaline > Saline | place...
GAGATTGTCGATCCAGCGATTTAACGAAAAAATCCAGGCCGATCTCCCCCACTCCGATGATATTTCCATTGTCTGAAGCAAGCAAAGCGCACAACTCTTTTAAGTGGGAGGGACTGTGCTCCTGGATAAAACATGGGTGCAGACCGGGTGCAATAGCTATCTCAGTGTGCTGATCAGCATATGTCAGGAGTTTAGGCCACTGAATCTGGGTCACGCCGGGTAGAATGGTGCGCGTCACACCCTTCTTGCGGCAGCGCTGTATGAGATCTAGCCGGTCAGAATCGAAGACTTCGAAATCCAGATGGCAATGGGTGTCGATGTACGGCAATGGTGTCTCTCGCAGGAGATGTGGATGTTCAGGTTGTTGATTAACTGACAACGATACGATGGGTCGGTGCCGACACGATTTCACCCACGACATTCGCGTCTGTGATGCCACCGTTTCTCAACTCATCCAGAAGATTCCCGGCGTCATCCTTGTCTATGCATATCATCAGACCGCCGGAGGTCTGTGGATCAAAAAAGATATCCTGATAGGTACTGCTGACAGATGGTGCAAAATCCACCAGGTGCTGCCTGAATTCGCGGTTACGTTTGCCGCCACCGGGAACCAGTCCTTTTTCTGCAAATCCGAATGTTTCAGGAATCACGGGTACTGCTGCCGCATCGACTTTGATCCCACAGCCTGAGTCCAGTACCATTTCAGCCAGATGCCCCAGCAGTCCAAACCCGGTGATATCCGTACAGGCATGTACGCGATATTTCCCCATGATCCGCGCGGCTTCCCGATTCAGGGTCGCCATCAGCAATGTGACCTTCTCGACAACTGCCTCAGGTACTCGATCTCTCTTGATCGCCGTGTTGATGATGCCGGTACCCAAGGCCTTGGTCAGGATCAGTTGATCAGTGGGTTTCAGGTTTTTTTTGGTCAGGATGCGGTCCGGATGAATGAAACCCGTGACCGAGAGACCATACTTCAGTTCATCGTCCTCAACGCTGTGTCCACCGACCAGTGCGACATCGGCTTCGCGCATTTTCTCAAGCCCACCCTGCAGAATCTGCCTTAATATGTCGACCCCCAACTGTTTCATGGGGTAGGCGACCAGATTCATGGCGGTTTTGGGTACACCTCCCATCGCATATACATCGCTCAGGGCGTTGGCTGCCGCGATCTGGCCGAACCAGTATGGGTCATCAACAATGGGTGTGAAGAAGTCCACTGTCTGTATGAGAGCGATTTCGTCTGATACCTTGTAGACTCCAGCATCATCAGCCTGATCCAGACCGACGATAACATTTTCATTAGTCGGAAATTCGAGTCCACAAAGCGCTTTGTCCAGGTCCCCTGGAGATAGTTTCGACGCTCAGCCCGCCCCTTTGACGGTTGCTGTGAGCCGAACGGTTGGTGTCAGATCCTTCATGAACAGATGCCTGTCAAGGGTTGGTTGTCTTAAAACAATTACATGAATATTTATATGAGTTTGATTATAAGCCTTTCCCACATCTAAGGCAAAAGGAACCCCGAAGTCTGGGAAGATTTTCGGTGTCGCTACTCTGCGATAGCAGAAACCCGGCAGTTTAAAGTCGCCTGAATATCGCCGGGCGACAGGCATACAAGTGACCCCCGCTGTCCAGCGTTAATCACGACAGTTTCGAAATCGATCAGGGATGAATCCAGAACTGAATCCAGTTTTTGCCGTGTTCCAAAGGGGCTGATCCCGCCAACCAGATATCCGGTGATTCGTTCCGCAGTACCCGTATCCACCATGGCGGCACGTTTGGCACCGAAAGTTCTGGCGATCTGTTTCAGGCTCAATTGTTTGTCTCCGGGTAACAGTGCCAGACAGTATTTTTTGTTCCCCAGATCGATTACCAGCGTCTTGATCGTTTGTGCCAGCGGGAAATCGATGCTTTTTGCAGCAAACTCAGCTCCCTTAACCTGATGGTCATATCGAATCAGTTCGAAATCTATTTTCTTTTGCTGCAGAAATTTTACGCCTCGGGTTGACACACGTTTTCCTTTTTGAAAAATCGCTGTTTAGCGGCTCTGGTGAGAGTGAAACATCTCCGCGAGATTCACGTCATAGGGCGCAGAGACAATGCCTTTTTCTGTTATGAGTCCCTTGACAAACCGGTTGGGAGTCACATCAAAGGCTGGGTTCCGAACCTTGATTCCCTTCGGAGCTGTAATTCTGTCGCCGAAGGAGGTGACCTCATCATTGGCACGTTCTTCGATCTCGATGTCATCCCCGGTTTTCGAAGCGAAATCTATGGTAGAGGAAGGACAAGCGACGTAGAAAGGGATCCCAAAGTGATCTGCCAGGATAGCCACTGACATGGTCCCGATTTTGTTAGCCACATCACCATTGCCACCAGCGACACGGTCGGTGCCTGTTATCACAAGATCAATCAAACCCTTGGACATCAGATGTCCGGCCATGTTGTCAGTGATCAGGGTGACATCAATCCCGGCTTTTTGGAGTTCCCAACTGGTCAGGCGGGCGCCCTGCAGAAGAGGGCGAGTTTCATCAGCGAAGACTTTGAATGGAACCCCATTCTGGTGAGCGACGTACATGGGGGCTGTGGCCGTCCCAATACCGGCTGTCGCCAGCGATCCGGCATTGCAGTGTGTCAGAACACCCATGCCCGGTTTTATTAAAGGCGCACCGTGCTTGCCCATCCCCAGACAGAGTTCCTTGTCTTCTAGATCAATTGCCACTGCTTCATCTGTCAGGGCCTTATACAACTCTGTAGTTGATGCGACGGAAAAACTTTTGGCTTTGTTAACCATGCGGACCATGGACCAGTGAAGGTTGACCGCAGTGGGTCGGGAACTGTCCAGATATGCAGCTTGCTTCTCGATGTGCTGCATGAATTTGTCCAGGGGAAGATCCAGAGCATCCTGTATCCCAACCAGTAGCCCAAATGCTGCCGACACTCCGATAGCTGGCGCACCTCTGACTTTTAGCTGTTTGATGGCCTCCCAGACCATCTCAATGGATTCCTGCTTTTCTTCAACAACTTCTCCCGGGAGTTTCGTCTGATCAAGTAAATACAGCTCGTCACCGGTCCAGCGTATCGCTTGTGGAATATTTAGTTTCATGGGTAATTCTTGGGATTATTGTGCAAAACTGGATGGGGTCCCTCCGGCTGAACAAAGGTATCCCATACAATTGTATTGTTTGACTGATAGATTAGTTTCAAATGGGAGGATTTTGTTTGTCAATCAATATTTCGGTTTATTGCCTCTCTCACTCATTGACGACAAGAGAGAGTCTTGGTATGCTAAAGGCATATTAGTGAGATATAGTTGCTATTAAATATCTCACTCCTTCCAAGTAACAAACGTCACACCCCCACTCCGCTTAAACGGAGGTAGATGAGTCTCTGGTGGGCTCCCCGGTCTTCAAAACCGCGCGTGGTGCTGTAAAACAGTGCTGGGTGGGTTCGATTCCCACGTACCTCCGCCAATAATATCAGTATGTTAGAGCAATAATTCTTCCCTTGCTATATTTTACTTATTTTCCTGAATCGGTATATCTAACAGTATATCTAACAAATTTTTACGTTTTGAAAACACCGTAATTCTTTGTATTCATTGATGTATTGTTAAGATATTGAAGAATTATTTTACTACCATTTTGTGAACAACAAGATTCTAATTGTTTGAAATATTAAACTATTTCAAAACATCTAACTTCGATTTGCCAGAATGTAACCCATCCATAATTATCTCCTCGTTGTTTCAATTCTTTCTCAATTTCAATCATTAAGGAGATATTATTATGAAAAGATACATGATTTTTCTGTTGATTCCGATGTTCTTCATGTTCTTCGGATGTTCGCAAATACAAGATAGGTTTGTTGTTACAAAGATTCCGGTGATTTTGAAAGCTTCGAATGTCGTATTTAAGAAGGGTGATAAAATGACAACCCAGATTTTAAATGGACGTTTCGATTTGACTGCCGAAATTGTTGATATTGGAAGACGTGGAATGCATATCAAAATCACTACGAAAGACGTTCAAGACGGCTCGGAACATGTGATATTGGATGATTCGGGGTATGATTGGAAGAACGGAAATATGTTTGTTTTGAGTTCCGTTCCGTCCTTTTCTAAATTGACAATCCAGATGATCAAAAATCGACGATCTGCCGATCATGAATTACATTTTACTTTCACCTATCCAGCATCTAAACAAGATCAAATGAAAGAAATCCTGAAAACCGCAACGTTCAAGATGTAGTATCCTTCAAAAATCCCTCCTCAAAATTGCGTCCTGTCTCTTTTGATAGGACGTTACAGATATTCCTCTATCTAACAGTTAGATAATCTTTCAAATCATCAAAAAACAAATTTCTGTCAGCTTCCTTTGAAATCTGATATAATGGAATGATGTCCTGAAAACCCTTTGTTTATGCACTTATAGTATCTTAGATCTGTGATTACAGATGATTAGAAGTCGTTATGATCAACTATTGATCATAATTAATAAATAAAAGTATCAATCAACAATCCAGAAAAGGAGTTATTTAAAAATGAAATCACTGAAAAATAATACGAAAACGAATAGATGTCATGTGATCCCAACAAAGGAAGATTGGACATTGGATCATGTGAAGAAGATTGCAAAGACGGAATGCAGAAGTTTGAACAAACAAATTCTGATGTTTTTGAAAGAAGCTGTCGAACGATACGACAATCAAAAAATATGAAAACTAAAAACCCGTTAAGGGTGTCCAATCCTTAACGGGTTTCATGACGATTTAAAAACCAGTCCTTTCTTAACTGTCTGTAAATTCTATTAATAATAGTGTAATCTTTGTGGATTCAATAATGACAGGAGTTACCGAAGAATTAGTGTCATGCTACAAGGAAGGAAAGGGGGACTTTAGTCATCTTCATTAACTTTGGTTACTTAAGTGCGCCAGTGTTGTTTCGTTGCTATATTGCTTCAAGGCCCGTGTTTCATTGGATTCAAGAACACATAATGAAGAACCATCTCGAATCCAAGGAATTACTTTCATGCTTTATGTTTTCAACGGACTTTACAGAAAACAGAATGAAAGATTAGTAAAATCAAATTACATCAGAATTTTAAAAGACTTAATACTATTTCATCCTGATAACACTATTTATGTTTTTAAAAAATGAAACTCACCTTTAATCAACTGTTAAAAGATCATTCAAAGGAATTCAAACAGGAATTCTTAAATCTCCTCAAAAAGCCTGAATCACGTAGTAAATACGCCAACTTGTCGCACCCAAGCCAATGGCATCAAGACAGCATCAATTTCTTCTCATATCTTTATGATTCAAGTTTCAATGGACACACCTTGTTTGTGCCTATCCCAGCTACCATCAGGGGAAAACCCTTCAGGAGAAAACACTTCAGGAATGCTGAAATCATGCAATTGTTCTTTAGTGGATATATTCAATGTGATCCTCCATATGCTGTGCCCGGACTTGAAAGACCCACTTTGCAACAATTGAACAGACTGAAAATGTCTAAGCAGGCATACGCCTATGCCATTCGACCTGAAATCAGAGATCAATTGTATGAACTGAGGCTTCAGGAAACCCTGCCAACATTAGAACATCGTAACTATTGGGAGAAGATTAACAAGAGTGGGAAGAAAACATCTGGTGCTGAATCTGATACAATCCTGAAGAGTTTCAAACATCTTGAATGGGGTATGGCAGATGTTGAATCAGTCAAACGGATTCTCGATGAACTGAGGTCAAAAAAAAGAACATACAAGAACATGCTTCAGCTTCATCAGATTTACAATACACTGTTCTACTTGAAGCGACAGAACTTCGATCCTCAAACGCTTCAATACGACCTTGCCTATGAATCCTGTTCCACTGGACGGATATTTGGTCGTAAAGGGGGATTGCAAGGCGTTAAGCGGGAGTTGAAACACGCCCTCTATTCAAAACTGCCCGATGTCAAAAACTATGACTTGAAATCATGCCATGTCTCGATCCTTGTTCAAGAGATGGGAAAGGCAGGATTGAGACATAACAATCTCTCCAAATACCTTGATACAAAGGATGCAAAACATGAATATGCTGGAATGATAGGAGTTGAATCAGATTGTTGGAAACAAGTCTTGTATATGGTATTCTTCGGCGGGACACTTCATTACCAACCGGGATTTGCTTTTTATGAAATCATCAATGATCACATTCCAACCGAAAATAAAAGGGAGCAAGTCGTTGAGTCATTCAAGAACAGCAAGGAACTAGACCAGATGATTGATGAACTGAATGTTTACAGGAATTATGCATTTGAAAAATACACAAATCCGCCTGAATCATATCCTGCCAGAAATGGACTTTATTTCAAAAACAGGTGTGGTAAGTCCTTTCAGATCGATAAGACAGTCAATAAAAGAATCCTGAAGAATAAACTTTGCGCCCATGTTTTACAGGGCATTGAAAGCAATTACATCCACAAATTGACATCCTTATCAGGCAAATATGGATTCAAGGTGATCAGCAATGAACATGATGGAATTATTACTTATGGAGAAGTCTGTGAAGAAGCGAAGGCAGAGGCCAGAAAACTATCTGCATTTGAAATAGCAGAATTGATCCCGAAAGACTATGTCTGATTGAATCTTATCGGCACATCGTCTTAAAACCATCAGTTACTGAGGCTTTAAAACGCTTTAAAATTGACTCTTCCATTAATCACAATGAAAGACATCCTTCCCGATTAAAGTGAGTGGGATTGGTTAAGGAAAGTTTCCCAATTGCAAACTTGTAAGTCTATTTCTGGTTTCATTGGGGGAAAAATCCACGCCACCTCCACCATTTTACCCCCAATACCTTCCACATCAACTGCAACGCTTGTCCTAACCATATCAAATCATAGCTATATCTTTGTTTATTAAGATTTTTGTTTGAAGATTCGATTGTCCCGTAAGTTCACTGAAGTTCGCTCTATGTAGCTACAGAATGGGCTAAACCGGGCTGGGATTTGGGCTGGATTTATCTCGTTTGATACAAATTCACAAAATCAGTTTTTCAATAAGGTCCACCTTTTCTTCCCACATTCGCGACAGAGAGAAAAGTTTTTCGCGACACAATTTACTTTACTTGTAAAATATCCGCTTGTTGATAGTCGTGCATTTCAGATTTTTGATTACTACATTCACGACAAGTCTTCAAAATATTAGCAACCTAAGCTATTATTTTAACTTGACATGAGGTGATTTCAAGATTAAGCTCCTCCAAAAATTAAAAGATCAAAATACCTTATATGATGCCTTGTTTCATATATAAATTATTTGAACATCTCTTATAAGGTCTCTTCAATGAAAACAACACGCGGATTGACTGTGGTCGGTCTGCTATGTCTGTTAGTAGCTCGCCCACAAAGAACCTTCTTTATTTTTTTCATATCAATCGGTTTAGCATCGACAGCACTGTCAAATACACCTGATCCACTAATTGGAAAAGTTGCACCATTATTAAGCAGCAAAAAAGTTTTGGGATTAGGATTGCTTAAACTGACAAACTTAAGGTTTTGAAATAGATGAATAGGTAAAGATCAAGGAAGTCGACGAAAAATATATTCATTGGAAGGTGTTATGAATAGTATCAGAGAACCTATATTATTAATACTGTACATTATTCTATTATGGACATTGTTAGGGTGCAAAGGAAGTAATGGCGTAGACGGCAAAGTGTTTCTTACAGCAAATTGGACAAGTACAGTACTAACTTCACCAAGTTATAGTTCATCAGGAGTGACCTATACTGATTTTTCAAAAGAGATCAAGCAAGAGATTTCACCTGTTTCATATACGTTAAACTGGCAATCAACTAATGGGAGATCTTATTCCGCGAATATTTCTCTTCAAAAAAATGAAGGATCTGATGGAGAAATTGGAGTTCCCTTTCTCTTGTCGAATATTGGAGATGATGGTGATGACAATAATTATAAGGTTACATTTGATGATGGGTCATGCAATTTAACAATGAATGGAAGTATTATTTCATGTATTTCAACCGATATTACAGAAGACAAAATTTCTCCAAAGGTATCTTCAATTTTTCCTACAGATTCTAGTTCTGATGTGCATATAAATACTGATATTATCGTTTCATTTAGCGAAGCATTGAATATAACATCAGTTACCATAAATAGTGATGATGAAACCTGCTCAGGTAGTATTCAAGTCTCCTCAGATGATTTTAGCTCTTGTGTCAAAATATCCACAAGCCCAGGTTCAAGCAGCGATCAAAAAACCTTTATAGTAACCCCAAATTCAGATCTTTCATACAAGACCAATTACAAGGTAAAAATTACAACAAGCGTGAAGGATATAGCCAGTAATTATTTAAAGAGCGTCTATACAACTGATAATGGCTTTAAGACTTGCCTTGAACCAGATACAACCGCACCAACGATATCCAGTGTCAGTCCTGCTGACGGTTCAACCGAAATAGCGGTGAATACCAGTATTGCTGTTACCTTCAGCGAAGCTATGAATGCTTCAACAATTACAACGAACCCTGTAGATACAATCTGTTCTGGAAGTTTTCAAGTATCAGTAGATGACTTTACCAATTGTGTTCAGATGTCTGCCAGTCCAAGTACCAACAATAATAAAAAAACCTTTACAGTCTCTGCTGCATCCTACCTATCTTACGAAACAACTTTCAAAATAAAGATTACAACAGGTACTAAAGACTCGGCCAACAACGCTTTAGCAAGTGAATTTAACACATCAACTGGATTCACCACAGGAGAGGAGCCGGATACGGACCCACCAACGGTCATCAATACTTCTCCAGATGATAATTCTACTGATGTTGCAATAAATACTACTGTTTCTGTTACCTTTAGTGAGGAAATGGACGTTTCAACCATTACTGCCAATACAACAGATTCAATTTGTTCTGGTTCGATCCAACTATCAGATGATGATTTTAACTCTTGCATTACAGCGGAAAGTGATCCTACAACAGACAGTGAGAAAATAACATTTTACTACACCCCTGATACTGATCTGCAATATAGTACTACCCATAAAATCAAAGTTATAACTGATGTTGAAGATATAGCCAACAACGCTCTAACTGATGACTATATTAGTTCAACTGGATTCACCACAGAAGAGGCCCCACCAACGGTCATCGATACCTTTCCAGTTGATAGCTCTACTGATGTCCCAATAAATACAACAATATCAGTTGCCTTTAGCAAGGAAATGGACGTTTCAACCATTACGGCTAATACTACCGATACAAATTGTTCTGGCACAATCCAACTTTCAGATGATAATTTCATATCTTGTATTCTGATGACCGGTAGTCCTTCTTCTACCAATAATCAAACATTCACAATAAGCCCGGTATCTGATCTACAAAACGGTACTACCTATAAAGTTAAAGTCTCTACAAGTGTGAAAGATATCGCAGGAAACAATCTAACTGAAGATTTCTTAACATTTACAGGTTTCAGAACAGTTGAGGTTGATCAAATATAAATGTTTCATCAATATGATTTTGGATTACTAATTAAAGAATTTTTTTGGCTCAAAGCTAGAAAAATCTGTTTGAGAATTGAGATGAAAAATCTTATAGGGATTGGTAAATAACTATATACCGTATGATTTAATTTTAACTCGCAACTTTGCTGAGTTCATTTTATTATAAAGGAAACAAAATGAAAAAAATCTTATCTTTTAAAGCGATCATTGTTTTCATTTTAATTCTTGGTTGTGCACCTGAAAATAAAAATCAAGACAAAGACCAACTTTCTGATATCGATATGAACGTATCACAGGTCGAAGAGGCACCTAGTTCTAAAAATGAAAAACAAGGAATATTTTTTTCGACCACATCTGTGTCAGAAACAGAAGAGAGGAGAATTGCAGCTAAAGTGCTTGCACCTCTGCTCACTTCATCACATACGACATGGAATAGTAGCAATTCAAGACAGCTGGATGTTAGGTTTGAATTGCTTACCTACTCACCAATCGAAGACATGTCTTTTATAATACATTTTTATAACAAAGAAATAAACAGTGTCGGCAATTACGTAGTTAACTCAAGTGAGGTTTCTCAATCAGGATTTGGTACTTTTGTTTTGTATTCCGGCGGCCCACAGCAAAATAAAATCCAAGTTGCATTTAGTAAGACTTTTTCTTCAGAAGAAGCTGAACAATTAAAGCCCACTATGTATTGTAGAGTCTTTATTAAAAACGCAAATATTCAAGATCCATTAGGAACGATAAATGGCCTTAATTGGGGAAGCTCACACAATACATTGTATACTCCAAAAATTCTTAGCAACCAGCTTGATGAATCCAATAGTGCATATGACGGGAATAATCAAGATGATTCTCAAAGGTATATCAAGATTTCTACAGCATCAGCAAACAATAGTGTTGTCTCTGTGGCAGCACAAATAGATGCAAACAAAAGTCAAGAATTTGCCTTAACCGCTTCTGAGGAATTATTAGAACGAAGATCTGCGGCTCAAGTCCTTGCTCCCTTATTGACTTCGTCAAATACTCGTTGGAGAAGTGGGACTTCGTCGACGATGGATCTTGAATTTGAAGTCTTAACATACTCACCTGTAGAAGATTTATCCTTTTCTGTATGTTTTTACACTGAAAACAATGAAAGTATGTCTCTTGTGGGTTGTACATCGGATATCGATTCTTCCTACATTTCACTTTCTGGTTTTGGTACTGTTTTTCTTCGACCAGGAGGAGTGCAACAAAACAAAATTAGAATTTCATTAGGCTTAATTTTTTCATCCACTTTAGCAAACCTTCTTAAACCCAGTACATATTACAGGGTCTTTGTCGGTAATGATTTCATGCAAGACCAGTTTGGTACCGTCAATGACCATGAATGGTCAGGAAAAAAATACACTCTTTATGTGCCAAAAATTCTTGATGGTCAATTTCACCCAACTAATACTGGATACGAAGGATCCAACCAAGACAACGCTCAACGGTATATCAAAGTTGCGCCAATAAATATTGTTCTAGTACATGGCATGAGCAGTAATCAAGATACATGGGATACAATGGCACCACAGATCAACGCATTTGTAGACAACAAGAGTGAATATGTTGAAATAGCAATTGAACATCTCATTGATGGAAGTGAGGAGTGTTGGGACGGCAAAGGACTTCGTGATGATAAAGTACTTTGCACGACATTAGCCGGAATCGGCGATGAACTCCCATTTTCCAAAAAGATTATTGGAAATAATATTAGTAGTAACAAATCGGGAGAATTATTTGGGCTAGATAAAAGGCAGCATACTGAACCAACATATAGTAGTAATTTTCCAGACGAAATATTTGGGCTAGATAAAGACCAGTTTATTGTTAAACCAAATATCAAATGGAAATTTAATACAGATTCCCTTATTAGCGCGGTAACAAGTTTTTCTACCAAGCAACAAAATTTCTCCAACTATAGAGTATTTGCCATTGATTTTTCTAATAGCAATCAGCTCACCTATGATGCTCAGGGGTATGAATTAAAGGAAGCAATCGATGATATCAAACAGGTTACAGGAGTAAGTGATTTCGTTTTAATCGGGCATTCTATGGGTGGATTGGCTTTGAGGGCCTATATTCAAAATGAAGTCACCCAAAATATTAAAAAATTGATCACGATTGACACCCCACATTATGGCGGACAATCTTGGCTGGGGATTGCTGCCGGGACTTATACTTTTGTGGGAAAAAATGCACAAGTGAATTTAGCAGCGGGTAGTAGAGCATTACAAGAACTTAATAGTGAAGTCATAGGGAAATATGAAAGTATAAGTGTTTATCATCTGGGTTATAGTGATGATTTAAATTATGAAAGGGATTATTATGTTACTGGAGATTCAGTGGTTAAAATTGGGAGCCAAATGGGACCTGATGCTTTAAATCCATATAGAGTTATTTTTTCCCCTGAAGTCTCTCCTGAAGTCGAATATTCAAAAGCATATGAAACCTCAACTGGTAGTCTTAACAATGCGGATGACCTTATTGAGGTTGAAGGTTTTATTAATTTTTTAGGCAATTCCCATACAAAAATACACGAAGACGAAGATGTGATTAAATATGTACTGAGTCTAATGCATCACTAGTAAGAGTCCTTGAGGGTGGAATGGACGGTAGAATAAGGTGAGGTGGTGTCTTGGACATCTATTAAAAGACCGATTCGGGCTGAAAAAGTTTTAAAATCAGTTTAGTTCACGGAGCGATCTATTGAAAATATCAGGTGCCTTATTTTTCCAGCATAGAAAACTCCCTTAGGATTGGTCAGAAAGATATCGGATCAAACTTCGCTCTTCGACGTGGAAAAAAAAATTGACAATCACCAAAGGATCTTTGACTTGCTCTTGTGAGTGGAGTGGATAGTCCTTAAACAGCATTTCGAATTCATCTGTTATTAATTTCATCATTCCTCCAAATAAAAGTAGTCAGTGGAGAGGATCTCCACTGATTAGGCAGGCATCTGCCACTCAAGTCATCCAAACTGCCATCGGAATAAAAATCTCAAAATCATAAATACTATTAAACTAACGATTGGATTAAAGGATTTGCAGACGATCACACACCCAAAGATACTCTAAAAAAACGCTATGATCCTTTCCAGAGCGACTTGACTCATTCTGTGCGTCCTCTAACTCCTCTCGGAACAACCAACCACTAAGATTTTTGAAAAATGGAATTCGAGCAAAAACCCTATATTGAACCCAAAGAGCAGATTACAATTTACCCTCTGAAAGAGGTTGTCGATGAACTGAATAGGATTGCATCGACTGAATGCATTTCAAGAAACGCCGTAGTCAACACATTCCTTGAAACTGCACTTGAAATCTTTAAAAAGGAAAACTACCAAGATAATCATTCAACACCTTGGTTGTTAGATTGATAGTTATCGGCAGTTGTCCGCATCATGATCGTTCCTCACAATCTTGCCCTGCAACACAATATCTACTGCGATCATTAAAGTCTCTCTCTTCTCGCTGCCCAAATCTCCTCACGATTTTTTTACACTTTTTTTCAAGAATTCGTATAAAAAAAGTTGCCACCTTCTTTGGGACCTTTACGCTTAAGTCATAATAAACCGGTCAAATATGACTTAAAAATGGAGGGGAAATGAAAGTCAAATCCGTTACGTACTACCGAACGTCTTCAAATGGAAATGTTGGAACAGACAAGGACTCAAAAAAACGGCAGCAGATTGAATGTCAGGCATACGCTAAAAAGAACAGTATTCGGATTGTGAAAGAATTCTACGATGCAGGTGTCATGGGTAAAGATTCTTTATACGACAGGAAGGGTTTTTCTGAACTCTTGGATTACTGTGAATCGTTGGACATCAAGACGATATTATTTGAGTCAGCTTCCAGATTTTCAAGGGATTTGATCACACAAGAGACCGGATATAAAATCCTGACAGAGAAAGGTTACAAAATTATCGCCGTTGATAATCCCTCCACTTTCATTGAAGAAACTCCTTCATCAAAAATGATTCGTCAAATCCTCGGTAGTGTCTCTGAATTTGAAAAGGATAATCTGGTATCGAAATTAAGAGGCGCAAGGGTACGGAAACGGAAATTGAACAAGGAAAAGGGTATTGTCAATAGGTCGGGCAAAGGTAAGTGCGAGGGTAGGAAGTCATATCAGGAATCAAACCCTGAATTGGTAAAACTGGTAAGACGGTTGAGAAGAAAGAATCCTATCACCGGTAATAGGATGTCATATAACAAAATATCAGCAGAACTGTCTGAAATGGGCCATATGACGAAGACTGGAAAGAAATTCGGAATACAACAGATTGTGCGGTTTCTTGGGTGATGGTATCAATTGGTGTCCACCAGAACGAACTTAGGACACCAAAACGATGATACTATCAGCAGATAAGGAAGTCATTTTTTCTGATCACCTGATCCCATCTTCTGTGATTTCTTTTCAACCATCCGCAGCAGTTGCCTTATCGACAAACCGTCAAGGATTTCATTCCTTAAATCTCCTTTCGTAACGCCCTGTCCACCTCCAACATAAGAAAGGTTGCTCAACAGAAATGCAATTTCCCTGACACCTATCGATCTAAGTTCTTTTTCAAACGCTTCAGCATCCCGTTTCTTTCCTTTCAGTGCCTTCAGTTCAGATTCCACAGGTGACGATTTCAATCCTGCCAGAATGATCTGACTCTTCTCTTTCAAAGTGAGTTTGGGCAAACGCTTCTTTGGGGAAGGTCCTTCAATCAATTTGTCCTTTTCAGTTTTTTTGATATTTTCTTTCATGTTTTCCTCTTCTTAATTATTTTATAACGTTCAGTTTCTGAGGGTTTGAGAGTTTGGACTGCCGCTAACGGCAAGAAGAACTTGCATTCGTTTTATGTTCATGGCAACTGGAATCTCAGTAATTATTCAAGGACTGACATCGATAAAAACTGAGAACGACATTGCAATCGATAAAAGGAGACATACTTACGAAGGTGAAGATGAGGGATGGTCACATATTCCATTCAACCGGGAAGATGATTAAATTAAGGATTCACTGTAAACGGCAAGTGACATGCGATTCTCAAAGAGCAACTTTGGGTAGTAACCAGTGTAATATGCGTGGACTCGTTGCAAGACCACCAAGATTTTTGAGTTGCTGAGGATTCCCTGATATCGAATCAAGGAATCTTTTTTTGAGGTAGGGAAATTTTGGGAGGGGAAAATCTGAGCTTTGAGGATTTTTCAAACCCACCTATGACAATGACTAACTCGCCAATTGCAGCTGGTTCTGAAAATTACGATCAAGGAACAAAGGTTCTTCAATCTTGTTATCAAATCGATTATAAGCAAATTTCTTTCTCCAATACTCGAATATTGAATTTGCTGATGTCACATCAAAATTAAGATCCCTTTCCACTAAATCAGATTCGCTGATCTTTCCTTGCAGAAACTCTTTTGAATTATCATAAAGTCTGGCAAAGTAGACCCCCCGAGGTTCTTTGATTGTCAGATCATCTTTTTCCAATCTATTTGCTTCCAAATGACTTTTAATATCCGCAAACTTATAGAATATTTCAATGATTTTTGCTTTTGAGTTCGTTTGAGATTTAAATTTCTTAGCGTGATATTCCTTGACTTCAGGATCATACTTGATCGCTTGATTTACCCATTCCCGGATTCTGTCATACACTTTATCAGATGGATATTCAGGAAAACCACCGGTTGTTTCTCCAAGAGATTTCCAATACTTTTTCATTCCATTGTATTGGGATTTTTGCTTCCCGTTTAGACTTGTCGTCGTAATAGAAACCAATGGACTTTCATAAGTTTCCATCCAGATGTCTCTCACTTTTTTATGATAAAGCAATAAAGAAATCAATTTGCCGCCACAGATATACCCAAATGGTTGCATGGGTACAAGAGTAGATGCATTTGCTGAATAATTCAGGTAGTCATCTTTGATATTCCGATATTCTTCATTCCAACCGATAAATTTATCTCTTGATCCAATGCTAATAATTTCTGAGGCAATTGAAAAGAATCCTGCATATTTGCCGTTAATTTTAACGATGAATTTGATATTTCGTCCCGGATTTTGACTGAATGCGTGTGAACTTACATGATTTCGCATACACAACCACAAATTTTTAAAATATTTTGTATCACAATGGACAATCTCGACTTCATTATCGTCTTCGTTTAGACAATCAGCAATGTCCTCATGATTCATGGAGTTATCCTTAATATCTTGAATATAATTCAAGGAGTTTTGTATATTGAATTTTTCAAATTTTTGTTGTTTTTTGAAATTCAGTTTCTGTGTGTTATCCATTTCTGAAATAACTTTAAGATCATTTATGACTATTGGAACTAATTCTTTTTTTTCCGTTTCCAATAATTCTAAAATCTTTTCATTGTCATTCTGCTCTTTGTTTGATTTAAGCATTTTATTAGAGTTCATATTTTACTATCTCCGTTATATTGTTTATTTTCATTGAGTAAAACGTTTGAATTGAAGACCAATTTACAGACAAACTTAAAGAATATTTTCACCATCAAGTAATGGATCACATACATATTGCCCTTCTTTACTAAATGTATCAATTAAGTGTGTGTGAACACCTTTTGTTCTATAGACTTGATTCGGTGTTACATCCAATCTTATTTTATCTTTGATGGGAATATCGCCTCTGATTTCTCCCTTTGAGAAACACAAGATCGTTTTGTATCCCGCATTGAGTTCCTTAAATGATGGATTCGTGCAGATTATTTGCCAGAAGTAATTCAAACCTACCCCCATCAATGCTTCTTTTATTTTTTGGACATCAACAAACAATGCTAAAAAACCACCTTCGACTAACTTACGATTCGCAAAATCAGAAATCCTCTCATAATCAGATGTTTCAGCGATAATCAAATCCAAATTATTGTCACCTTCATTGATATTTTGACGGTTTTCTTCAACTCCAGCTTCACCATTCAACCCTTGTTTAGCAGACTGATGTCCTCCTGAATTGTTTACTTCATCAATCTTCTGCGTAAGCGTTTTATCAGGCGCATCTTTATCAATTGAAACAACAACTTTCTTTTGAGTGTCCTTGTTTTCTTTTGAGAGTATGTGTAACGCTTCTGTTCTAAAACCTAAAGCCAATCCTCTGGATTCAATAATTTCTCTCGTTTTTGGATCTAAGTGTTTTGCAATGCTTATTAGTTTTCGATATTGAGTTGCGTTCAAATTCGCTTCTTCTGCTAACATTTCAGTTGTATGTAAACCATCAGTTTCTGAGGATTTGCGTTTGCCTCGTTCTAATCTCATTCCCAATGATTTCAGAAGTTGGTCTTTCCTATAAACGTAGTCACTTTTTTCTAATGGGGTTAATTCCTTTCGAACCAAGTTTTCATCAATCTTCAGTAACTCCTTGTCTGTGTCTGACCTGTCCTTTGAGACAATTCTTGCAAAGATTTCAGTTTCTTTGTTCAACTTGAATGCTTCAACACGATGTTCACCGGCAATCAAATTTAAGTCTTCATCAACGGTAATCGGATTATCTAAACCACTTCGTTTAATCGAATAGGCAAGTTCTTGAATCTTGCTTTCGCTAATCGAACGTGAACTTTCACCAATTTTAATGTCTGCAATTTTGATTTTTTTAATTTCCATTCTGATCTCCAATTAGGAATTAAAATCGAATCTGATCATTCAGATTGATTCTTTGAATTGATCATCCAAGCAGATGATCTTCGCTTAAAACATCAAATTTTGTTTTGATGTTTTTGTCTTAATGACACTGTCAGAATAGCAAAAAACAAGACAGAATTCAGAAAAGTACAATTATTACTACCTATGGAATAATGTAAAAGAACATTAAAATAAAATATATATAACCATTAACAAATAGTGTTACAGCATAATGCTGCGATAGTTAATAATTATGAACTATAAAAGTAAATCTGATAAACTTTAACAATTATTTCAAGTATTAAAATTAGGTAATTTGACACCATTATGAAGATATACTATGGTTTTTCCATATTATACATTCCATAAATGTGTTACAGGAAATTTAGAAAATCCTAATACAGCAGAATATCATGATAAAAGAAGAATCAAGGGAAGATAGACTCAAGAGGCAACTTAGAACTAAATGGACTGAACTATTAGAAGCAATAAAAGAACATACCGATTCGGGTCTTTCAGCAAGTCAAATTATTAAAAAGAACAATATCAGAGGAGTTAGTAAGGATAACCCTGATGACCCTATCCAATTTACAAATACAACAAACTTCAAATCGTATTTATATGATATCTGTTCTGAAATGAAAATCCGTCCACCAAAACTGCTATCAAAAAGAAAAAAACGAAAATATCTATTGCAAGAAGTTACATCCGTAAGCTTCGTTGCAGGTAAGAAATGTACATTGCCGCAAGTAGTATTTGATCATTTGGAAATAGGTGATTTTGATTTAAAAGGCAACAGACGAGGGATTACTAAAGAAAAGCCTCATGAATATTACCTAAAAATAGAACTTAAAAAGATGAGAAAATCAGGAAGAGTGGTGGTTGAATTGACAAAACCAGTTCCAAACGAACTTACTGAATATGAAAAGTTAACAGGCCAAGAAATCCAATAATTCTATTTTGAATCCTCAGAGGTTCGAGAAACCATCAGTTACTGAGGTATTAAAACGGTTCTAATGATTCAGGAAATCAATCCCGAAACAACGATCTTGACAGCATGCTGCGACAATGAAAATTGTCAGTGCGCCTTTTAGATCTCCCAAACCTTCCATCAGGAATTAATCCTTCCAGTCCCGCAAAGCCCGAATCCCGCAGAACAACAGCTGACGATTTTTGAGAGCTGTAGACAAACCGGATAACCGTTTGTTATTGTTCTGATTGAAATTATTTGATAGAGAGACTTGCTAATTGAATTAATTAATAAACTGAGTAAATGTAATGCCAAAAAAAACTAAAAATAGTGATAAAAAGCAGGATAAGGCGAAGGAAAAAACAAAAAAAAAGCGATCCTTTCCCAAAACAAAATGGGTGGAAAAAGATTTTCTAGTAAAATGTTCAATTGACTCGCGGATAATTGATTCTATTGATATAAATTGGGATGAATTAGCGGCGATTTATGAGGATCATATCAACAAGATTGATAAGCTGGAAAACATCGCAACGTACATAGCTGAGACTTTGCGAAGATTACCTTATGTACATAGCGTGAAATCCCGTATCAAAAAACCTTCTCATGTAATTCAAAAAATTATACGGAAAAGCATCGATGATGCAGAACGCGATATTAGTTTTAGTAATTACCAGACAGAAGTTACAGATCTCATTGGATTGCGAGTTCTTCATCTATATAAAGAAGAATGGGAGCCTATCCATAAATCTATCATTCAAGAATGGGACTTGCTTGAAGAACCCACGGCATATGTGTAACCACCGGTCTAAAATGGAACCATTTTCACCAGTTAAAACAGAACCACTCCGATCTGTGGGCGCACTACGGCGCCTCGGTTTTGAGATAAAACCGCAATCCCCCCGTAGTGTCA
>Ga0075122_10001172_pt1 | contig 19039 bp, 17 predicted proteins | sample AntAceMetag02UKB_FD_69790 | JGI IMG/M metagenome (GOLD analysis project Ga0075122, IMG submission 69790) | Saline lake microbial communities from Ace Lake, Antarctica - Antarctic Ace Lake Metagenome 02UKB | ecosystem: Environmental > Aquatic > Non-marine Saline and Alkaline > Saline | place...
CCTTGGCCCTCTCATCAAAGCTATTCCATCACTTTCATGAAATACTCTAATTCCCAAATGTACATTTCGATACAACAAATCGCTCCGTCTCAGTAGCCATTTTATCAATTGCTTTGCGAATTATTTTTGATGGTCGACCGAGATAAAATCTGGCCATTTCACTGGTCGTATGTCCCATCAGTTGTTGAATTGTGAACGGATGGACTTCAGCATGTTCTGCTAGTGACACGAAAAAGGCTCTGATTGAATGACCCGAATCGGCCTTGGAGTTAAGGCCCAGTTCTTTGCGGTATCTGAGGAACGCTTTCGAGATCGCATGAGGATCTTTATAGGTGGGTTCACCCTTCCCGTTGTCCAAAACAAAAGTTTCATTTTGAGCATTCTCTCGCTCTTTCTTCAGGTATTTTAAGGCAAAAGGAAGGATTAAGCGTATTGATTTCCTTTTATTAATTAAAAAACCATATTTTAATTTGGACCGAAGAGTGATGATGCCAGCTTCGAAATCAATTTGATTCCACTCCAAAAACGCAGCTTCACCACGACGGAAACCGGTCCCCAATGCTAATATTAAGAATCTTTGATGTAGTTGCACGTATCTTCGTTGCTGCCTGTTGGTCGTTCTTTTATGCAGGGTGTTCGTTTTCTGTGAAGTCATCGTTAACCGACTTGAAAGGTGGTTTATAAGACATGCCATTTCATCTTCGCTATACAGTTCAGGTAATTTATTAACCACATCGAGAAGTTCAATCTTTGGGGCATCAACCAGATATTGCTGCCCCTGGGGATCTTTGTTTTCTTTAGCCCAATTAATAAATCGCCTGATCTGTTTGATATGAATATTGCGATATGCGTGGGTTGTCGTGGACGGTTCATTATCTGGGTTATTCTGGTATTTGATATTTGTTTTGAGATGCTCTTTAAAAATATTGATATGGGTTGATGATATATCCCTAAGAGTATGGTTCCCGTTCGCGGATAGGTATCGTTTCACGGCGGGTCGATAAAACTTATCTACAGTCTTGGGGTCTCGGTTGGTCCTAGAGTCCAGAAGCCAGTGTTCCATTGCCTTATTGATGTCAATCATTTGTCTGTTAGCACGTTCGGTCTCAATATCTTTTCTATCATGCTTTTTTTCAGCTTCGGTAGCTTTTTTTGCATATATCTTCTCCAGTTGCCGGCGGAGTTCATCAGCTTTTTTACCTGCGGGTTCGATCATTAAATAACTGCCATCAGGTTGGTTTTCAAACACTGCACCTGTGTTTTTAAAACTTGCGAGTGTCAATCTGTATCTTTTTCCTTTGTAGTAATGTGTGCCTTTAAATACTTTTCTTCTCTTATCTGGAACTATTTGCGCTTTCGCTTTTTCCCCAGTGAATCTTTCCATATTTTTATTAAAGTATTGGATAGCAATCTATTTTGCGTCGGCCAACTCGATAAAACGTCGATCACTATCAGATTTAATCAGATATGAGTGATGGAGTATGTGCATTCGGGCTACCTCACTCATTGTGAATGGTACCAGGTTAAACATCAGGCTCTGTCTCAATTATGATTTTCCAATAATTTCCCAGTCAATTAGGCTGATACATAAATCATTAGAGGGATTTCTGCCTCTTTCCGGTGGGGGCACTTGGGATTTTGCCTTGATACGGGCTATCATTGAAGAAGTTCAAAGCACGCTGGAACGTTTTGTATTTTCTCTTTTTGTCAGGACTCACAGCTAGAAATAATCCGTTATCCAGCTCCATTACCCCAACAAAACCATTTTCTTCCCGAGTATATCTCGCTCTCCATTTCTGAACAACTTTAGTCTTTTCACTTACCCTTCTTTGAATCCGGGCTTCATCTGTAGTTTCTGCCTTATTTAATCTCCAGTTGAGAGCAATTATTCTGCAACAGAAGAGATTTGCCAGTTGAATGAGAATTCGAAGCAACCATAATGCTGCTAGCTCCACTTGAATCAGAGTTGAATCAACGGTTTTTTTGTTTTTCAGGTGGTTTTTAATTTCTCGAAATGATTCTCGCTCTGCCTTAACTGAAAGAACCGTGTTCACTTTCTGGTTTTGTGCATGGAATAGCTTTGCTTGACCGTTCAGCACCTTTCGTTCTTCCAAAAGTACATTAAACAGCTCACTTTGATTGTCTGATTGGTTCCAGTCTTCAATAAGCGGTTTGCCCACGTTCATCCCTGCCGCGAATATGGTCATAGCGTAAATAAATGAGATGATCACCAGTAGTGAAAACCTTTGGCTTCTCTTCTCTTCGCCTGACGGCAGAACCATTACCAGCGTTAACTGGAAAGCTTCCGATAGAATTGCTGTAAACGTGCCCATAGCTCCAGACAATCCTGCTAAAATGTATAGTTTTTGGTAATAACCGGCGGATTCGAGGACGATATAGCTTGAAGCTGTTAAACACAGGCCCACAAGAAGTCCAGTAACAATATGCTTTTTCATGTTTTCCGTTTTCTCTTTTGGTTTAGTTGGTAGCTTTGTTATTTCCCGTTAAGTGATAGAAAAAATTATCCCAAAAAGGAGGTATATACGGTTAAAACTGATCATGAGTGTTAACCCTCATCCTCTTCCCGGTTTAACGCTTCTAGCTCGATCTCTCTTTGCTCAAGCTCTTTTTTCCGTTCGGCTTCTACTGCTGCTTTCTTCTTAGCAATTGCTTCATCTTCAAGCATTTCATCGTAAGAATCCATCAGATCGATCATGCTGACATCTTCGTCACCGCCCTTGGCGATTGCTGCTAGTTCCGCTTTGGCTTGTAGCTGGATTGCCGGAGGGACAGCCAATCCGCGCATTGCTAACTTTATCGACATGTCATTGGCTGTGATTTCCTGCAACTGAAACCGGCCCCATAATTTAATTACTTCTTCATCACCGCCCTCGATTGAGTTGAAAACTGAATCATCGAAGTACCCGCCGATTTTCAAGGCAGAAACCAGGGCAGATTGGTTATCTGATGGTTCAAACTTGAATTCCTTTCTGGTTTCTGTCATCCCCTCGAACATTGTTTCACTTGATTTTGATGTGATACTCTTGATTGCCAAATCAGCGCCGCCTTCAAAGTCGATATCAGCCCTGATTGTGATCTCCCCATTATTCAGTTCGATTATATCACTGGGTCTGGAAAGACCAATCTCAATTAAACGAGTCAACAGAGCTTGGCCAGGAATACCTATTATCTTCCGCAGTTCTTTCTTGCAATAGGCCAAGGTTTCCTGGTAGTTTTGACTTCGTGTCGCTTCGTAAAATGCGTTCGACAAGTTTTTCGCCATATACCCCGCATCTTTCGCCATCTGTGCATGGGTTTTCCCCTCGGTCGAGAGCTCTTGCTCCAGTAGCTTTTGCATACGCGCGGGGAGGTTCCTGTTTTTTCCGGTAACTTTTGTGACATCAACTGTAGCGGGGTCCTGCAATTTTACACGCTTTGACCTTTTTATTTTGGTATTGTCCCCAATTTTACCGTCTGCTCTTAACCGTTCGAAACCCTTTCTGACGCGGTCATAATTTAGCTTTCTTTTTCTACAAAAAATCGATAGTTTCCCGCCGACCTTCTGAAATTTTTTCCACAGTTTCAGATAGTACTTTGGTGTGTTCATTTCATTTTTATTTATGGGTCCCATCTAATGCCTGAATTTGAGGTTAGGGTCTCTAGCCAAAAAAAATGTTTTTTACTAAAAAGAAGAGAGGGGGGTGTGATTGTGATCGCACCCTTGGTTCCCCCTTTGTTTAGTCTTGGTTAAAAACCTAGTTGAATACATAGTTAGCAGGGAATTTTTGGAATAGCATTTGGAATCATTTTAATTGCACTGTCCCCTTCAGTTAAACTACCAAATGGGGAATTTTTGGAATTCTTTTTCATTGTTTAATCATCTTTGAATGCAGCACTTTCCGATTTGATGCTGAGTTTACTTATGTCTCCTACTTATTCTGAGAAGGAAAAGGATCCGCTTGGCTAAATATTTGCCGGCAGTAATCTTCTTTCGATTTCACTATTTAAGTAGTCTCTGCCATAATGAGAGGGTGGCTTTAAATAAACCCACCAGCCTTTAAAATTTTCTGAATCAATCGGCTGAATCAAGCATCTTTTTTCAAGATCTTTTAAAGCCGTGTAAACAGACGATAGGCTAATTCCAGAATACTCAGCTAGAACGTCCTTCTCCGCTTCGCAAAATTCGTATTGCCGTTTATTGAACGTTTGGTCATTTATCTCATGACGGACAGGTGGGACCACGGAATCTAGGCATGATGCAGCATACATTTCAAAATCAAAGTAACTAAAATATCGCATCACTGGGTATAGCGCTTTCGCGGTTGGAGTTAAACATCGCCAATTACCACCTTCAATAAGAATGTTATGAAAATGAAATACCCTACCTTTTTCAAATGGAGGCTCTGTGAATATATATTTGGTTGATCGTCTCCCCCTTCTTGTCACGTATGAATACGACTCCATTCCAGGAAAATTAACCAGCCCTCTAATTCCTTCCCTGATAGTTTTTAAGTCTCTACCTGACGTTATCGAAATAGTCTCTTGGCTAGGAAATGAAACCCCTGACTTTCTATTCCTGTGATATGCTATTGAAGGATAAACAGACTTTGAAGAATGCTTCAACAACGCCCAATTTTTGTTTTCAATCGACTTTTTATCAAACCGAAAATACTTTTTGTAAAAATGATCAAAGTCAGAACCATTTAATTCTTTGAATAATAGCATTTAAAACCCCATATAATGAAGCCCTGACAGGTGAAGCCATAGGGGTATGACCTCATTTTACAGCGGACCCTAACCCGCCGCCTGTCAGAACTCAATGTAAATTATTGTTCTGTATCCTTGTATTAATGACCATCACCTTTCAAAACACTCACCGCTTGCCTCTCAGTCTCGAAAGATGCTGGCTTCTGACCCTCTGTATTCGTATGGAACTGTCGATTTTTTCAGGATCTACGGCGTCCAATCCCGATCTTTGCATCGTTTTCACCGTTTTAGAGTGATTGATGTTTTGACAATTCTGATAATGCCTTCAGGTCTCCTTTTGAATAAGGTTGTTGGGCACAATTTCTTCAAAAAATACCCACTCAGGGTGTTCTTTTCGTAATACTCCAATTGCTGTTCTAGTTTCCTTTGAGGTTCCATCACTAGCTCCCAAAAGCGCACTCAATGGGAGTATTGGTTCACCCGCTTCATTCATAGAGCACAAATGTCCGTAGTATTCTTTGAACGTACCCACACTCGCAAGGACTTCCGATAACGAAATTAACCCCTCAGCCTTTTTCTCCGGGGACATATCGATTTCTGGATCCATTGTGCTCAGCATTTCGAAAATCTCTTTATCTGTGTTTAAAGCACACATCCATTTGAGACTATCTGCTATTTTATCAATTTCTTTGGATAAGATCATACAACTGATCAAAAATATTTCCTCTTCATGGCTTTGCCACCATCTTTCTGGTACGATATCCATGTCTTCCTCCAGGGAAGGTTGATATTCATAAAAATGATTGATTTAATAGCCCCAATCAAAAAAGGCTGCCTTGAAAACAAATCCAAGGACTATACAGTTGCAACTTGTAGTCAGAAGAAGGAGTGTTATTGCATTGTGGTGACCCGGATTATTAATGATTTGCATTTTCCAAAACACTTGCCACCTGTTTCTCCGTCATCCAAGCGGCAACATCACTGAGCCGCCACCCTACACAATTTTTGGATAGTTTGATCTGTTTAGGAAAGTCTCCATCAGAGATCATTCGGTATATTGTTGCTCTGCTGACCGGAACCAGTTTTCTGACATCTGGCAATCTCAAGAACCTATCTCCAGCTTCTATTATGAGATCTTTCATTCAACGCCATCACGGATAAATTCAGAACATGTCATCTTCATTTCCGATCGTAAATTTTCTATTTGATTTATCAATTCAGTTGAGAGTGTTACGGTTCGATCCTGTATTTTGCTTTTGGCTTGATTTCTTGAATTCATAAGTATATTATAAGCAATACATTGATAAAAAATTAGTTCGTATAATCCCAAGCTAACTTTTAAGCTTATAGAGGTCAAGTGAAAAGGTTAGTTTTATTTTGATAGGATTTTGGTGACATGGAAAATAAATCATCAGATGGCGTTAGGAAGAGTGTAGGTGGAATGGAGGGCAATATTTCTGCTAGAATGAGATTAATAAGAGAAGAGTTGGGGTTAACTCAATCTGAATTTTCGGAAAAAATAAAAATTCACACACAATCATTAAGCAAAATTGAACGAGGAGCTGTAAAAGCAAGTGAAAGTGTTATAAGTAAAATACTTATATCGTTTCCGGAAGTAAGTAAATCTTTTATCATTGATGGAACAGGTTCCCCACTAAAAAGTATTAAAAGTTCAAAAAGTCATTCCGATGATGGATTCTACAGTATTCCAAGGTTTGAAGTGGAGATGGCTGAAAGATACGGCGAAAAGATGCATAAAGAGAAGACCTTAAAAAGCGTAGCTTTCAGAAAAGAATGGATCGACAGATTAACTGGAAATCCTGAAAGATTGGTGCTATTTGAGGTTGTTAATGATTTTATGGAGCCAATACTGAAAGAGCATGATCTTATTTTGATAGATAGATCACAGCAAAGATTAATTGAGGGTAAATTATTTTTTGTAAGAATTGATGACCAGTATTCTGCAAGAGTTGTGGAGGTGTGCCAGGTTTTTTCGAAATCGGAAGACGGGACTGAGTCCCAAGAGGCGATAAGAACCCAAATAGTTTTAAGATACGAGGACAACAGGAGTGAGGATACTCCCATAGATATCCGTTACCACGAACCGGGGAGTAAAATTGGCCCAACAATAGAAGGCCCCATGGTGAAATCTGAAGTTATTGGGAAAATTATCTGGCTTGGAAGGGAAGTGTGATAGTTTTTCAAGTTGGTCATGCCATAACGGAGAAAACTTGTTGTTTCACGGAGGTTGAGCCTAATGAGGGGCTTTTGTTGATATAGAATTCAAACTTCTTTAGGTTCTAAATGACTAAGGCCGAGGTTGGTACGGGTCTGCGAAATCAAATCCATGGTGAAAATCGCCATATTGGCCTGTTGGCAATCGAGAGTATCAATGAAATCCCAAGAATCATTACTAGCAACAGTTTGGCGATATGCCTGGAGTTCGTGATGCTTAAGTTTTAGGATAGAGGAGATGAAGAATCGACTGATGACTGGGAGAGGTTATTGATCTACTTTTTGGTAACCTTGAGAGATTTGCAAATGAGTCCTGGGTGAGTCCTGTTTTGTGGTAATTCCCGAATTCTTCGAGAGAGGAATTCATAACTCACTGAAAAGGTTGGTAGCGATGCCCAGGATCGAACTGGGGACCTTACGATTATGAGTCGTACGCTCTAACCAGCTGAGCTACATCGCCAACCTTTAATCACCAATAATAGGGAAAAACGTTCTTATTTGTCAACCATAAAACCTGGTAAATTCTGTATATGATTGATATTGTGCCGCTCGATCAATAACTATCCAATTGTATGGGGATGATGGATTTTCAACTGCATCTGGTGTAGGCTGAATTTATAACATTCTCTCTTACAGGAATATTATTCTATGGGCGACAAAAATATTATCGCTATTGCGGACCCTCACCTGGGAGTTACACTTGGTGATGTAGAAGAAATGATCCGGCTTATTGAAACTCTTGATCCGGTTGACAACGATTTGCTTTTTCTGGGTGACCTCTTTCATATTTGGGCAGGCCCGGAGAAGTATCATACACCGTGGGTTGAATCAATGCTGGCTGTTCTGAAAGGCTTTCGGGAAAGCGGTGGCAAGGTGTATCTGGTTGTTGGAAACAGGGATGTTTTTCTCTCCGGGCATCCTGGAAACAAGCGCCTCAAGAATCTCCCCTTTGACAATATTTTCCCCGATTTTGGAATGATAAGCCTTGGCGGACAACAGGTCATGGCGGTGCATGGCGATACCATTAATACGTTGGATACCCGCTATCTGAGATGGCGCAGAACCATCCGGCATCCGCTGTTTGAGAAATTTTTCGATCTGATGCCAGCGGTATGGGTCAAGAAGATTATGTTTCGTCTAGAGGCAGATCTGAAACAGACCAATCTGGATTATCGCAAATCCTTTCCTGTTGCAGAATGGGACCGTTTTGTCGATCAGGTCTCTGCCGACCATGCTCCGGGTTTATTATTATGTGGCCATTTTCACCCCAAAGATATGATCATTAAAAAAGCAGGCGATATGACAGCCATAGTCATTCCGGACTGGTTTAAAACGGGGGATTGCCTGAGGGTGACGGGAGATCTTTCTTATGAGTTGTGTCAGTTCAGGACCCGGTAGCCAGTGTGGGTCCATCGTCAGTGAAAACACCGTCGATACCCATTTCAGTCAGACCTCGGAAGACCTCTTGTTCATTGACCGTAAAGGAGAATACCTTGAAGTTGGCAGCGTGCATGAGTTCCACCTGAGCAGTGGTCAGAATCTCGTGCCAGGCGTGCCACGAATAGACCCCCAGATTTTTGAGTATCTTGACGGTCGATTCATCTGCGGGTTTATTTGAAATCACGCCCAGCGCCAGAGCCGGGTCCAGGGCAGCGATTCGCTCCAAAAATCGTGTTTCAAAGCTGGAGATGATGACGGAGTCGACCAGATTCATTTTCCGGACCAGAGCGATGACCTGGTTCTCGATTGCGTCCGCCGGGGCGGCCTCTTCATAAGCGCTGGACTTGATCTCGATATTAACCACTGCCCGCTGTTTCACTTTTTCCAGCACCTCAGTTAAAGCAGGAACTTTTTCCCCAGCAAATTTATTGTCAAACCAGCTACCGGCATCAAGATTTTGCAGCTCGCTGATCGAATAATCACTCACAGTGCCTTTCCCGTTGGATGTTCGGTCCAGGGTGTCATCATGGATCACGACCATGACGCGGTCCCGGCTCAGCGTAATATCTAATTCGATCATCCCGGCGCCTGAACTCAGAGCGGCTTCGAAAGCTGCCAGGGTGTTCTCAGGATATCTGGCTTTGTAACCTCTGTGGGCAATGAGAACGGGGAAGTTTAAGCTTGAGAGTGTTGTCATTTTGGCGGTTCCGTGCTGATTGAATGATTAAGGCGTCAGTCTCTGGACTTTATTATTGACCAATCGATAAATGTAGATATAGTTTTTGAATTTGTTCGTTTCCCCCGCCTTAAAATAATAGGTCCTCAACCGGTAATAAAAGAGACGGTTATATTTGTGAGTGAAGGTCTGCATCTCCTCCAGAAGCGGAATGGCATCTTTGTGGTTATCTGTTAGACCGAGGTAGTCCGTATAAGTCTGGACCAGATCCGGATTGTGAGGCCATCGTTTCAATCCTTCGGCCAGAGTTTTCAGTGCACCATTTGTGTCTCCCTTTTGAGTCATGGATTCGGCCAGTAACAGGTGAACTTTACCACCGCCAAGTTTGTCCACTAGGAAGGGTGTCAGCAGGGACTCGATTTCCTCACTCTTTTTGGTTTGCATCAGTAGACGGGCCTGGGTTAGAGCGATTTCCAGGTTTTGCGGATAAAAGGCGCTGATTTGCTGCAGTCGGGTTTCAGCGGAATGATACCGATTCTGCCGAATCTCCAGGTCCGCCAGTTGGGTCTCTACTCTGACGGAATACTGTTTTTTCTGTGCGTTGAGAAAAAGCAGTTTCGCCTGATGAAAATTCCCTTTTTCCTTTGCAATGACCCCTTTTAAAAAGATTACTTCAGGGTGATCGTTATTGAGAGAGTATTGTTTCAGAAGTTGCTCCGCTTCAAACCAGTTGCCCACTTCGACGAGGCCGTTCAGATACTTGAGTTTAATTTCAAGATTAGCAGGTGCAAGCTGCAGCGCTTTTCTCAAAGCCCATTGGGAGCCCTCGGTATCGTCCTGCTCATGGTGAATTTCAGAAAGAGTCGCGTACGCTGCTGCAAAATCGGGTTCGATTTCAAGGCATTTCTGAATCGTGCGCTCGGCACGGATGATGTTGCCCTGTTTAAGCTCCCATTGAGCGGAAAGAAGAAATAACGCTTCTGAGTCGGGATACTTTTTGAGGGCAGTGTTTATTTTGGTTTCTGTTGCGGGTGTTGGAACGGTATTGAGTTCGATTTTTAATCCCAATACCAGAGATGCCAGATCGGGTTGCTGCTGCTGCGAGAGTAGTCGGAGGGCCTGGTCAAAACGACCGGAACGGTATTCAATTTGAGCCAGAGCCAGTAGAATCCGGTCGTCATGCTCAAAGTCTCGGAGCCAGTTTTCCAGTAGGATCCTGGCTTTATATTCTGCTCCCAAAGAGTAGTAGATTTTTGAAAGCAGCAGGTGGCCGGAAACCGAATCCGGTTTGATCATGAGGGCGGATTCCAGTTTTTCAGCTAGAAGCAGGAGCTCCCTGGCCGTTTTGGAACTCACGGGTTGAGCGGAATCTGCTACCTGGGATGTTCCGTTCGACCCTGCATACATCAGTTGCCGGAACTTGATCTCAGCCCAGGCCAGATGGGCGTCAAAATAGAGTGGCTCAATGGCAATGGCGGTTTGAAGTTGTTTCAGAGCCTGTGCCGTTTTACCTGTTTTTTCCCGTGCCAGACCCAGGTAATAATAAGCTTCGAGATATTGTGAATTGAGGATCAGTGCATTGGTCAAGTGGTTGATGGCCTCGAAATTGTCATGGGTAGCGTAGCGGATCTTTCCGGCCAGTAAATGGTAGCGGTCTACGAGGTGATTGATGATGATGGCTTTCTCAATGGACTTGATCGCTTCAGGGTATGCGCCCTTCCGGACCAGGACTTTGGCCAGTTGATAATAAGGTTCTCCGTCATGGGGGGCTTCGGCAATCAGTTGTTGATAATTCGCAATGGCGGTTTCCAATCTCCCATTGGCTACCAGAAGATCGTTTTGCTGGATATAGGCCGGCTGCGAACAGTTAGCCAGCATAAGCGACAAGATACTGGTGCAGAGAAAAAAGATAGGTCTGAAAGGTTTTTGATTTTTCATTGTTTTTCTCGATTGGGATCAGTAGCGCCCGTTGAACACAGGGACACTTTCGGACTCGTTGCCAAACCGGTCAACATGTCGTGCCGATAACTGGCCTTGAAAATTCAATAGCGAAAAACTTCCGTAAAGTAAAGGCTTTGGATTAATCAATTGTTCCGAATTGACAAACGGATCCTGTTCCTTTGTCCCTTCTTCTTCGGTTAGAGGTTCTTCTACCTGCTTGAGATAGAAATTAATGCCGTAGTGGACCACCTGTTCGTTTAACTTCCTGTCTTTCTGGAGTGTATGACGCAAAGTTTCCTGTTGCAGATCCCATTCCAGTAAAATGAAATACTCAAGCCAGGGCTTTTTGCAATCCTCACTCAAGGGATCAATTTCCAACGGTGTTTCTTCCGGGAAGGATCCATCGATATCAGCTTCAAGCAGGAGCATCAACGGACTTGACACGCTTGGTTCATCGGTATTCTGGGTTTCGCCATTGATCTTGTCCACCGGGATTCCGGACAAAAATTCGTTGAGCCTTTTGACCACATGAGAATCGATTCGGTTTTGTTGCCCGGGTCGGGTGTTGCCGACCCATTTTCGAAAACGAATCTTTGGAAGCGGTAAGGTTTTGAGATCCGGGGGGTAGAGCTTTGGTGATGGACCCGAGAGCTGACTGTTGTCTAAAAAGTAGTCGATGGTGTAAGAACAGTGGTCAATGAACCCATTGTCCCTGAAAAATGCCAGAGGGACTTTGAAGCGAATATCCCTTTGGTCGTTGATGAATAGTTGTTCCTCGAACGGGGGTCCCATTCCCTGCAGTAATTCAAATCGGACGTCTCCACTGGTGAGATCAATGAGGAAATGTCCAATATTTTCAGGTTCGCAAAATGAACACTCAGCGGTTGATTTAAGGATATTGATCCTGAATTGAGAGATGGTGGATTTTGTAATCAGGGAGGCGTCGCCTGATGCATCTGCGGAGGCCAGGGAAGCATCGCCTGATGCATCTGCGGAGGCATCGACAATCGAGGTTTTGTTCGCAGCCAACGGTTGCTCCAGGAGCAGTCCCTTTGGAATCTGCCAACGAAAGACCCAGTGATCCCCTTGTATGTTCAATCTGGCGTTGGTGATGGTCCGCATGCTTCTGTCAGGGCTTCTGTCAGTCTCAGCATATGGTACTGGTACGGTACGATAACCGCAGGCTGCGGAGAAGAGCAGCCATAACATCAACAGGAATATGATTAAACCCCTCACTTAAAACCTCGATATAAAATTGAGTCCCAGCTGGTTTGAGTAATCGATAACGCTCTCCTTTTCAAACGCCTTTTCATGCTGCCAGAGCAACATCACATAGTGGTTGATAATATATCTCAGCGATGTTCTAAACAGCAGGTTGTTTGTACTGACAGTATCACTCTGATACTCTTCACTGTATTGGCTGCCGTACAGTCCGAGTCGGTAGTCGACAAGCGCGTAACCCAACCCCAGATCCAAATAGAGTCTATGTGGATATAAAGAAAAAGAGCTGCCCAGCGCCAGAACCCGGTACTGATATTTGATGGAATTGTATGTCTGCCCCTGATAGGTCACATTGTTATCCAGACGCATACTATCATCCAGTGTACTGTAATCCATAAACAGAAAATCTGTTTTGCATCCAAATCTCAGAAAAGTCGCGCTCAGTAGGTTCAGACCTGGCAGATATGGATTGGACACTTCGTCTGATTGAACCTTCTTCCCTTCAATATTGATAATTGACTGTTGTGTTCCATAACTTGCGTAACAATATGGAGCCCCTTCTGCCAGGCGCACTTTGCTACTGGAGACAGTAGGCAGCGGCGTGAGGGGCTCCTGCCACAGGTCGGCTGCCCTGGCCTGTATAGAGGATACTATCCAGATTAAAATGAAAGTCAGACACGTAATCGATTTTTTCATATAAGCTAATCTACTTCAAAGGCACATTCTTAATTCGGCAGCAGAAACCCCTGCTGGTACTGGGCTCCGGTTGTCTGGTTGAGCATTTCCGTGTTTGCTGGTAGCACCTGGAACTGGAGTGTCAGTGTGAATTTTTTCTCCAGAAATTCAGTTGTCACGCCTTTCAAGAGCTCAGTTTCAATGTCTTCCACATAGGAAGCAGAAAAATTATAGCAATCATGGCGATAGATAATGGTCGCTGTCAGATCTGTTAGTTGACGGTCAAGCCGTTTTTCCGCCTGTGTCCCGCTATATTGGTAGCTCAGGCTGCTGCGGGTTTGATCCCAGGCCCCTTTCATGTATAGTGTCAAGCGGTCATTTAAGCGCAGGTTATGGGTAATAGAATAGATTCTGGCAACTGGATGATTTGTATTGTCCGGTTCCCGATAGAGTGTTTCATTGTTTGTGTAATCCAGCGAAAATTTGCTGCCATCTTTCGATCTGGTTGACAGGTTAATACCGGTTTCCACCACCCGACTTTTCTCGTGATCAAAGCGGTAGAACAGACCTGCGGTAAAGAGGCTAGTGGGTGATACCGAAAGATCAATGCGTAATGGTAACTGGGGCTCGTCCTGTTCCGTCTCCAGATTGTTGGGTTGGCTGTAATAGGTTTGATCGTCCTCCATCTGCAGATTATATATCTGTGTCAGATCCAGGCTGAAATAGGTGCGGACGCCCGGATTTTTAACCAGATAACGGGTCTCCAGTTTATAAGTTAAGGTTTTTTGGCTCATGATGGGAGCCAGAAGTGCCGCATTGTCATCTTCTGACTGATCAACATCTTGAATCACGTTATAGATGACTCTAGGACGGAAGGAAAGCTTTTGTGTCGCTACATTTTCATAATTGTAAAAAAGTCGGTAGATTTCGAAATTCAGTTCGAGTTCACCACTGTCGATCATCCAACCATAGGTTTCCGGTTCCTCTGTCGCGTCGCTGGGTCTAGCCTGATAACGGGTGTCAAAGTCGTAGTAGGACCGCGTCAGGCTGGGCCAGATATTGAGGAAATCGAGGTAAAATGGTGCTGTGAGCGAGACATTGCCCTGTCTGTAGAGGCCATTCCACCCGTATATCCTGGTATATTCGGTTTCAGTACCTGACACGTTCACAGAAAATGGCGTGTCAGCAATTCTGGAAAACCGTTGGGAAACGGTGCCCGTGGGTTGTCTATTGAGATGGGTCTCAATATCCGTTGTTGTATCATAGGTCGATTTGTAGCGAAAATTGTCAGCGGTTTCATAAGCCAGCGACAGGTTGCCACTGTCCCATGGAAAAACAAGGCTGAAAGTTTGGGAGTAATGGGACTCCAAGCCGACCGCTGCATCAAAATACTCCTTGTTGATTTCGTTATCGCTGTTTCCGTGTTGATGGAAACGAAACTGGCCGTCCAGAAAAATGTTCTGGCGATGATCAAATTGGTATTTGTAACGCGCTGGATTGAGATCAAAGCTGTCAGATGCCGGGTCAAGAGAAGCGTAAAGATATTCCGTATTCATGGGTTCTAGATCAAGATCTCTTTCCTGCTGCGTTTCCTTGATAAACCAGGCCTGGAATTGACCGGACATGTCGGGTGTGAAGGCATAGAGATAGTCAATATCCACCCCCAGGCCGCGTCGTTGAATGATATCCGCAGTGATCGTTACATCGTGATCCTGATCCAGGGCAATAAAATAGGGTAGTTGCAGCCGTCCACCATAGCTTTTGGTGACGTCGGAACTGTCGACCGAAGTAAAAGTAGGCATCAGCAGTCCGGTGGAGCGCCCCTGTTTCGTTGGCCAGGAAACGTAGGGAGAGTAGAATATTGGCAGGGTGTAAAAATGAAACGATGTGCCCAGTGAATAAGCGTAGTTATCGATTGTATAGTAGATTTGCCGACCCCTCAGCTCCCAGGCTTTCGAGCCGGGGCTGCAGCGGGTCAGAGCCCCCTGATAGATGACATACGTCTCATCGTTGATCTGCTCGATACGTTCCGCATCTATGAAAACACCGTTTTTACTGTCATACATGGTGGATTTAAACAGGGTGTTCTTGCCCTCTTTATGATCAAAGGTGGCTTTGTCTGCCGTCAGCACAATACCCGGTAGGCGGATAACAATATTGCCGGAAAAATACATGATCTCGGTGTTCTTATCGTACAGCATCTCCCTTCCGGAAATCGTCGTGTTACCATAGGCGACACGAGGGCTGGTGTACGTGTGGATGTTGCGATCTTTGTCGTATTTGAAGAAGGCGTGCTCAATGGAGAGCGTTTTTCCCTGCACCGGGGCTGTATATAACAGGAAAACGAGGGAGAAAAAAAGAATATGACAATTTGCGATTCGCATACTCCTCTTCTCCCTGTTTGATGGGGATAGGTCTCTATTTGAGAGGGTGTGAAGTGCTATAATATTAACTTTCCAAAGATTTAAGGTAAAGCCCCGCTGCTTTTTCCATCAGCGATGTGGTTCTGGGAACCAGTTTTGACGGATCTTCCAGCGTGCCTTCCAGCAAGCTGGCGCCTTCAAAGAGCTGTTCGATACAATCTTTCAAGATGGGATCTTGTGGAAATTTTTTCTGGATATCAGATAGATGCTGAATCAGCGGGTTACTCATGTTGACCTCCATGACCCGTTTACCCCCTTGAAACCCCTGATCCATCATTTTCATCATTCGTTCCATGTTGGCATTCATGGCATCCTTGGGGCTGACCAGCGTGCAGGCACTATCAACCAGGCGCTTGGATTCGATCACGTCTTCTACCCGATCCCCAAGAATATCTTTGAAATAGCCCAGGAGTTTCTTCTTGACGCTGTCATCCAATGTGTCTTTCTCTTTGTTGGCCACCTCTTCGTCTTTTAGTTTCAGGTCCGCTTTGTCGATGCCAACGATTGCTTTTTCCTTGTATGTGGCGATGGAAGGCATAATGAAATCGTCAATCTCATCGAACAGATAGAGGACTTCGATATTGTTTTTCTTGAAGTACTCCAAATTGGGAGAATTCTCAATAGCGACCCTGTTTTTACCGTAGACATAGTAAATTTCCTCTTGATCGGTGCCCATTCGGGTTACATAATCGTTCAGGGATGTGAGCGTGTCAGGCTCGAAAGAGGATTCGCAGCGGTAGAGCTCGGTCAGTTTCTCTTTATTGGCAAAATCGGTGTGAATTCCCTCTTTGATAAAGTAACCAAAATCCTTCCAGAACTTGTTATAGCGTTCCTTCTCTTTTTCAGACCAGTCTTTGAATTCGCCCAGAAGCTTGCGCACCAGATACTTATTGATTTTCTCCATGACAACGTTTTTCTGAGTTACTTCTCTGGAGATATTCAGATTGAGATCCTCCGAATCCACAACGCCTTTGACAAACCGCAACCATTGTGGGATCAGCTCTTTACAATCGTTCTGGATAAAAACCCGCTTGACGTACAGATGAATCCGCGTATCCATGTCGTTGGTCATCGTGAATTTGTCGGGCTCTTCCGGTATAAAAAGGATTGAATTGAACTGCACCGGAGCTTCAACACTCAGATGCAACCAACTGAGGGGGTCCTTGGTGGAGTTACTGATATACTTAAAGAATTCCTTGTATTCTTCATCCTTGATGTCACCCTTTGCCTTTGCCCAGAGTGCCGTGGACTGGTTTGTTTTTTCTGAATTGAGATTGATGGGATAAGAGACAAAATCAGAGTATTTTTTGATGGTGCTCTCAATGCGCCACTTATTGGCAAACTCCTCGGAATCCTTTTTAAATTTAAAGGATATCCGGGTTCCCCGCTCTTTCATTTCAATGGGTTCGATTGTATAAGAACCGGTTCCCTCTGAGATCCAGCGGAATCCTTCATCACTCTGGTAGGAACGGCTATCCACGGTAACCTCTTCAGCGACCATATACACCGCATAAAACCCAACCCCGAATTGGCCAATCAGTTCCAGATCCGTTTTACTGTCACCGGTCATTTGCTTGATAAAATTCCCGGTGCCGGAACTGGCTATAGTGCCCAAATTCGCGATGAACTCGTCCTTGGTCATACCTATACCGTTATCATAGATGGAGAAACTCTTCTCCTCCTCATTCAGGTCAATCTCTATTTTCAATTCCCCGTCATCTCCCAGCACTTTCGCATCTGTCAATGAAGCAAAATGCAGTTTATTTAAAGCGTCCGACGCATTAGAAATCAACTCCCTCAGAAAGATCTCGTGATGGGTGTAAAGGGAATGGGTGATCAGGTGCAGCAATTGGGACATCTCAGCCTGAAACTGAAACTCCTCTTTTTTTGCTTCTTCCGGTTGAGATGGTTTTTTTTCTTCACTCATGGTTTAAGTTTTATTTAGTAGTTAAAAATTGCGTACAGATGGGTAGAAATACCTCTTTAGTTTATCAATACCAATTATTCAAATTTATTTCGTTTTCCTTAAACTGTCAATTCAGCCTGATCGTATACAACAATGCAGTCAAGCGATTGATAGCTTTTTATTTATAATGGGGTTCATTGCCCCAGAAACGGCAGGCCTCGTGAAAATAAGTCAGGTTTTCAGGGATTTCGTGGGCAATTGTACGTTTAAAATCATCCAGCTCACAACTTCCCAACCACTTTTTAGCCGTTTCATACGAGCTGAATTCCGTGGCGATCAGGGTGATATTTCCCGCCTGGCCATATAGCAGGATTGATCCAGGAGACCAGGTGACGCTGAAAGAGTTTTGAGTCGTTCCCGGTGCACCGATATACCAGGATTTGGATTCAGATGCGATAATTTTGTGGTTCTGAAAAGTTTTATTAATGTCCTCTTTGGACTCAGTCATAGCAATTCTCGTTGTATAGTTATTTTTATTATAGGGTCAGCCCCTTATCTTCGTCCTCTCCCAACATGAGATTCAGGTTTTGAATGGCAGCGCCTGAGGCACCTTTCCCCAGGTTGTCGAGTCTGGTGGTCACCAGTACCTGGTCCTTGTTGCCATATATCATAATGTCCACTCGATTTGTCTCGTTGCATGCGAGCGGGGAAAGAAATCCATCATCGAGATGGTCAAAATCGTTGAGTTCGAACACCTTGACAAATTTTTCATTCGCATAATTGTCGGCCAGGCAGGCGTGAATATGTTCAACTGAACCGCCTTTTTTCAACAGGCGTGTCACCAGCGGTATTGTCACCAGCATTCCCTGTTCAAAATGCGCCACAGCCGGCATAAAAATGGGGTCATGCGTTAATCCTGCATAATACTTCATTTCGGGAACATGTTTATGCACCAGTTGTAGACTGTATTTTCGATGAATCCAGAGCGCATCGGGATGCTCAGCCTTTCGTGCTTCGTACTTTTCGATCAGTTGTCGGCCACCACCAGAATACCCTGAAACAGCATCGATAGATAAAGGATAGTCGGCGGGCAAAATGCCAGCTCGCAGCAAAGGCACAACCCCCAATAAAAATCCGGTGGCATAGCATCCAGGGTTGCTGATTCGGGATGCTGCTTTTATTTTATCCCGCTGTTCGGGGTTCAACTCCGGCAGACCATATGTCCACTGGTTGTCGATTCTATGAGCGGTACTGGCATCCAGAACACGAACCCGATCATTTTTTATTAAAGAAACGGACTCACGAGCAGCCGTATCCGGCAGACACAGAATTACCAGATCCGCTTCGTTCAGTATCTGTGCTTTTACGGATTCGTTTTTTCGCTGTTCGTAAGGGATGTCTACCAGTGAAATATCTGTCCTGTCCCTAAGACGATCCGCGATCCGCAAACCCGTCGTTCCAACTCGGCCGTCGATAAAAATGTTATACATATCTGACTCCTTTACTCCGCTTCATTAATCTTTCTTCTGATTGTTCGAATGCCAATTCCGAGCATTTTTGCCGCTTTGGTTCGATTTCCGCCTGTGCTCTGCAGTGCTGCTTTAATCAGCATTTCCTCAGCATCTTTCAGCGGCGTTCCTGTTGGAATAAAAGTCCCCTCCTCTGTGGGATAGGTTGAGACCTCAATAATATTTTCGTCTGGTGTGATATTTTGAAAGTGGGTCTCTTGTGCTGACTGAAAATGAGTCTCTTGTGCTGACTGAAAATCGTTTGCTGACATCATCTTTTCCGGGAAATACATCGCCAGATGGTCTG
>Ga0075122_10001175_pt1 | contig 19032 bp, 22 predicted proteins | sample AntAceMetag02UKB_FD_69790 | JGI IMG/M metagenome (GOLD analysis project Ga0075122, IMG submission 69790) | Saline lake microbial communities from Ace Lake, Antarctica - Antarctic Ace Lake Metagenome 02UKB | ecosystem: Environmental > Aquatic > Non-marine Saline and Alkaline > Saline | place...
GGACTTTAGTGATATTGCTTCGAGCAAAGTGTGGTTTGATGCAAGTAGTTCAAGGGGGTTGAGATGTGATGAGGGAGTTTGTGATGAGGTTGGTGTTGAAGGATTAATGTTCTATTGGAATTTCAGTGAGGAAGAGTTGGTTAAGCTGGATCATGATGGTTCTGAATCTGAAGCTTATAAATTTCATGTGAACTTCGCTACGGAAAGAATTCATAATTGGGCTAAGTTGGATCTCAAGATGAAATAATTTGTTATGTTTCTGAATAATTTCTCGTAATCTTTATAAACTTCTTATCTCTGTAATGTTTATGAGGTTGATGATATTTGCTCTTGGTGTTTTGTTGTTGGTTGGTTTTGTTAGTGCGGAGGATGTTTCTCCGACGCGGGTGGATTTTACCTTACCTGGATGTGTTTTGCCTGGTGATGGGGGAGTTATTGCTGCAGGGGCTTGTTCTTCTGATGGAATGTGGTATTGTGGGGATGCGACTGGGAGTTTGATTTTATATGATACTCTGGGGCGTGATCCGTTAATACAGAGTAATGGAGGATGTATTATGGAAGATTCGAATTATCAACCTCAAGATGAGATGGATAGGTGTTGTCCTGGAGGGTATGTGTGTAATGACCCTGGCGATGAGCTTGGATATTTTGTATGTAATTTGAATCCAAATGATTGTGTAAATATTACTGATCGGGAGGAGTGTAGGGTGGCTGAATGTTATTGGCTTATAGATGAAGGAATTTGTGTAAGTAATCCGTTAGATTACAGTTGTAGTATTTATAAATCTAAGACTTCTTGTGAATTGGATGTTCGGAATGTTGGGACGGAAGGTATGGGGACAGATATTTGTGGGACTTATTTTTTTGCGGATAATCAACAGTATACTATAGATTCTTGTGGGTGTGATTGGAATAATACTGCTCAGGAGGAGGGGGACTATTGTGTTTTAGGATATGATACTGCTACAACTTTTTATGGAGATGAAGAGAATAGATTTAGATGTCTGAAGGATTTTAATACTGGGGAATGTATAGATGGTTTTGAGAAAATTACTTGGGGGGTGAGTCAGACAGATCTTCAGGGAGATTGGGGCTCTCCTGAATATGTTCCTATCCCTCTTGCAGTTCTCGTGGAAGATGGATGTGTTGCTGATAATGTGGGTATCATGAGGGATTGTGGCGAGATGATTATTAGGTTGCCTGGGTTTAGTTTGTTTGCGTTAATATCTTCGTTAGGAATTATTGGATTGGTTTATTTTTGGAAACGGGAATAAAAACATTTATAATCTTTGAATTCCTTGTTGTTTTATGAGGGGTGTGATTGCGAGTTTGTTTGTATTTTTGATGATTTTTAGCTTTGCTGTTGCGGGAAGTAGTTCTTCGATTCAGACTAATTTTTATGTTCAAGATGAAGAGGTGGCTGATAATTCTGGAGGGGATGCGACTGATACGAGTTCTTTGCAGACAGAGTGGTTGTCGAGGATTATTTATTGGTCTATGATTATTATTGCTTTTGCGATTTTTGTTAAACTTTTGAAAATAGCTGGCAGAAAAAAATCTAAGTCTAAGAAATCTAAGAAGAGAAGTCGGCGGAAGAAATAGTAACTTTGTCGTATTATTTGCCTAGAAAACCAAGGTTTTCTGTGGCTTCACTTTCCTATTGGGATAGTCCGCTTACGCTCGGTATTTTTATAAACTCTTTTTGCTAATATATTCTATGAAAAAGGTCGGGGTGATTTTGTTATTGGTGTGTGTGATGATGGTAACGGTTTCGGCATCTGTAGAAGTTACTGATTATAATTTTGAAAGTTCTTATTTTCCATCTGAGTTGATTTCTGGAAGGATGAATATTTTGATTGTGGGAGAGGATTTAAATTCAGAGTTGACTTCGAGCGATGGTGATTCTATTGTTCTTAAAGATTATTTGAATGATAATGGAGTTAGATATTATTGTTCTCCTCCTGATTGTTCTAACAATTATGATATTGTCTTGGGTTCGGGCGATGAAACTTTTCTTTTTGGGTCAAGTCCAGTTTATATGGGATTCGTTTTGGAGGGGGAAAATATTAATGTAAGTGGGCTTAGCTTTGATATTGAGAGTGATTTTGATAGTGGTACTCATAGGCCATTGTCTATTGATTTTTTTGAAGGGGAGAGGTGGGAATTTAAGGATTTTTCTAATATTTTTTCTCAACGGTATTGGGGATGTTATGATAATAGTGTTGCGGAACTTAGTTCTTTTTTTGTTGGAACTTCGCGTTATTGTGAAATGATTACTCTTCCTGATACTAATATGGTTTATGTTGGGGCAAATGTTAGTGGGATTGATGATAAAAATTTGACGATGTTGATTTATCCAGAAAATGGGGGAGGATATCTTGGGTGGTGTGATTTTAATCCTAATGATTTTGAAGAATGTAGGATAAATGCTAGTTTAGAGGCTGGGAAATATAGGGTTTGTGTTAAGGCGGATGAGCGTACAAATTATAAGATTTATACTGAAGCTTCTGGAGCTACTTGTGGTTTTGTTTTTGATAATGGTCCGGAGAGTAGCGTGAAGGATTATTCTATTTCTGCGAGGGTCGCACAGTATGCTGGTGCTGAATCTTTTAGTTTCTCTGATTTAGATTTTGGGGAAATTGTGGAGGCTGCTAATGACTTATTGATTGAGAGATATGAGCGAGACTGTTCTGATACTTGTGTTTTGCCGATGGCTTTTTCTGGACTTCCTCAATCAGTTAGAATTTCAAATGTTAATTTAGATTATACTGTCGGAGGAGAATCTTATTCTTTAAATGAAATTTCAAGTTTGGAAGCGATTCCTTCAACTGTTGATTTTAAAGGGATTCTTGATTTGAGTTTGACTGGATTTAATATTTCTGGTCCTGGGAGTTATAGTCTTTTTTTGGGTGGGCAGAAACTTTTTGAGGGGGAGATTAAACAGGTTCCTGCGCCAGTTATTACTTCGCTTTCTCCGAGTAATCCTCCGGCTGGAGTTCCAGTTACCTTTTATGTTGGTGTTGAATTTGATAATTCAAATGCTTCTTTGACTTATACTTGGGAATTTGAAAATAGTTCTGTTGAGACTACTACTAAGAATTCTGTGGTTCATACTTTTGCTCAGATAAAAAATTATTCTGTTATCGTCGAAGTTAGTGCTGGGGGGAATTTGACATCTGAGAAAGAATTTATCGTCGAGACGGTTAGTCCGACCGAGGCTGTGAATGCAAATCTTATTACTCAAAGGGAAAATTTGAATGTAGTTAAATCAAAGTTGGAGGATTTTCCGGGATGGTATAGTTCTGAATTGGAGGAACTTATTAATTATAATTATTTTGAGGGGGAGTTGGCTAGACTGGAGCAGGCTTATAATATTTCTAATACTGGGGAAGATATTTTAGAAATCGCTGAGGATTTGTATTCTTTGAATTTTCCGACTGATGTATTTGTTAAGGGGGAGGCAGTGTTTGAAACTCTTACTCAGATGGAAGATATTGACCCGCAGATTATTTTGGATTTTGCAGGAGGTTCGAGTTATGCAGATTTGAATGAATATGTTGATCCTATTTTGAGGTGGCAGACACAAATGATTTTAAGTAATATTTTAACTAAGGAAATTTCTGTCGCTTGGTTGGATGGAAGTACTGACGCGATATTTAGAACTTATCGTTATAGTATTACTTCTCACAGTGACGATGAAAGTTATTTAATTATTAAACGGCCGTTTCTTGAATTATTTTTTGAAGGGGATGTTGGGGCGAGAGAAGTAGGGGAGGATAATACTGTGATTGTTTTTGATGCAGGAGAGAATAAAGTTTTTGAATTTTATTATAAGAATCCGGAGGAAACTCCTTTTTTTGTTTCGCCGAAGTTGAGTAAACTTGTTATTGAAGCTAGCATTGATGAGACTTGTAATTTTAATTTAATTTGTGAAAAAGAATTTGGGGAGAATCCTAAAACTTGTCGTAGCGATTGTAAGCCTACGAGTCGTATGATTCTTTATATTATCTTGTCGGTTATTTTTGTGTTTATTTTTTATACTCTTCTTCAGATTTGGTATAAAAGAAATTATGAAGATCATCTTTTTGGTGACCGGCGGCAATTGTATAATCTTTTGATGTATATCGCGAATGCTCGGGTGCGAGGCAAAAAGGATAGTGAGATTCGGAAGGAGTTGAATAAGCAAGGATGGTCTTCGGAAAGATTAACTTATGTGTTTAAGAAATCCCATGGAAAAAGGACTGGGATGTTTGAAATTATTCCTCTTGATAAAATCTCGGCTTATATGAGGAATCGTGCTGCTAAGAAGAAATTTGCTACTGCGCCTCGACAACAAATGAGGAGAAACATTAATAAATCTGAGTTTTAAAGGAGATATATAAGAAGGTAAATTATGATAAAAATAATAAGGAATTTTGCGCGGAGACTTTTCTCTGGAATTTTTAGAAAGAAAGGAGAGATTAAGTTAGGGTTTTATGGTTCTCCAAATGCAGGGAAAACTAGTTTGGCGAATAAAATTTGTCAGGATTGGCTTGGAGAGGATTTGGGGGCGGTAAGTAAAATGCCTCATGAGACTCGGCAAATTCAATTTAAGGAAAAGGTTGTACTTGAGCGAGATGGGCGGAAGGTGGAATTTAAATTGATTGATACTCCTGGAATAGCGACGAAGATTGATTTTGAGGATTTTATGAAATTTGGTTTGAAGAAAAAGGCGGCGCAAGCTCGGGCGAAAGAGGCGACGCAAGGAATTATTGAATCTATTAAATGGTTAGATGATATGGATGCGGTTATCATTCTTATCGACGCTACTGTGAATCCTTATTCGCAGGTTAATATTACTATTATAGGAAATTTGGTGGCTCGAAAGATTCCGGTGTTGATTGTTGCAAATAAGATAGATTTAAAAAAAGCGGACATTAAGAAAGTACAGGGAGCATTCCCAGAATATGAAGTTGTTGGAATTTCCGCAAAAAATGGTGACAATATTGAGGAGTTCTATGAAGAGCTTTTTAAATTGGTGAAGAAAGTATAATAAAAGATGGTTAATAAAAAGAAGAGTGTGAAAAAGAAAGGTAATAAGAAATCTGGAAAGATTAATACGAGAGATTTGACGATTCATTTTATGCCGTATTCAGAGATTGCTCGGGAAGATGCGATTGGGAGGATTAAGAAAATTATGGGGCTCGTGTTGCAGCAGAAGATAATTATTTTACAGGGAAAGCTTAAGCCGGATGAGGAAGTTAGGCTGATTGAAAATTCTATGACTTTGATTGGGAATATTAAGAACTTTCAGGGGATTGAGATTGCGGCGATTTCTGGCGAGGGAGATAACAAAGGATTGTTTAATAAAGTTAGGCATAATCTTGCGAGGATTCTTGTTGGTGAGCAGGATGCGATTACAATAATTGGACCGGCTTCGGTGGTGAAGGAAATTACGCGAGATCCGAAGAAGATAGAGTTGATGTTGCAGCGAAGGTAATATTTAAATAGTCCTTTTCTGTAGTGATTTTATGAGGTTTGATAAAAGAGGAATTAGTGCAATTGTTGCCACTGTTTTGATAATTTTGATTACTGTTGCTGCTGTTGCGATTGTTTGGGTAGCGATTATTCCTATGGTTACAGATAAGTTGGATACTCAGGATTTTGATGTTCAATTGAATGTAGAGACTTCGGGAGGTTATACTGTTTATGATGAAGATGAGGAAAAACTTCTTGTTCGTGTTGGACGAGGTGTTGATGAATCGGTGATAGATAAGTTGAGAGTAATTGTGAGTTTTAATGGGAGTACTTATAGTGAAATTGTTGATGCTCCTGAAACTAACCAATATAAAGTTTATTCATTTAATGTTACAAATTATGTTTCTTTATATGGAATTCCTACTCATGTTAAGGTGGCTCCGTTAATTTTGAAAGCGGGTTCGGTAAAAGAAGGAATGGCTTCTTCTAATGTTGAAATTTCAGAAGGAAAAATTGTTAATGTTGATTCTTATGATTGGGAAATTTTTGGCGAGGGTGTTGATGATGGTGATTTGGGTGGTTGTATTGAGGGTGATGTTCGGGATACGAGTTGTGGTGATGGTGTTTGTGCTTCTACTGGGGAAGAAACTTGTGTTGATGGAGGGTGGGCTAATGATAATTGTGAGGAAGGGGATGCTGCTGATGTGAAAATTTGTAATAATAATATTGATGAGGATTGTGATGGGGTTGATGAGAGTGAGGATTGTGTGCCTTTTGTTGGGTTGATTTCGTGGTGGACGATGGATGATATTGATGATTTAAGTGTTATTGATTATATGGGGGTGAATAATGGGACTATGGTTCCTGTAGTTATCCCTGGAGTTTGTTCTGGTGAGGAGTTGACTTGTGCGTGTATTACTACTAGTGCTGCTTGTGGGGATGTTTCTTTTTGTAAGTGGGATGTATCTTGTGTGGCTAATGCAGGTATTGCTCCAACTTGTGTTCAAATGAGTAGTGAATATAATTGTTGGCTTTCAACAGGTGGGGTGTGTACTTGGGCTGATGGGTCGAGTAATTATCCTGAATATAATGCGTCAGGATTGCATGAAGGGGCTATGGAGTTTGAGAGTGAGGAATGGATAGATTTAGGTCAGGATGCGATAATTGGGAATAGAGATAGTTATAGTATTTCGGTGTGGTTTAAAACAAAGATTGGTGTGGGTACTCAGACAATTTATGGTGAGTTAAATAGTGCTTCTTCAACTGATGCTATTTGGATGGTTGATTTTGGTACTAAATTTTATTCTTTATTTTATGCTGGAGGAAGCACTTCTTATATATCAGGGGGTGAGGCAGTTAATGATAATGAATGGCATCATGTGGTTAGCATTAAAAGAGCTGCGGATGATTATGAGGTTTATTTGGATGGTGATTCGATTGGGACTAAAGACGCTACTTTAGGTAAGCCTATTATAGATAATGTTGGAATTGGTCATGGAAATTTTAGTGGGACTGAGTCTTATTTTGTGGGGAGTATTGATGAATTGATGCTTTATGATAGGGCTTTGAGTGTTAGTGAGATTAATGGTATTAGGAGTTCTTTGTCGGGTTGAGATAGTTTAATAAAGTAATTTTTCTTTTTGTTATTATGAGTTTGAATAGTGTTTTGAAGGAAGAACTTTTGGCGATTTCGCTTTCTCGTGATGAGGTTTTGTCGTTGGAGATGGTTGCTAAGGATTTTATTGGGTCGCTGAAGGCGAAGGGGCTTAAGGCTTTTGTTGGGGGTAGTTTGGCGAAGGGGACTTTGGTTCGAAAGGATGGGAAGCAGGATGTTGATATTTTTGTTGTGTTTGATTATAGCGAGGATATTTTGAAATTGGAGGGTGTTTTGAAGAAGGTGAAGTTGCCTGGTGTTTTTAAAAAAGTGCATGGGTCGAGGGATTATTTTCAGATTGATTGTGGGGAGGTTTTGTTGGAAGTTATTCCTGTTGTGAAAAATCAGGACCCTGAGTTGGCGGAGAATGTTACTGATGTTTCTTTGAGGCATGTTAAGTATATCGTCGGTGAGGTTAAGAAAAATTCGAAGATTGCTGATGAGATTCGTTTGGCGAAGGCGTTTTGTCAGGCACAGAGATGTTATGGGGCGGAGAGTTATGTCAAGGGTTTTAGTGGTTATTCTTTGGAGGTGCTTGTAATTTTTTATGGTTCGTTTGTTAAGTTTTTGAAAGGGATTGGGAAGAATAAGATTGTTGATCCGATGAAATATTTTCGGAGGCGTTGTGATGTTATGAGTGAGTTGAATGCTTCGAAGTTGGTTGGTCCGATTATTTTGGTTGACCCGACTTTTAAGTTTAGGAATATTACTGCTGGTTTGGGTTATGAGACTTTTGGGAAGTTTGCTGAGGTTGCTAAGAAGTTTTTGAAGTCGCCGTCTTTGAAGTTTTTTGAGAGGAAGGGAATTGATGTTGATGGGATGAAGAAATTGAAGGGTGCTTTTGTTGAGATTGATTTGAAGACGGATAGGCAGGAAGGGGATATTGCTGGGACGAAGATGAAGAAGTTTCTTGATTTTTTTGCGAGTGAGTTGGTTAGGAAACAGCAGAAGGTTTTGATGAAGGAGTTTGATTATTCTGGTTTTGGTAAAAAGGCTAAGGGTTATTTGGTTGTTGAGGAGAAGGGCGATATTGAGGTTCGGGGTCCGTCGGTTGGGCTTGAGGAGGCTGTTAAGAATTTGAAGAAGGCGAAGGGTCGGAAAGTTTTTGAGAGGAAAGGTTATTTTTGGGTTAAGGAAAAAGTTAGTGTCGAAAGTATTTTTGATTCTTTGAAGAAAGTTGAGAAGGAAATGGGAGCTGGTGGGAAACTTGTTTAATCTTTCCAAGCTAAGTCAAACATATATACTAGAGAATTTGTAAAAAATGGAGAATTAATCCAAACTCCATAATCGAAATCTTCGTGGACGTTTGTTGGTTTTATTGTGAATATTAATTCTGTTCTGTCTGTGATTATGAATCTTGCGTTGATTGGTTTTGATTTTATTGTAACTCCTAATTTCTTAGATAGTTTTCTTGCTTCTTCTTCGTCATCAGCAATCATAACTTTTATATCAACTTTTCTTTTCTTTAATTTTGTGAATGTATCTTTGAACATTTTTTGTTTTGATAGAAGTTCGTAGGCTGAAGATGTAAGGTATACCATGTTTTCTGCATTTTCCATTAATGTTCGCATTTGTAAATAAAGGTTGCTTCGTCCTTTGATGGAGGTAGAAAGTTCGTGGTTTTTGATTGGTTCAATTCCTGTTTTATGGAGTTCTTGAAGTTCTTTGTATTCGGTTGTTTCTTTTAAATTTGAAAGAGTTTTTATTTTTTCTTCTGCGTGTTTAGTTGTGTTATTTTTTAGTTTTTCGATTACGACTTGTGGTTTTACTGCAATGTATTTTACAGGTTTGCCTAGTTTTTGGATTACAAATCCTCTTTTCTCGAGGGATTCTAATACATCATAGGTTCTTGAACGGGGTACTCCAGAAAGTTCTGCGATTTCTCCTGCTGAAGAAATACCTTTTGAAAGCAAGGCTAACCAAACTTTAGTTTCGTAAATATTTAGGTCAAAATAACCTTTTAGTTTCTTGATTAGTTCTGGTTTTGCTAACATTTTGATTCTTTTATCCTATAATTTAATTTTACTATAATATCTCTTTGTGGGAGAATATGACGTTCAGTCCTTCCATTGACTATTGCTCCTCCAGTTACTGGTGCTTCATAGTTGTAGGTTGCTTCTACCTCAAAATCTAGTAGTTCAGTGCCTTTAATTTCAGACTCTAAGCTAGCTTTAACGTTTTCTTCTGTTGGACTCACGTTGTGAATAATTACTCTGTAGGGTCTAGTTTCTGCCATTTTACTACTTACATTGGATGAAAATTTCTTTTATAAATGTTTCCATTGTGTTGTCTTTAAATAGGAGTTACAATTAGGAAGTTTTAAATAATCTGAGTTAATAGTTCTTTTATGAATTACAGGTATACCTTAGTTTTTTTGGCAGGTTTTCTTAGTTGTATATTTTTGTTTTATATTTTTTCTAGTTCAAATCTTGAAGTGCCTTTTGCTACTGGCTTGGTGAGTTTTGATGTTAGTTCTCCTTCAGATTGGGTTGGGGAAGAGGATATTGTTGTGTTCGAGGACTATATTATTTTAAGAATTGCGAATGCGACGCTTTCGAATTATGCGAATAGTGGGAGTATGAATCCGGTTTTGGATATGGGGGCAAATGGTATACGTATTGTCCCGAAGTATTCTGATCAAATTGAGATTGGGGATATTATTAGTTTTAGATTTGGTGGGAATTTAATTGTTCATCGGGTTGTAGATAAGGGAATCGATGAAAATGGAGTTTATTTTATTACGCAAGGAGATAATAATATTTTTTCTGATGACAAAATTCGTTTTGAAGATATTGAATATATTACTGTTGGAGTTATTTATTAAAGAATAATGAATTTCCAAAGAATTAATGCTGCGAATATTCCTACAGATATGTAAGGCATTGCGGGATATGCTTTATCTTTTTTTGTTATTGTCATTAGGTAGGTTAGGCCAATTAGTGCTCCGAATATTATGAAGAGTGCTGGGATTAGTCCTGCGATTCCGAATAGTGCTTGTTTAGGGAATGCTCGCATGAAAACTCCGGCAGTTATTATTGGAAAAATGACATCGCCTCCCCCGAGGATTGCTAGTCTAATTTTGAATTTTTTCTTTTTTATCTTTGCTGGCATTTTTTTACCCTTATATTTTTGTTTTATTCTTTCTATTTGGGCTTTCACTTTTTTTGAAACTGAGGGAATAAGGAATCCTCCGAAGATTTTTAGTTCTTCCATTTGGAATTTTGCCATTTTTTGCATAAAGCCTGCCTTCCAAACTGCCCACATGTCGTAGATAGAGATTAGGACGAGAAGGACCATTACAGATAATGGATGTAGGATTGCAACGAAGACTGCTGCGATACCTGGGTAAATGAAGAGTTCGGTGATGTTATGGACGAAGACGTTTGGTCTGAATATTTTTAGAAGTGCTAATGGGATTGCGATTGCTAGTGCGATTATTGAGATATTTGTGAGAGTTGAATACTTTAAGATGGCATATGATGAAATTCCGAGTGCGAGGATTATTACGAGGAGGAACCAGAGTTTGATTACGAGTTTCCATTTGTATTTCATGAAAATTGCAACGAGCGCGAAGGCTAAGATAAAATAGAATATGATTGCTAAGAAGTTTGTCTCGGGAGTTTCGATTCCGAATGGGAGTTGGCTTGTTGTATCGAGGGTGATTTCTCCAGTTGTTTGATTGAAAACTGTTTGGGGTGTGTAAGCGTTTACTACGAAGAGTCCTATGAATTGTGTTACTAAAAACATGCTTAGTAAAAGTAGGGTGATAGATAATTTGTGTTTCATTTTTGTATTAAGATTGAAAGGTATATAAATATTATCTTAATCTAATTGTCTCAAGATTCTTTGGAACAACTGTCTCGATTCTTTTTGATTTGTAGATACTTGAGGCGAGGTCTAATGCTCGGGATTGTTCTCCGTGGTTGATAATTACTTTTCGGGGTTTTGGGTTTACATTACTCATGAATGCCATGAGTTCGTTTCGTGAAGAGTGTCCGGAGAATCCGTCGATTGAAAGAAATTTTAATTTAAGGGGGATTGTTGTATCTCTTCCGTCTACGTTGAATGTTGCTTCTCTTGCACCTTCTTGTAGTTGTCGGCCGAGTCCTCCAGGTGGTTGGTAACATGATAGGCAGAGTCCGTTTACTGAGCTGTCCGCGAATTCTCTTAGATATTCAACTGATGCACCTCCGACAAGCATACCTGAAGTTGCCAGGATTATGCAAGGACCTCCTTCAATAACATTTCTTCTTTCGTGAGGCGAGCCTACTCTTTTGAAAATTTCTGAGGTGAATGGGTTTTTGTCTGCGAAGATTGCGGAACGAACGGTGTTTGATAAGAAGTCAGGGTATGCAGTGTGGATTGCGTTGATATCCCATATCATACCGTCGATATAAATTGGGACTTTTGGGATTTTTCCGTTTTTCATTGCATCTTCTAATATTAACATTTTTTCTTGTGCGTGGCCGGTTCCTAGTTCTGGGAGTAAAACTTTTCCACCTTTGGATACAATTTCGTTTACAAAATTAATTAATTCATCTTCGCATTCTTTTCGCGAGGGAAAATTGCAATCCTTTCCGCCGTATGTTGATTCTAATTGTAGCGTTTCTAGTCTTGGGAAATATGTTGTTGCGGCTTCTAGTGAGCGCGATTTTCCGAATTTGATGTCTCCAGAATATACATAGTTGTGAAGTCCGTTTCCGATGTTGAAATGAATCATTGAGGAGCCCAGTGTGTGTCCTGCGTTGTACAGAGTGATTCGTACGTCTGGAGTTATGTCGGTGACTTCTCCGTAATTTAAGACGACTGAATGTTTTACCATGTTTCGAACGTCAGTTGATTTGAATAATGGCGCTGCGGCTTGTTTGTATGCGACGCCGATGAAGTCGAGTGCCATTAGTGCTGAGATGTCTCGAGTTGGAGATGTCATGTATACCGGGCCTTTGTATCCCATTTTGTATAGGTAAGGAATTAATCCTGAATGGTCGAGATGTGCGTGGGATAGGATGACAGCGTCGAGAGTTGTTAAATCTAATTCTGGCGCTTCGAGGTAAGGGTATTTATCTTTTCCTTGCGAGGATACATCTACTCCACAATCGATTAAGATTTTTGAGATTGGAGTTTGCAAAAGGAAACAACTTCGCCCTACTTGTCGTCCTCCTCCTAATGCAGTTACTCTTATCCATTCTTCAATTTTGTCCGGGTTCCATTCTTTGTAGATTTTTTCTCCGATGTTGTTTAAGAATTTTTTTCTGTAGTTATTATCTTGATATAAAACTTCTCGAATTTTATCGGTAATTTTTGATTTGATTGCTGCTGAACGTTGAACTTGTGGGGTCCAAAGTGTTGCTTGTTTTATTTCTTTCAAAAGGCTTCCCGCTTTTCCAATTGCTAATCCTGGCTTTTTTGATTCAATGATTACAGTGCTTCTTTGTGGGTCGAAGATGATTTGAGTTATTTCGGATTCTATTGGGAGGATTTCTCGAATCTTCTTTTCGGTTTCGTCTTGAGGCATGAGAAGGGATTTGTCTGCTCTTAATTCAATTCTTTTTTTGATGTTGTTTACTACTTCCTTGATTGTTGAGTCGCCGTTTTTGAAGAATGCCGTGTCTGTAGTGTAGACTATAATGTTTGCTCCTTCGAAAATTGTTGAGCCGATCGTACCTCTCGGTAGCTGGTCTTCTATTGTTTTTAAGATATCTGCCATTTTATTTAATGATTGCTTAGTCTAATTTCCAAGTCTTGTCTTCCACTTTTTCTATTTTTTCAGGGGTTATAGTCCATATTTCGTATCCAATTCCTGAAGCGGGATCTCTGCCTGAGGATCCAATGATACATTTTTTTGCAAGTTCTATTCCTTCTTTTAGTGAGATGTCTTTTTTGTATTCTGTATCTAAAATTGCGTTGACGTGCATCATTCCTGAACCGTCTATTTTGTAGGTATCTATTTCTTTTACGATTCCGTCTACTGTGACTTGGTATAGAATTGCCTTATTGTCTTCTTTTCCGGCTAGAATAAATCCTATTGCGATTCCTGATTGAAGAGATTGGAGGGCCATTAATGAAAAGAGATTTGTTATTTCTTTTATTGATACTTTCTTTTTATCTCTTAACTTTTTTATCTTTGTTTGTGCCTTTGCGTTGGATATTGCTCTGAATGCGTAAGTTGCAGTTCCGGCAATTGTTAATATTAAATCTTCGTTGAATTCTCTGATTTTTGACATTTCTCCGGCGTTGTAATGAACTCCTCCACTTTGGTCGGCATATGTTGCTTTTTTGTCTGCTGCGAGGACGATTCCTTCTGTTGTAACAATTCCTAAGGTTGTTGTCCCAGTTTTTAGCATATGTTTCTTTAAATCTGCGTCCATTTTAGAATCAAGAGATAATCTCTAGAATTTATATAAATTGTTGTGATGAGGTGTTTAAAAAGTTTTTGGTAGTGGGCTTTATGTGTAAATCCTTATAAAGTGATTTTTCATGAGAGATTTATGAATAATTATGAGGAGTTACTGAATGAGGCGTATGAGAAAGTTGAGTGTGTTGAAGAGAGTGGGCGGTTTGAGATTTTGAAAGTTAAGGGGCATCATGAAGGGACGCGGACTATTATAACTAATTTTGCTCAAGTTGTGGCTTGTCTTAGAAGGGATGCAAATCATGTGATGAAATTTTTGAATAAAGAGCTTGCGAGTTCGAGTGAGGTTAGAGGTGATAGGCTTATTCTGTCACGGAAGTTGCCTTCGAAGGATATTAATGATAAGATTGAGAAATATGCTAATCTGTTCGTTTTGTGTCCTAAGTGTAAAAAGCCGGATACTGAACTGGATGATGATAAAGGGAAGGCTTTTTTAAGGTGTCTTGCGTGCGGAGAGAAGCATGAAGTTCATAAGATTTAATGAAATTAAATTTAATAGGAGGAAAAAATGACAATAGAAGGAAGATGTATGAAATGTAAGAAACAGCAACCAATGAAGGATGCTCAGTTAAATATCACTTCACGTGGGGGGAGTATGGCTAAGGGGAAGTGTTCTGTGTGCGGATGTGGTATGTGTAGAATTATGTCAAAGGCTGATGCGGAGAAAGCAGTAGCTGATGGAGAAATGAAGAAAGCTGCTTAATTTTATTTTATAATTCCTCTTTAGGGAGAGAGGAATTTCAATTTTTTTTGAGGTGTTTAGAGATGTAAGTTTGTATTTCTTCTAATGTGTGAGGTTTTCGTCCATTATATCTTTTGCAGAAATCTCCGTTAGATCCATAGTATTCTAGAGCTTCTTCAGGGGTTAGGGATTCTGTTCCAGGGTTTTTGTCTAATTCAAAATTTTGTCCGCGGTCGTGGCATCCAGGGTTTTCTCCGTGTTCTCCATCTACAATGAATCCCTTTGTGGTGTGGTGTCCCCACCTGAAGTTTGAGCATTCTCCACAGCTTTCGGTTCTAAATGGTCTGTTTAGCGTCATATTCGATTTTGTCTGCTAATATTTATAAAGTCATTCATTCATTTTTTATCATGGGTGAAATTTTGTTTAAGGTTCATAAATCGTATAGGTTGGTCGTGGCGATTTGTGATAAGGATATTTATGGTCGGAAGTTGGTTGAGGGAAATAGACAATTGGATTTGACGGGACCTTTTTTTCAGGGGGAGGAAGTTGATGAAGCTGAGTTGAAGGAAAAGATTATTGATTGTTCTAAGGAAGATGCGACGTTTAATATTGTTGGTTCTCGGAGTGTTGGTGTTGCTAAGGAGATTGGTTTAGTTAAGGATGAAGGGATTTTGAAAGTTGAGAATGTTCCTTTTGCTTTGGTTTTATCGTGAGTTAGATTTATATACGGATTTCTTTTATGTTAAACATGGCATTTAGTAAGTTTAAGGATAAGACGAAGAAGAATAAGGCGAAGGTTTTTGTGCCGGGGCATGAGGGTCCTGTTCGAGTTAAGTTGCCTAATTCTAAGGAAGTAATTGGGATTATAACGCAGAGATGTGGGGGAAGTCGTATGATAGTTTCTTGTATGGATGGGAAGACGCGGAATTGTCGAGTTCCTGGTCGGAAAAGGCGAGGGTTATGGCTTCGAGAAGGGGATGCGATAATTGTTGAGCCGTGGGAATTTGATGACGATAAGGGTGATGTTTTGTTTAAGTATACTGATAATCAGGTTCGGAAGTTGAAGGAGATGGGGAAATTAACTACTGATGAGAGTGAATTTTAATTCTTGACGTTTTATACTTCGTTGGACGAACGCTCATGTACGTCGATACACTTCGCAACCGTCCGCCTCGTCTAAAACTGCCAAGAATCAAAATTGCCGTGTGGCTTTTCGGAGTTGCTTGAGGGTTATTGTTTGTTATTGTATAGTAGTTACAAACAGAAAGGTTTTTAAACTGAGAAAATAGTTATTTTTATGGGAAAAGTATTAGCTAGGAAATTTTCTGAAGCGTTGCACAAAGGAGGTCCTGCCTCTAATCTTGCTAAGCGGCTTGTTAGGGATGGTGGTAGGCTTGAGGATTATCAATTACATCTGGGTTTTATGGAGATTGACAACCCCTCTAGAAAGAAAGATGGCAATATGGTTGGGCATCAGATGAAGGAATTGGGTTTTGATTCTAATTATGGTTATGTTGTTTTTGATAAGGTAGGAGTTGATTTTATGACTAACGCCTCTAAATATAAGCCTCGTCTTGTATGATTAAGTTCTTAAACTAAATTCTATTTATTATATTATGAGAAACATTCTGATTCAAAATATGAATAAGGTTAAGAAGGCTGTGCCTGTGATTGAGTCGAAGGTTAAGGTTAAGATTGGTTTTGGGAAGGATGGTGTTAGCGTTAAGGGTTCGGAATTGAATGAGTATTTGGTTGATAAGATTTTGCGGGCGGTTGATTTTGGTTTTCATGTTGATGATGCTTTGCTTTTGATAGATGAGGATTTTGTTTTGGAATTTATTGAGGTTAAGGAGTATACTCGGCGGAAGAATTTGAAGGAGGTTCGTGCTAGGATTATTGGGACTGGGGGGAAGGCACGGAAGACGATTGAGAAATTGACTGGGTCTGTGATTGTTATTCAGGGTAATGATGTTGGGATAATTGTTGATGCGAACCACTCGGAGGCGGTTACTCAGGGAATCGAGTCGTTGATTCAGGGGGCGAAGCATGGTAACGTGTTTGCTTATTTGGAGAAACAGAATGTTTCTCGACGGAAGTTTGATGAGGATGATTTGGGTTTGAAAGAGGGTGTTGAGTCTGAATAGTTATCTTTAAATATGCTTTTCTGAATAATTGATTATGCTTTCGTAGCTCAGCAGGTAGAGCGCACGGCTGTTAACCGTGATGTCGGAGGTTCGAGTCCTCCCGAAAGCGTATAGATTCAAATAGGTTTTGGGAAAAAGAGTTCTAGATAAAATGGCAAAGAAAAGAATTGGAATAGATATGGATAATGGGGATGTGACCTCTGATGGTAGTGTAGCTTATAGAACGGCTATGGGGGTGAAAGGTTCTTTGGGGAGGGGGAATGGACATGATGTTGATGTTGTTTTTTACGGGGATAAGGAAAATATTCATAAAGTATTTAGTGGGGATGTTCCTGGGGATGTTGTTTCTTCTGAGAGATTTTATGTTGATGGAGAGGATATTAAGAGGCCGGTTAAAGGGACTAGCTTGAATAATTTGATAAGGGATATTAAGAAGGGGGAGTTTTCTAGTTTTTTTACTATTGGGGATACGGCTAAAGTTGGGATAGAGACTGTGGGGCTTAAGAGAATTCGTTCTGCTAATGGGAAGAAAGTTTTTCCAGCTCTTGTTGTGAGGGCGCCTTCTAAGAAAGGTTTTTATCTTTTTTCTGATATCGGTTTAGGGAATAGTGATAATTTTGATAATAATGGAATTTTTTATAAGATGGTTGTGGATAGAGTTGCTCGAAGAACATTTGATAATGGTGTTATGACTGCGGCGTATGCGAATAATTGTTTGGGTGTTGAGAATCCAAGGATTGGAATTTTGTCTAATGGTGTTGAAGAGTATAAGGGGAGCGATCTTGTAAAAAGAGTTGATAAAATGTTTCGTTCTGTGAGGGCGTTTGGAGAAGGGGGTTCGGTTATTCGATATGTTGGGAAGGTGGAGCCAAATATGGCAATGGGAGGGGATGTGGATGTTTTGTTGACTGATGGATTTACTGGGAATGTTTCGGTAAAGTTTTTGGAAGCTTTTTATGATTTGTTGGGTTTTTTTAAGGATAAGAGGACTGAGGAGTTGGGAGTTTTGTCTAAATTATTGGCGGTTCCAGGGATTCCGGTTTCGAAGAAAGTTAGGGCAAGGGTTATGGAAGATTTGGGGGAGAAGTATGTTAGTGGGGCAGTGTTGTTGGGTTATCGTAATGGGCTGATCGTTAAAGGGCATGGTGCGTCGTCTGTTGAGCAGATTTCTAGTGGGCTTCGTACGACAGCTATCTGTTCTTCGGATGGGTTGGTTGATTCGATTGAAGATGCGTTAGTGAAATATTCCTTGGATTAGTTTTTTGTGGTTTTGTATTAATTGGTTTTAAATAATTTTATAAAGTTGTTTTACTGGTTTATTATATGGATTTGAAGACTGCGATTAAGGGGCGGAAGAGTGTTCGGAGATATATGGATAAAAAGCCTGATTGGAGGAAGATTATTCGGGCGATTGAGGCGGCGCGTTTTGCTCCGAGTGCGGGTGGTCAATTTGCATTAAAATTTATTTTAGTTTCTGATGAGAAAAAGATTGTTGAATTGGCGGCTGCAGCGCAACAGGATTTTGTCGGAACTGCGAAGTATGTCGTCGTCGCTGTTAGTGATGATTCTAAGTTAGTGAAGAGTTATGGTGATAAGGGGGTTCGTTATTCCTCTTTGCAGGCTGGCGCGGCTCTTGAGAATTTTTGGCTTGCTTTAACTGAGCAGGGATTGGTTACAACTTGGGTTGGTCATTTTTATGAGGATCAAGTTAAGAGTGCTTTGAGTGTTCCGGATGAGTTGAGTGTTGAGGCGATTTTTCCTATTGGTAAAGAGACGAAGGTTAAGGGTTCTGAACGGCTGGCTAAGCCGGATTTGGAGAATATTATTTATTTTGATAAATGGAAGAATAAGAAGATGACTCCTCAAGAGAGGGTTAGTTTTGATGCGATATAATGGCTTTAGAAATTGATATTGAAAAGTGTAAGGGTTGTGGTCTTTGTGTTGATGCTTGTCCGAATGGGGTTTTGAGAATGTCTGCTGAAATAAATAGGGACGGTTATTATAAAGTTGTTGTTGAGAATTCTGAAAAAGACTGTACTGGTTGTGGAAATTGTTATATTGTTTGTCCAGATGTCTGTATTGAGATTTCTTGAAATTATTGATTAATCAAAAAGTATTTGTGTGATAAATTTTAATCCCCCGCTTTCGCGGAGGATAATATAAAAATAAAATAAAAAATTTAGTTAGTTTAACTTAAATCGTCTAGGCCGAGCTCGTTAACACTGATTGTATCTTCGTCTTCGAAGGTACTTGTGTTTTTTCCGAGGATGTAAGGGGATTTTACTCCTGTCATAATTGTTATGACTCTTACTCTTCCTTGGAATTCTTTGTTGACTCTTGCTCCGATGATGACCTGCGCTTCTGGGCTCAAGTTTTCTGTTACAAGACGTCCGATTGTATCGAACTCTTCAAGTTTTAAATCTGGACCGCATGTGATGTGGACTAGTGCGCCTGTTGCGCCTCTGTAATCTACGTCTAGTAATGGATGTGTTAGTGCTTGTTGCACCGCTGCGTCTACTCTGGCGTTGGAATTATCCTCACCGATACCGATTACGGCTACGTCTCCGTTTTTCATGATAGAAGATACGTCTGCGTAATCTAAGTTGATTAGTGAAGGTAGTGTGATTGTTTCTACGATACCTTTAATCATTGTGGATACAAGTTCATTCGCAACTGCGAAAG
>Ga0075122_10001177_pt1 | contig 19007 bp, 25 predicted proteins | sample AntAceMetag02UKB_FD_69790 | JGI IMG/M metagenome (GOLD analysis project Ga0075122, IMG submission 69790) | Saline lake microbial communities from Ace Lake, Antarctica - Antarctic Ace Lake Metagenome 02UKB | ecosystem: Environmental > Aquatic > Non-marine Saline and Alkaline > Saline | place...
AAATAGAGTCTATATTCTTTTCCACATTTTTTGCATTTTGTAGTCATTTGGTTGATTTGTTTATAATTTTATAATATAAAATATGAATAAGATTTATAATCTTTTGGTGATTGATTTTATTATGAAGCAATTTAGATTTTATTTTCTCTGGTTAGTATCGGTTTGTGTAATTATGTTTATTTTGCAACAGATTATTCCAGGATTTACTGAATTGTTTGTTTTGAATAAAAATGTTTGGTCGGGAGAGATTTGGAGATTTATTAGTTCTATTTTTTTGCATGGTGGTGTAGGACATTTATTATATAATATGTTTGCCTTAGGATTGTTTGGATTTATATTAGAAAAATTGATTGGAGGTAAGAAATTTTTATTAGTGTTTTTTGCAAGTGGAATTATTGCAAATATGATTAGTGTCCAGTTTTATTCTTCTTCATTGGGTGCTAGTGGGGCTATTATGGGGATTATAGGGGTTTTGGCTATAATAAAGCCAATGATGATGGTTTGGGCTTTTGGTGTTATTATGCCTATGTTTATTGCTGCGATATTATGGGTGATTGGAGATGTAATTGGAATTTTTATTCCAGATGGTGTGGGGAATATTGCTCATTTAAGTGGGGTGGGGGTGGGGGTTGTTATGGGTATTTTCTTAAGAGGAAAGAAAATTAAGAAAAGAAAAAAGATTGAAATTCCTGAAGATTATATGAGAAGTTGGGAAGATAGATTTATGAAACCAAAATAAAAAGATTTTTATATTTGTAATTGTTATGTCTTTTTATGAAAGGAAATTTACAAAAAATTCTTTTAACTGGAGTTTTTTTATTTATTGGAGGATGTTCGGGATTTGGTGAAGAGTCAGGGTCTTACCTATCTAGAAAATCTGGGCCAATTATTGAAAACAAAAAGTATGTAGGATTAATTTCTAATAAAATTGATAATTTAGTTGAAAATGCTGGAGATGATATTTTAAAATTACAAAAAGCAACTAGTCATTATTTAGATATTGGAAATTTACCGAAAGCTGAAGAGTGTGCTAAAAGAATATTAGATTTGGATGTGGGTATTGGGATTAAGGTATTTGATAGTCTTGAGCAATATAAAACTAATTAATCTACAATCCATGTTTGTAGTATTATTACCATTATCGCAATAATGCTTACTATCCCTTTGATTGCTAAAAATGCCGGAGTTTCTATTCTGATTGCAGGAAAACTAAATATTCCTGCTAAAATTGCAAGAATTCCTATTATGATTGTTGTTAAATGTGTAAAATTATTTGAAGTGATTCCTTGAGATATTGTTTTTAATTTTCCTATTTTGGCTTCAATCATCATTCCAATTCCTATTATGAACATCCAGAATGATTCTATATAATGTCCCATATCAAATTCAAAAAGAGTTTGGCTTACGATTCCTACAAATCCTAGGATACTTACTATAGCTAATGTTGTGACAAATCTAGAAGATATTTTGACTTTTCTTTCTTCAGTTGATGTGGGGGATAGCCCTAGATTTTTTTTAACCTCTTTTTTCATTTTTTATTTGTTTTTGTTTTTGTTTTATTTTTTTTATTCATAAAATTTTGGAAAAATGTAAATTCAGTTAATAACTCTGGAATTGTCCAAAGGATTGCAATAAATCCTATAATAAATATATAGAGATTATATGTGTCTGTTGAAGCATTGAATAATGCCTTACCCGTCAATGAGAAATATATGAGGGATATTCCTGCATAAAGGAGGATGATTGATAAAAATTTTGATATAATTTCTCCTGGTTCTTTCATTATTTTTCTTTCTTTAGCTAATACTAGCAAGTAATAAATTAAAAATACGGATATAATTATTATATATTCTGTGGATATTGTCATTTTAATCTCTTTTTTTATGATTAATTTAAGAAACTTTCTTATTTAAGTTTTTTCAATCTTTATAATTTTTAATAAATTTTGTTTTAAACTTATGAAATGTTCCTTTTTTGATGTGCCCTTTTGCTTGTTTAATTAGGTTTGTTAAAAAATATAGATTGTGATATGTTGCTAATTGTTTTCCTAGTGGCTCTTCTTGTTTTAATAAATGTCTTATATATGCTCTTGTGTAATTTTTACAAACAAAACAATCACAATTTTTACCAATTGGTTTTTTTGAAAATTCATGTTTTTTAGTTAATATTCTTAATCTTCCTTTTGAGGTGAAGAGGGTTCCTCTTCTTGCATTTTGTGTTGGAAGTCTTGAGTCGAATATATCTACCCCTTCTGAAATTGCATTAAGAATTTCAATTGGATGTCCAATTCCCATTAAATAAATTGGTTTGTTTTCTGGTAAAATTGATTTTTGTAATTGAACTACTTTTGCTTCTTCTTTCCATTTTTCACCCATTCCCATTCCCCCAATAGAATATCCATCAAAATCTAGTTGAGCTAGATCTTTAATTGATTGGGTTCTAAGGTCTGGATAAACTCCTCCCTGAGTTATTCCAAATAAAAGTTGTTTTTTATTTTTTGAAATTCTTTTTTGAAGCTTGTTGTGAGTTTTTTTACATCTTTTTGCCCAGAGAGTTGTTTTTCTTGCAGATTCTTCAATAGATTTTTTTGAATCTTCATAGAGTGGCATTGAATCTAAACACATTGCAACATCTGAATTGATATCTAATTGAATTTTCATATTTTGTTCAGGAGTCATAAATATTTTTTCCCCTGAAATCGGGTTTCTAAATTTTATTCCTTTATCATTTGCAGATTGATAGAAAGATTTAGAATACATTTGAAATCCTCCTGAATCTGTAAATGTTATTCCATGATGATTCATAAACTTGTTTAATCCCCCCATTTTTTTTATTATTTTTGTTCCGGGTGTTAATGAGAGAATAAATGCATTAGAAATTGTTACATTTGCTCCTATTTCTTTTATTTGAGGAGTTGTAATAAATTTTGCTGCCGCTTTTGTTGCAACAGGCATAAAGAAAGGTGTTTCAATTGAGCCGGATTTGGTATTGAGAATGCCTATACGTGCATTGGATTTTTTATCTTTATTAGTTATTTGAAAAACTTCAGGTTTCATAATTAGATTAAGAGACTTGGGTTTAAAAGATTGTTGAAAATGAATTTTTTACACAAAGCATTTATAAAGAGTAGGTTACTTTTTGTATACAATTAGTAACTAAAAATTAAACAAAAATAAAAAAATGACAACAACACAAGAAACTACAGTAAAAATTAGCAAATGGCTGATTAGTGAAGTTGAAGATTTTGTTAGATTGAATAAGAAGAATATGTCTAATTTCCCAAGTAAAAGAAATTTAGTTGATAGAGCTGTTATGCAGTTTTTGGAGGAAAAAGGGGTTTCTTTGGGGATTAAGAGTGTGAAAAAAAATAGAGTGGTGAAAGGAGGATATAAAAAATATTAAAATGAATCAAGAGGAGATAGGAAGAGCTAAAAAAATGTTTGTGAAATTACAGGGCCTTAAGGAATCAAAGTCAATAATTGATGGCCAAAGATTTTTACAAATTCAAGAGAGTCTTTCTAAAACAAGAAGGTTGATTGAGGTAAGGGTTTAATTAGATCTCTTTAATTTCAAATCCTTTGGTTTGCTGTTTAGAATATTTACGAATATACTCTTTAGCTTCCTCTAGATATTTTTTATTTTGAATAAATGCTGTTGGTCCAGGCTCTTGTGGTATTATTAGAATGCCTTGGTTATAATTTTTTTGAATAGTTTGAAGTAGGTTATTTTCTTTTTCATTTCTTCCTAATATTATTTTTCCATTATCAAAATGTCTTCTTATGAATAATAATTTGATATCTAATTCAGAAATGTGTTTTCTATCTAAGACGGGTTTTAGTTTTTCGCAAAATCCTTTTTCACAGAGTAAACATCCTCCTGCTGGGAGAGGATAATCTATTTTAAATTTCTTAGCTAAATCTATTTGGGGTTTTCTGTGTCTCCCTTGAATATCATAAAGTTTCTCTCTATCAATTAGTTTTTCTTTTTCTGCTTTTGTTTCGAGGAGTAATTTGGCCGAAAGAGGTCTTAATAATTCTCCTTTAAGTCCTGATTTATTCTCAATGGCTTTTAGTGAATTTTTATGCTGGCTCATGGGCCTTTGATGTAAAACTTCTCCTGTAGTGATTATTGGGATATTATTTTTTTCAGCATATTCTCGTATTTTGGTTAATATGAATATTTTACAATCTATACAAGGATTTAATGCACAACCATGACCATATCTGGGTTTCTTAATTATTTCAAGATATTCTTGAAGAAGTTCATCTTTAGTACAATCAAATAGTTTGAATTTAACACCTTCTTGTTTTGCAAATTCTTTTGCTTTATTTGGGTCTGGATATTTTGATCCAAATGGTAGTAGGAAGTATGCGATTGTTATGTTTTCGGATTTAAGTTGTAGCTTTAATATTTTTACAACTAGTCTTGAATCTAATCCTCCCGAGAAGGCTACAATTGCTTTTGATTTTAGTTTTGTCATGGTAAGATAATATTGGTCAGTAAAATTGATTTAAAAGAATATGTTTTTACAATAATCTTTAAATAGCTCTTTTTTTTAAAAGTTTAATGCAGGGTATTTATGATTGTAATGATGAGAAATTTTTGATGAATAGAGATGGGAGTTCATTTTCTCGTTATATGGGTGAAGGAAAACTTCCAAGTTTAGGACAGACTTGTGATTTTATTTATGATTCGTTATATAATCATTTTAATTGTATTGACAAAACTTTAGTTCAAAATTTATTAAAAGATGGTATTGCAACATCTACATCTATTTGTGCAAGGACATGTATTAGTCCAATGAATGCTTATGAATTAACTAGACCAGAATTTTTAGATATTCTTAATGGAAAATTTAAAGATGAAATGATGGGGGAGGAGGATCGAGAAGGTTTAGCTAAATTAATTAATTTTACTCGTCAGCGGATAGATTATCCAAATAGTCCTAGTTCAGGTATGCAATTTGGTATTCGATTGAAAAAGATTGATAAAACTGGTACGAGTTATGTACATAGAAATTATCATCTAGAACTATTTCGTTTTGATCCTGGTTGTTCGGATTATGATCCTGATCAAAAATTTGTTAGGTTATTAGTGAATACAGAAGAATAGAAATTTGGGATAATTTAAATTTTCTTTACTAAAATTTTCTTTTTAATTATAATATTCTTAATGAATTTTTTTACAGACAGTTTGAAACAATAGTTTTAAAAACCATAATTATCTTTAATTTTTATTCTATATTGTTATCAATTTAGAAATAAATAAGTTTATGAATTTTAGATTCATGAAGAGAAAGCCCCTGTAGTGTAGTGGCCAAGCATCCCGCCCTTTCAAGGCGGAGACCCGGGTTCAAATCCCGGCGGGGGCATAGACCACTTTAGTTTCTTTTTTGAGGGAATAAAAAAGTTAAGATTATTTTTATGCTTAGAATTATATTATAAATAATTGCATAGTTTTTTAGAAGGCAATCTCCATCTTCTTTTTAGAATTATTTTTAGTTTCTTCTAAATCTTCATAAATAAATTGTTCCCCTTCTACAGTTGCTTCTTCTTCAGCCTCATTTTCCCAAGGTGCGATTGTAGAGTCGAATTCAATCCCTGCAGATTCACATTCTTTCTTAGATAATTCCTCGCAATGGTTTGTATATCTACCATAGAAACAAGCTTCAACATCTTTTACAACGTCTTTATACTTGTAATCAACACAATCAGCCGCATGAAGAATTTTACAACCTGGAAATTTTTTCTTTAAATCTTTAATAACTGTAAGGACTGTATTTCCAAAACATTGATCTCCTTCTACTACTAAAAAAGTAGGATTTTTTATTTTTAGGTAATCTTTTGTGGGTGTAAATAAAATCTGTCTTAACTCTGCCTTATTTTTTGAAACAAAAAAATATTTATATTGTACTGGAAGTATCTTTAGAATTTTTAATTTATATGCCAAAAATGACCCTAATGTCATTGCACCTCTTAGAATAGGAATAATTGCATCAACTTTAGTATTATTTTTTTGAGTATAATCTAAGATTTCTTTGTAAATTTTATCACACTCTTCACCGTACTCTTTCCAGCTGTTTCTTCTAAAAGATTTTTCTACCATTATTAAAAGATATGTAGACTATATATAAATTCTTTGGATTAGAAATATAATTTTCTCCTAATAAATGTTCTAAAGTGGCCTCACCTCGGCGGGGCATTTATAATTTTTTGTAATGAATTAGAATAAACATTTTTAAAGAATAGTTTCTATGGAGTGTAATGAAAGAAAAGAGGTATTTCGCAAAATCTTTAGAAGAGGATTTTGCTACTAAGACTTTGAAGGGAAAGAAGAAAGTTACTTTTCAGACTATAGAGAATATCATAAAAACTAAAACAATTAAACTTAATACTAAGAGTTTTGGAAGAAAAAGAAGATTAGCTTGTACTTTTTTGCATGAAAATTATTTAAAAACCTATAGACCTCAGGGTATTATTTTTCAAACAAATCAAAAACCTGATTTAGTTTATCCTTTTGATTTAGTATTATTAACTGATGCTAAGAAAATAGTTGTGCATTATTATAGAATAAAAAATAATCTTCATATGTATTATAATCATAATTTAATTCCAGGGTTTGAGCAATTTGTATTTAGTGATATTAATAAATTATTAAAAAAATTTTCTTCTCCTGAAAAAGTATGGAATGCTGTAAATAAGTTTAGGGTTAATGCATTATATCATAAATTATCAAAGCAAAAATATAGATTAATAGAGTATAATGAAGTTATTTTTCATAAACCTGTTAAAATTGAACCTATTGCTATTTTTGGTTATAAAAAAGAGGTAAGAGAAATTGCCAAGAAGCAGGGTTTGCCTTATTTTGTAACTGCTAAGAAATTTTATGAGAGTTTAAAAAAATAGTTGGGTTTACACTATTAGCCCGGCATTCATTATTTAATTAAAAAATTGATGCAATTCGTTGTTTTTTTCAAATTCCAATTGACTTATTCGATTATTTTTATATTTTCAACCTTAGATTTATATCAATAAAAGTTTACATTATATTGCTTTAAACAGCATGATAAGATGGGCACAAGACTCCTCACTTTTTGACTTCGTTTCTTGTGCCTTTTTTTTGATTAATTCTTGCAAGAAACCTTTAAAAATCATGAAATACTCTGAAAAGTATGAGCCTGTAGCTCAGCCAGGTTAGAGCACTGCTCTTATAAGAGTATGTTCCATCAGGAACGTATTTTCAAAGCATTTCCTTTGAAAGCTAAGAAAGGCAGGGGTCCCAAGTTCAAATCTTGGCAGGCTCATATTTATTTTGTAATAGAGTTATAATTAAACTTAAATAAAGAGATTTCTTGACAGATTTATGTTAATCGGTTTGGTCGGTAAGCCATCATGTGGAAAATCAACTTTTTTTAAAGCTTGTACATTAGCAGATGTACTTATAGCCGCATATCCTTTTGCAACAATAAAACCTAATCAAGGTGTTGCATATGTTAAGATTGATTGTATTGATAAAGAATTAGGAGTACAATGTAATCCTCGTACTGGTTATTGTGTTAATGGTGTTAGGTTTGTTCCAGTAGATATTATGGATGTTGCAGGATTAGTGGAAGGAGCATCTAAAGGAAAAGGATTAGGAAATCAATTTTTAAATAATCTAACTGATGCAGATGCCTTTATTCATATTGTTGATGTTAGTGGTGAGACAGATGCAGAAGGTAAGGAAACTAAAGATTATAATCCTGTTCAAGATGTTAAAATGTTAGAAAATGAGTTAGATTTATGGTATTTAGGTATTTTAAGTAAGGTTTGGAAAGGTTTTGCTCGGACTCTTCAAAATACTAAAGCAAATTTTGCAGAATCAATTGCTAAACAATTTTCAGGTTTAAAAGTTAAAGAAGATGATGTTAAAAGAGTTTTATTAAATGGTGATTATAATATTGAAAAACCTGCTTCTTGGGCTGAGGATGAATTAAAAAGATTCGCACATGATTTAAGACATTTAACAAAACCAATGATTATTGCTGCTAATAAAATGGATAGAGTAAATAGTGAAGAGAATTTAAAGAAATTAAAGTGCGCATATCCTGGAATTATGATTGTGGGTTGTTCTGCGGATTCTGAATTAGCCTTAAGAGAAGCTAAAAATCATGATTTGATTGAATATCTTCCAGGGGAGAATAAATTTGAGATTGATGAAAGCAAGGTTAATGAAAAACAGAAAGCAGTTTTAGAAATTATTCAGAAAAATGTTTTAGATAAATATGGGAGTACTGGTGTGCAAGAAGTTTTGAACAAAGTTGTATTTGATTTGTTGAAATATATTGCAATTTTTCCTGCAGGTTCAAAGTTAGCAGATAGTAAGGGGAATATTTTGCCTGATTGTTTTTTGTTGCCTGAGGGTTCTACTGCATTAGATTTTGCATATCATCTTCATTCGGATATTGGTGATAATTTTGTTAAGGCTATTAATGTTAGGACAAAACTTGCTGTTGGCAAAGAGCATGTTTTGAAACATAGAGATGGTTTAGAGATTATGACTAGGTAGGGCTATTTTAGTAAATAAAATAAAAATATAAAATAAAAAGACTCTTTAGCTTTATATCCTTGTCGGTCTATATCAATTATTTTTTAGTATAGGTTTATTTTTAAATATTAAATTAGTGATAATTAAAATGAAATTAAACCATTTAATTGAATCACAACAATTAGGCAAGGATTTTCTTTTTGATTTATTTAAGAGGGCTGATGAATTAAGAGATAATGGGAGATGTAGTAAAAGTTTGAAGGGAAAGGTTCTTACTACATTATTTTATGAACCTAGTACTAGAACAAGATTAAGTTTTGAAAGTGCTATGTTAAGGTTGGGGGGTCAGGTTATGGGAACTGAGAATGCTGGAGAATTTTCATCGGCTATTAAAGGGGAATCCTTAGAAGATAGTATAAGAGTTATTGCTAGCTATTCTGATGGAATTGTTATGAGGCATGATAAAACAGGATCAGCTGCAAAAGCTGCACAGGTAAGCAGTGTTCCGATTATTAATGCAGGTGATGGAATGGGGCAACACCCCACTCAGGCATTATTGGATGCATATACCTTAAAGAGAGAATTTGGAAGAATTGAAGAATTAGATATTGTTATGGTAGGAGATTTGGCAAGTGGAAGAACTGTTAGAAGTTTATGTTATCTATTGGGTAAATTTAATGGAAATAAGATTACTTTTGTTTCTCCAGATAATTTGAGGATGGGAAAAGACATTAAAGAATATTTGGATAAACATAATGTAAATTATAATGAGAAAACAGATCTGAATAAAATTTTACCATTTGCCGATGCAGTTTATATGACTAGAATTCAAGAAGAAAGAATAAGTGCTGAAGACTATGAAAAAGCAAAGGGTAAATATGTGATTAATGAAGATAATTTTGATTTAGTTAAAAAAGAATCTAGAATTATGCATCCATTACCTCATGTAGAAGAAATTCATTTGCCAGTTAGTATTGAAAAAAATGATAAAAGGGTAGCTTATTTTAGACAGGCTGAGAATGGACTTTATGTTCGAATGGCTTTGTTGGAAAATATGTTGAAATAATTTGTAATCTCCATTTAATATATATGTTCTCTACCAACTATCTTTATAAATAATTTTTTTGATTTTATTGTTACACAAAAATGGAAAAATTTGTATATTCATTTAACGAAGGTAAAAAAGAGATGAAAGAACTTTTAGGTGGAAAGGGTGCTAATCTTGCTGAAATGACTTCTATTGATTTACCGGTTCCTGCAGGATTTACAATTACTACAAAAGCATGTGCTGTTTTTTATGAAACTGGAAGAAGATTATCTGAAGAGATTAGGCAGCAAATTAGCGAGAAAATTGCTGAACTTGAAAAAACTATGGGTAAAAAATTAGGTGATAAAAATGATCCTTTGCTTGTTAGTGTTAGAAGTGGGGCAGCAGTTTCCATGCCTGGCATGATGGATACTGTTTTGAATTTAGGATTAAATGATGAAACTGTTGAAGGCTTAGCATTAAAAACACAAAATCCAAGATTTGCTTATGATGCTTATAGAAGATTTATTCAAATGTTCGGGGATGTTGTTATGGGTGTTAAACATAGATTATTTGAAAATGTTTTACATCAAGTTAAAAAAGAAAAAGGAATCGAATTTGATAAAGATTTAACTGTGGATGATTTAAAATTAATTGTTAATTCATATAAGCAAGTTATTCAGCAATCTGTTGGAAAATTATTTCCAAATAATCCTTATGAACAATTAGAAATGGGAATTAATGCTGTTTTTGGTTCTTGGAATAGTGATCGAGCTATTGTTTATAGAAGATTGAATAATATTCATGGATTATTAGGTACTGCTGTTAATGTTCAAAGTATGGTTTTTGGGAATATGGGTGAAGATTCTGGGACTGGTGTTTGTTTTACTAGAAATCCTTCAACTGGTGAAAATAAGTTTTATGGTGAATTTTTAATGAATGCTCAGGGAGAAGATGTTGTTGCAGGTATTAGAACTCCTGAAAAAATTGAAAAGTTAGGAGAAATTATGCCTCAAAATTATAACGGGTTAGTAAAAATTAGAGAAATTTTAGAAAACCATTATAAGGATATGCAAGATATTGAATTTACTATCCAGCAAGGAAAGTTGTATATTTTACAAACTCGAAGTGGTAAGAGAACTGCTGCAGCTGCTGTTAGAAATGCTGTTGAAATGGTTGAGGAAGGTTTGATTACTAAAGAAAATGCTTTATTGAGAGTTGAACCTGGTTCATTAGATCAGTTATTGCATAAACAAATTGGTTCTAAAAAAGGTGTCGAAGTATTAACTAAGGGATTACCTGCTTCACCTGGAGCTGCGGTGGGTAAAATAGTGTTTAGTTCTGAACATGCTCATGCTGAAGCTGAAAAAGGTGGAAAAGTTATTTTAGTTAGAGTAGAGACTTCGCCTGAAGATATTGAGGGAATGGATGCTGCTCAAGGAATCTTAACTGCTCGTGGTGGAATGACTTCTCATGCAGCGGTTGTTGCAAGAGGAATGGGTAAGTGTTGTGTCGCAGGATGTTCTGATTTAAATATTAATGAAAATGAAAGTACAATGGAAGTTAATGGTAAACAATTAAGGGAAGGAGATATTATTACTTTAGATGGTTCAAGTGGAGAAGTTATTGCAGGTAAAACTGAATTAGTAGAACCTAATTTATCTGGAGATTTTGAGATTTTAATGAAATGGGCCGATGAATATAGAAAATTAAAAGTAAGAACTAATGCAGATACTCCTAAAGATGCTAAAGCTGCAATTAGATTTGGTGCAGAAGGTATTGGACTTTGTAGGACCGAGCATATGTTTTTTGAAGAGTCAAGAATTAAAGCGGTGAGAGAAATGATTCTATCTGAAACTAAAGAGGGTAGGGAAAGAGCTTTAGCTAAAATCTTGCCAATGCAGAGAGGGGATTTCAAAGCATTATTTGATGTTATGGATGAAAGGCCGGTTACAATTAGATTTTTGGATCCTCCGCTACATGAATTTTTACCTAAGGAACAAAAGGATATCGAAATATTATCTCAAGAGATGGGTGTTAATGTTGAGAAGTTAAAAGAAAAAATTGAAGAATTACATGAGTTTAATCCAATGTTGGGCCATAGGGGTTGTAGATTAGCTATTACTTATCCTGAAATTGCCGAAATGCAATCTAGAGCTGTTTTTGAAGCTGCTGCTGAGATCATTAAGGAAGGGAAGAATATTGTTCCAGAGGTTATGATTCCATTAGTTGGAAATTCAAAAGAATTTGAGAATCAGAAAAAGATTGTTGATGAGGCTGCTAAAATTGTTAAACAAGAACAAGGAGTTGATTTTGAATATAGTGTTGGAACAATGATTGAAGTTCCAAGAGGTGCTTTGACTGCTGATGATATTGCTGAAAATGCAGAGTTTTTTTCATTTGGAACAAATGATTTAACTCAAATGACTTGTGGATTTTCAAGAGATGATTCTGGTTCATTTTTGAAAGATTATGTTAAATTAGGAATTTATAGGCAAGATCCTTTTCAGAGTTTAGATCAAACAGGGGTTGGGCAGTTAATGAGAATTGCAATTGCTAAGGCTAAACTTGTTAGGGAGAATATTAAGTTAGGTATTTGTGGTGAGCATGGTGGAGATCCTGCAAGTGTAGAATTTTGTCATAAAATTGGATTGAATTATGTTTCATGTTCACCTTACCGAGTTCCTATTGCGAAATTGGCTGCGGCTCAAATTGCTATTAAGGAAAAGAAAGAGGCTGATGAGGTGCTATATAGGGAGTTAGTAAAAGAGACTATTAGTGGTTTGAGGGCTCGGTATGGAGATAATATAGCTATAGAGGATCTTGAGATGGAATTGCATAGTAAGATTAATGCCGAAGCTATTGAAAGGATGAGTTTGAGCTGAATTTTAAATTAGTTTTTAAATTGGATAAGAGATAATTTTTACTCAACTAATTTTTCTAGAATATCTTGAGTAACTTGTTTGATATCTTGCTCACCATTAATTTTTATAGAAGGGTATTCTTTTAGAATTGGTTCTGTATCATTATGATAAACATTTAATCTTTTCTTTACTGCTTCTTCCGTATCATCAGATCGTTGAGTTAATTCTATTTTGCAATCATCGCATTTGTTTTCTTCTTGTGGTTTTGGAGATGTGTTTATGTTGTATATTTTTCCACATTGTTTGCAATTTCGTCTTCCACTTATTCTTTTAATTGCTTCTTCATCTGAAATTGAAATTTCAATAAATTTGTCTATGGGGGTTATTTTTTCTAATTCTTTTGCTTGTTCTATATTTCTTGGAAAACCATCAAGAATAAATCCTGCTTCGCAGTAGGGGCTATTGATTGTTTCTTTTAGAATTTTTAACATTAATTCATCTGGAACTAAGGTTCCTTGGTTCATATGGTTGTCTACTTCTTTCTTAAGAGGTCCCTGAATATTTCTTAAAAGATCTCCTGTTGAAATATGTGGGAATCCAATTTTTTCAGAAATAATTTTAGCTTGTGTTCCTTTTCCACTTCCCTGAGGTCCAATAAAAACGAGTTTCATTTACCTAAGGTACCAAGGATTTCTTGGGCGCAATCTCCTATTAAATTAATTTCTTTCATTTTATCTTTTTTATAATTGATGAAAGAAAAAAGTTGAGATGGTTTTTAAATATTAGTGTTATTTTTTAGAGAATTATTTCTTTTTCAAGCCAATTAAACTTCCCATTGCAACTGTCCCTACAGTGAGAGCTGCATATTTGAATCTTTTATTAGAACGTGAATTTTCTAAATTTGAGATTTTTGATTTATATTTAAATTCTAAATCTACCATTTCTCGAACAACTAATGAAAGTTGTTCTTGAATGGGGGTATAATTTGTTTCGAGTTGATATGGTTTTATTTGTGCAACCAAATTGTTTAATTTTTTTAAAACATTATTTTTTCTTTTTTTAAATAATGGAATTTCTAGGGGGTTTTCAGTTGTTTTTAGATATGAAATTGCTCTTGTTATTAATTCTTTTGCTTCAATTGGATTGGGGTCTACATAGTTTTCATTTTGAGAATGGTGTTGGTTTGGGTTTTGATGATATTCCATTTCAATTGTTCCTTCTAAGTCATATCGAGTATTAGATATTTTAAAAAGTTCTTTTTTTCCAAGAGCATTAATTGCGCCTCCTTTACTGATTGAGCAAATATCTCCTATTCCATAGGGTTCTCTTCCGATGCAAGAGATAGAATCTTTCCATTTTTCTAGTTCGGGTTCAAGTGAGGTTATTTGTTGAGTTTCAGGACTATTTTTCATATATGTTCTATAGGTTTTAGCTAAAGAAAATCCAGTTACTGCCACGGTAATTGGTGTTGCGGCTTTTCCAAGAACTCTTGTTGTTAATTTTAGTCCTTTGCTTTTTATTGCTCTCTTTGTTAGATTAATTACTATGGGATTCATATTAATAATACTTTTTTAAGATTTATATTTATTTGTATTGAAGAATTATTCTCCAATTATCTTAATAAGAATTTTTTTAGATCTCTGTCCATCAAATTCACCATAGAAAATTTGTTCCCAAGGACCAAAATCTAATTGTCCTTTAGTAATTGCACAAACAACTTCTCTTCCCATTATGGTTCTCTTTAAATGAGCATCTCCATTTATTTCACCGGTTCTATGATGATTATATCCTTTTGGTGGTTGGAATGGTTTGTGTGGTGCAAGATTTTCTAACCATTCTAAGAAATCTTGTTTAAGTCCGGATTCTTCATCGTTTATGAAAACTGATGAAGTTATATGCATACTGTTTATTAGAATTATTCCTTCTTTGATATTTGATTTATCTATTGCTTCTTGAACTTTGTGAGTTATATTTATTATTTCTGTTTCTTTTTCGGTTTGAATTGTTAAATACTCTGTATGTGTTGCCATATATTTTAAATATCATTTAGATTTATATAAGTTATGATAATCAAAATTAAGGTTCGACTACATTCTGGAAAAAGTGAGGTTGTTAGGGTTAATGAAGAAGGATATGTTGTTAGTTTAAAATCTGTTCCAGAAGACAATAAAGCTAATATTGAATTGGTGAAGTTGTTGAAAAAGTATTTTAAGGTTGAAATAAAGGATATAAAAATTATTAAAGGAAAAACATCTAAGAATAAGTTGGTGAGGATTTCATGATTGGATATTTTAGTCAAAAACAAAATAAAGATTATATTTTATCAGTTCCATTTAATATGCAGATTATTGGAAATTCTGATTTTATTGCATTGAAATGTAGACCTAGTGAGCTGGAGAATATGATGTTGAGTATGATTGCAAAGAAAGAGGCTAGGAAAAAATTTATTGGAGCTGGGAAAATTTTACCTTTAAATATTTCGGAGGAACATTTAAAACAATTTAGGAGTTATTGTTTACAGGGAGATAACTATCCTGATGCTAATGTTCATGCTTGGTCAATTGCACTTGAAGTATTTCAATTAGCGATGAATGATTATGAATATTATTGGGGTATAACTGGTGGAGGATTATTGAATAATGAAAGACCTTATACCGAAAAAGATTATGAAGATGATTGGTGGAAAAGGGGGGAGGAATGGAGTGGTGGATTTGAGATTAATTAATAAAAATGGGAATAAAATATGAACATGCAGATGATTTGCAATTGATTACTAGCGAGATGGCAATGCTTTTGTTTCCTCATGTCCGAATGGATTCTGTTGTTTGTCTTCGGAGTTTTGGAAGTACCTCAAGGGGAACAATCGCGAGATGTCATGCACTTGGAAAAGCAATGCAGATTGCATTGGGCAGAAAAGGATTTTATTTAGTAGAGGTGATTAGTGAACGATTTGATAAATTAAGTGGGGTTGATCAGTTAAAAACATTGATTCATGAGTTGATGCATATCCCTAAATCTTTTGGAGGGGGATTTATCTTTCATAATGTAGTTAATGAAAAAAATGTAGATAAAATGTATGAAAAATATATTTGTTTAAAGGGTAGATATGGGCAGCCCCTTTTCGAAAAAAGTCTTGGGGAAAAAAGTACTTTTTCACGAGAAAAAGTATCTAAAAACCAGATTGATGCTTATGAGAATAATCCCCTAGAAGAAGAAGAGCCTAAAAAAGAGGAAAAGAAAAAAAGAAAATGGTGGTAAATTTTAATTTTGAATTTAAAGGAAAAAAATTTAGTTTAGATGTTGAGGAATGTAAAACTTTATTCGAGAAAACAAAAGGATTGATGTTTAGAAAAAAGAGTAAGCCTTTGCTTTTTTATTTTAATAAAGAGACACGGGAACCAATTCATTCATTTTTTTGTAAACCCTTTTTTGCTATTTGGTTTAATAAAAATAAAATTGTCGACGCTAAATTTGTAAAATCCTGGAAGGTGTCTGTTAAACCTTTAGAGAAGTTTGATAGATTATTGGAGATACCGTCGAGTGACAAAAACTTTTTAGCTTTCTCGACGGGAGAAACCTTTAAATACTAGAATGAGTTTTGTTAAGTATTATATTCGCAAAAAGGAGGTTAAAATGGGAAAAATAATTGTAAAAAATGTAATCGAAAGAAAGCCAGGACATCTTTATTACGTTGACGGTAAAGGAAACGTATGTGAGGCTAAAATGGCTAGAGGCGGTAAAAAAAAGAAGAAGAAAGCCGTTAAGAAGGTTGCTAAAAGAAAGTTGCTAAAAAGAAAAAGAAATAATTTTTAAGAGGTGATTGATTATATTCAATTTATCTTCTGAGGGATTAGAGGTGTTTTTTATTTTTCTTTTTTTTTATTTATTGTTGTTTTAGTTTTAGTTTTAGTTTATGTTAGATTTTTAAAGTTATTTTATCTCATTTTATTATGGTAATTATATTAGGTATTGAAAGTACTGCGCATACTTTTGGAATTGGTGTTGTTAAAGATGGAAAAATATTGAGTAATGTTCGAGAAATGTATACAACTGAAGTAGGTGGAATAATTCCAATGGAATCTGCAAAACATCATAAGGAGATCGCAGAAGATGTTTGGAAAAATGCTTTGGAGGGGGCAGAAGTTGATGAGGGAAAAATAAACGGTATTGCATTTTCTCAATCACCTGGGTTAGCTCCTTGTTTGATTGAAGGGATGAAATTTGCAAAGAAAAAAGCTAAAGAATTAAAGGTTTGTTTGATTCCAGTTAATCATTGTGTTGCACATTTGGAAATTGGAAGAATAACTGGTGCAAAAGATCCTGTTTTACTTTATGCTTCTGGGGCTAATACACAAATAATTGCATACTCTGCTGGAAAGTATCGAGTTTTTGGAGAGACCTTGGATATTGGTGTTGGAAATTTTATTGATAATTTTGCAAGGTATTTAGGAATGGGTTTTCCTGGAGGGCCAAGGGTTCAGGAATTAGCTAAGGGTGGAAAATATATTGAATTATCTTATTCTATTAAGGGAATGGATGTTTCTTTTTCAGGTATTTTAACTAAATTAAAACAAATGAAAGAAAAAGGATTTTCTGATAAGGATTTATGTTTTTCATTACAAGAAACAGTGTTTGCAATGCTAGTGGAGTCTGCTGAAAGAGCTTTGGCTCATACTGGTAAAAAAGAATTATTATTGGGTGGGGGAGTTGGTTGTAATATTCGGTTACAGGAAATGTGTAAGATTATGTGTGAAGAGAGGGGTTGTAAATTTTTTGTTCCTTCTCGAGATTTATTGGTTGATAATGGTGCAATGATTGCTTATCTTGGAGAAATAATGTTTAAGAAAGGAATTAAAGTCAATGGAGATGATATTGAAAATCTAGATATTGATCCTAGAGAAAGGACAGATGATGTAGATGTTATTTGGAGATAAAAAATTTATAAGTAAACTTTATAAACCCTATTTTAATTCTAATAACATAACCAATGACCTAGTAGATTCTAGGGAGGGCGAATATTCTCGTTCTAAAATTGGTTTAATTAAATTATAAGGACTCAAAAATGGTTTCAGTATATGAAATAATTGAAAAAGCTAGAAAAACCGGAAAAATTGAAAAAGGTACTAATGAAGTTACCAAAGCTATTGAGAGAGGGACTGCGAAACTAGTTGCATATGGGGCAGATGTTGATCCAAAAGAGATTGTTCAACATTTAGCAATTTTATGCAAGGAAAAAGGTATCCCATGTGTGGAAGCAGATAAGAAAGAAAAGCTTGGTATTTCTGTAGGTATTAATGTTCCCACTGCTTCGGTTTGTATTATTGAATCTGGAGATGCAGCAGCAGATCTAGAAGGCTTTGTGAAATCAATTAAAACTGAATAGATAATCTTTTTAAAAAAAGATTATTGAATAAGGAATCTCTTAATTATATTAAATACATAAAATGGCAGGCGATAAAACTCAAAAGAAAACGCAAGGTACGGGAAGTGCTTCAAAAGGAGCAAGTGCTTTATTAACTGAAACAGCAGTTCCAGCAATTGTGGAAGCCATTGTTGGAAGAACTGGTGCAAGGGGAGAAGTTACTCAAGTTAAATGTAGAATTTTACAAGGATTTGATAAAGGAAAGGTTATGAGAAGAAATGTTAAGGGTCCTGTAAGAAAAAAAGATGTTTTAATGTTAAGAGAGACTCAAATTGAGGCTAGAAGAATTAAATCTAAAGTTTCTAAAGGGGCTTTTAGTTAAGGAGATTAAAAATGCCAACATGTTCATTTTGTAAAAAAACTTATCATACACCAAGAGGATTGACTCTTTTTCAGTTTGATGGTAAATCCATTCATTTTTGTTCTAGTAAATGTAGAAGAAATGCTGCATTAAAAAGAGATCCTAAGAAAACTAATTGGGTTAAACGGCCTGTAAAAGATAAGGTTGCTAAAATTGTTGCACCTTCTGATGCCCATGAGGGCACAAGTAAAGGCAAAAAACCTGCTGAAAAAGTAGAAAAAGAAGAAGAAGAAAGGGTTGAAGATAAATCTACTGAAAAAGTAGAAGAGAAAAAGTAATTTTAATTTAGTTTATTTTTCTCGAGGACAAATTATTTTTTAAATATTTTAAATAAGTTAATTTTAAATAGTTTCACTACATTTTTTTAGAGAGATTTAATATTGAAAACTGGTGAAATTAGAAATTGGTGTATAAAAAATATATAATTCGTAATGGAAAAAAGTTTGGACCTTATTATTGTGAAAGTTATCGAGATTCTGATGGAAAAGTTAAGACTCGATTTGTTTCAGGACCTAAGAAAAAAGATGTTGTTATAAAACATGTTAAAAAAAGTGTTGGAAATTTGAATAATAAAAGATTAATTTTAGTATTTGCATTATTTTTTGTTTTTTTTGTTTTATTATTAGCCGGAAATATTAATTATAATTCAAATCTTAGTGGAAGGGTTGTTGATGTTGGGATAAGTTCTGAAGATATGAATATCGCAGAAGATTTGGCAGAAGGATTAATTGAAAGTACAGAAGATATTCGGGATGAAGTAGAGGCTATTGAAGATATTAATTCTAGAATTATGGAATTTGAAGTTCC
>Ga0075122_10001179_pt1 | contig 19000 bp, 7 predicted proteins | sample AntAceMetag02UKB_FD_69790 | JGI IMG/M metagenome (GOLD analysis project Ga0075122, IMG submission 69790) | Saline lake microbial communities from Ace Lake, Antarctica - Antarctic Ace Lake Metagenome 02UKB | ecosystem: Environmental > Aquatic > Non-marine Saline and Alkaline > Saline | place...
TCATCCATGATGATACCTGCATGAGCCATAGCCATTGCAGCAGCATTTATACCTGCACATCTTGTACCTGCATTTGCTTGTAAAATATTAATTTCAACATCAATAACAGTTCCAGGGAATCTTTTTAATTCAACAACTTTCGATAAAGCCCATTCAGTAACCATTGCGATTTCTTTACTTCTTCTATTTGGACCTGGTCTTGCCCTTTCAGTAACAGAGAAAGGCAACATGTTATAATTAACTCTTATAATTCCTCTTTCGGGATTTTTTAAATGAGCAGGATGTAATGGTTTTGGACCATAAACAGATGCAATTGCAACAGTTCCTTTTTGTCCCTTACTTCCACCAAATCCGAAAATAGCACTACCGTCTGCATTTGGAACAACTCCAACCTTAGCTATTAATGGTCTAAGTTCATCCATTTTTCTTCCGTCTGGTCTTTTTGTGTATGTCATTTTAATTTTTATTATTTGGTCAAGCTTTTTTAAAGCTTATTTTTTTGACTTAACTTTTTTCATAAAAAGTTATTTCTTTGTTCAAAATTTCTTTCTAAGAAAGTTTGCCCTCCTTTAAAAACTTTTCAACAATTTCAGTTAATCCAGAAGATGTAGCTTCTTTACAAACTAAATTAATAGCTTCTTCTGCTTTCTTTTCTCCTTCGGCATCACCTTTAATCCAGATGTAACCATTTTGACCAACAGTTATTTCTGTTTTAGATTCATCTTTAATTAAATTAATCATACTACCTTCTCTACCGATTACTCTTGGAACTTTATGAGGATTTATTTTAATTATTCTTCCACCTTCTAATTTTCCTAATCCTCTTGATTTCAAAGTTAAATCAACACTTCCTCTTTTAACTCCTAAAATTTTAGCACTAATAACATCCCCAATATTAGCATAGTCTCCTAAATTATCTTTGTTAATAAATCTTGGAGATTCCATTATAGGTAAGAATGCAGAATAAGGTCCATCAATATCAATAATCCATCCACTATAAGTTAAATCTTGAACTCTTCCAATAACACTATTTCCTCTTCGAGGTTCAAAAACACCTGATAAAGGAATTACTTTGATTACTCTTCCACCAGTTTCACCTAATCCATATCTTTTAGCAATAATATCTTTACCTTCTTTTCTTGTAAAATCTCCAGGTAAATAATCATCTCCAGAAATAATAACTTCGCCAGGAACCACTAATGTTCTTTCTTTCTTAACTTCAGGTTCTGTACTTTCTTCTACAGTTTTTTCTTCAGAATTGTCGTCTTCAGAATCTTTGTCTTCCATAGAAGGTGCATCTGAAGATGCTGATTCTGAATCTGCTTCCTTTGAATTTGATTCGTCTTCTGTAATTTGTTTTTCTTCTGTAATTTGTTCTTCAGTCATTTTTTATTCTTCTTGTTTTATCTCTTGAGTAATCGCTGACCCATGAGTTATCGAGTTTAGTTTATCATAAAAATCCGATTGTAGTCCAACAGGAATATTCAACACAAGCTCCAAATCTCCATTCGGAAGCCAAGTTTCTTTTTCCTTATATTCTTGAACTATACCATATGCCTGACCTGTAAATTGAGCAGGCATCTTTATCAAGATCTTCTTAGTCTCTATTTTAATTGGAATTATGCTTTTTAAACTTTCTGTTACTGCAGCGATCTGTTTGTCAACTGGTTGCTTCCCATCAATTCTTACTCCGCCTTGTTTTATCGACGATTCAATAATGTCTGCGGTAAATGGTCTGCCGGTTCTTCCGTCCACAGCATTTCTAACAAGGTAATCAATAATTTGTTTCTTTTTTTGTTCGACAGCTTCATCTCTAAAACTCTGATTTTCTTCAATTTCCCCTTTTTTGACAATTTTTTCAACAACTTCTTCAAAAACACTAGTACCAAAAGAATTCATTAAATCATCTTTTCCAGCTCTAAGTCCTTTTTTTTGATCAGTATAAATAGCACTATCTCTTATAATCTCGGCAATAGAAACAGTTTCTCCTTTTTTGAATTTCATGGCAGAATCTAAATCAACCATTGTTTCATAAATTTTATTCCCAGCTCTTAATCTAGCAATTGTGTCTGTCATTATATATAATTTTCACCCTTCTCTCTTTTAAATTTTCCTTCAGTATTCTTAATATAAGCTATATCAAATCTTTGAATATCAAACTTTTCTCCTAAAACATTTTTGAATATCTCAAGACCTAATTTAATACCCTCTTCTATTTTTATATCTTTCCTTGCTTTTTTCCTTAATTCTTCATTTAATTTATCATCATTTTCACCAATAGCAATTGCAGTGTATTCAAAATAATTTCCAGTTATATCACTAGTATATAAATTACATTCACTTTCATTTCTACCCGCAACCATAACCGCTACTCCGAAAGGTCTAACCCCTGGATGTTGAGTGTATTGTTGTTTAATATCCGAAATATCTCTAATTACTGATTCAGCATCAATAGGGGAATCATAAGTAACTCTATGTTGCTGAGCACTTGTTCTAACTTGATTAATTAAAACTCTCGCATCAGAAATAATTCCTGCAGCACTTGCCATTATATGGCTATCAATTTCATAAATTTTTTGAGCAGATTCGGGAACAATTAATTCATCTTTTTTACCTTTATCAGCAATAATCACAACACCATCTTCACATTTAATACCAATACTAGCACTTCCCAATCTAACAGTCTTTTCAGCATATTCAACTTGAAGAATATGTCCATCAGGTGAGAACATTGTCGCACTTCTGTCATATCCCATTACTTGGTGTTGCATGTCTGGTATGTCCATTGTAATTCTTTTTAGCTTTAATTTAAGGCAGTAATCAAGAAATTTTCCTTGAAATTAAAGTCTATACATTTCTCCTTTCAAAATTTATAATAATGTTCGCTTTAAAAATATTGCGGTGACTAATTTAACCAATCAGTTATTATAGCCCAGACACCTAAACTAGAGACACAAGAACCACCTTGAGCACAATAAATATCACTAACTTCACTTTCACTTAAAACTTTTTCATAAATTACAACATCATCAATTTTTCCATAAAAATAATTTTCTTGATTTCCACTTCCTTTACCATAACCAATTTTTAAACTATCTGAATCATCACTCATCTCTCCATAATAAAATACATTGTTAAAATCTAACTCACTATTTATGTAAATTTTTCTTATTTTAGCATTTTTATCAAAACTTATTAAAACATGTGTCCAGGTATTTTTTGATATTGTTGATTTAGAAAAAATATCAAGTTTGGGAATCCCATTAGATATTAATCTCAATTTATCTCCCCTATCACTACTAACCTCAAAATTATATTGACTATTTGTTTCAATTTCTTTTCCAATAATTGTTCCTGCTAATCCAGTATTCCCTGTCCAATAAATCCAAGCAGATAATGTAAAATCTCCTGTTAAATCCAAATTATCTCCAAAATCAACATAACTAGAACCACTAGGTAAATTCAAAACCTGCCCATTTCTATCATCTACAAAGCCAGCATTTCCCATTAAATCTCCATCATAGCTTCCGGTTTCGTCATTCACATTTCCTTCAAATTCCCAATATGCAGAATAACCTGCAGGAATTTCAAGTTCGGGATCGGGATCAGGGTCGGGATCAGGGTCGGGATCGGGATCAGGGTCAGAAACAATACATTCAGTTTCATTTAAGTCGATTAGACCATCACAATCATTATCTCTCCCATCTGCACAATTTCCATTTGCAATAGATTCTACAATATTTAAAACAGCATAATTACAATTAGTTCCACTACATGAATTATAATCTCGGTATTGCGTCCCATAACAACCATCATTACTATTACAATTAACACAACTTGGATAAATTCCACAAGAACTAATTGTTTCGGAACAAGTAGTAGAAGTAGTATTGGTAGAATTAGTTATAGTGGTTGTCGTATTGGTTGTAGTCGTTGTATCTGTAGTTGTGTTTGTATCAGTTAAACTATCATCATCATCTGTATTAATTATAGAATCTCCACAAAGTTTTATTATTTCTGCCTCGTTTAACTTTAATAAATCGTCAAGACTTCCTACCCAATCTCCTTCAGAAAGTATGACCTCTGAACTTTTAGTTCCCTCTTTTTCTTCACCTTCAATAAGGAAAATAGGAGAAACTTTAACAGACTGAGGACTTTTCAAGCCAGAAAAATCAAACGAATAAATTTTTCTTTTGTTTATCTCTGGAGCACTAACGATTTTAGTAAACTCTTTTCCGCAAAATTCAAAAATAATTTTAACTTTACTAATATTTGCCTCCCCTCTCCTTTCAACCTGAAGCATTGCTATTCCTTTCCCAGGATCATATCGAGTATATTTTCCAGAACTTAAAATTTTTATTGTTCCTTCTCCCCCAACAAAGTCTTCTCCCTTATCATACTCTTCTCCAGACATTATAAATAAAATAATAAAAAGAGAAACAATTGCAATAACAATTACAATAATACCCTTAAAGATAATTGAAGAAATTTTTTCTTGTTCCATCACCATAATAATCATCAATCAAATAACTATTTAAAATTAATTATCTCCTTTATTTATTAAGTAATTTAGTTAAGTAAATTATCAAACCATTCACTAATCCCATTTAAAGGATTAAAACTTGCAACGCAACTCCCTCCTTGTTTGCAATAAAGTTCATCCATAATTTCATTACCACTTAACGCCCTATCATAAATAGCAACATCATCAACCATCCCATATAAATAATTATTATTTGCACCAGTTCCTTGCCCATATCCTATTTTAAAACTATCATCATTAGCAGTTAAACCACTCATCCCACCCTGGCCATTTTCCACTCCATTTACATAGAATTTTCCAACACTTCCATCAAAACTAAACACAACATGTGTCCATGTATTTTTTGATATTGGGTCATTAGAATACAAATTAGCTCCCTCATCAGAAATAAATCTTAATTTTTCTCCATTATCTTTTCTAATCTCAAGGTTATATTGTAGTCCACTACCTATTTCTTTTCCAATAATTGTTCCTGCATAAGGGTCACTACTGTCTTCCCAATTTACCCAGGTAGAAAGCGTAAAAGGACCTTCCATATCTAAAACATCTCCCATATCAACATAACTCGTTCCTCCATTAGGTAAACTCAAAACCTTGCTTCCTCTTTCAACATCATCAATAATAACTGCCCCGTTTATTAAATCTCCATCATAATTTCCAGTTTCGTCAGGGATAACATTATCAATCACACCATTAAACTTCCAATGAGCAACATAGTCATTCGGGATTCCGCAAGCATCATCTTCTCCACAATCATCTTCGTCATCACAATCAGTTAAATCATCACAATCATTATCATGTCCATCATTACACTTTCCAATCTCAGTATTAAATCTAAATTCTTCATAAACACAAGCGTAATTTTCACATTTAGTATAACTTCTAAATACATCTTCCACACACCCAGTCATATTTTCACAATCATCACAATCAGGATAGCTATCACCACAAGAATTAATAGTTCCCAAACAAAGCCCTGTGCATTGAGGATCATTTGGTGTTATTTCAACATCACAAGCATTATTATCACAATAATAATCATAATAATCATCTCCAGTACAACCATCATTAAGATTACAATTTGCACAGTTATCAGGATCTAGCCCACAACTTGTATCTATTCCTGGGCAGGTTGGGTCTCCACAAGGGAAAGCGCCAACTCCATTAGGGAACAGATTTTTATCACAAGCAATTCCATTTTGATTAGGAGCATAATTATCATTGGCATAGTCTACAAAAACATTTTCTCCACCAACTTTAAAGTCAGCAAGTAAAGTACTTTTATCAAATCCATAACTATGAGGCTCACTAGGTCCTGGACTAGGTGTAGACGTATGCGCAATCCAAATATTATAGTCATGATAATCTAATGCAGTTTCCCAAGATGCTCCCGAGTAAGGGATTGCAAAAAGATTATTATAAACATCAATATTACTTCCGTAATTACATACTCGTGCCATTGCAGCACCCAGATTATCATCCTTTTGAACAATTGTATTATATCTTATAACAATATCGCTAGTTGAAGTTTGAAATTTGATAGGATAATCTGAATCATAAAATAAATTATATTCTAATATGACATTTGAAGTTGGTGAGTTAACAAAAATTCCTTGCACTGGAACTCCAAAAAAAGTATTATTCCTAATAAGGAGGTTTCTACATTCTCCATTATAAAATTGAATTATATCTGGATGAGAACAAGAATTATAATCTCGATAAGCACATTCAGGTATATCTTTAAAATTTACATCACAACAAGTACTCCTTCTATCGTCCCCTAGCGTATTCCACCTATCAACTCCTCCAAAATCATTATTCTCTATTACAAGGTTTATAATTCCATTAAGTTTAATCAGATCTGAACCCGGAGAACGCATCTTACTATTTTTAATATGAAAATTGAATCCCTTCACTGAAATACCATCTTCCTTAACATGATGAATATAACACTTATCTACTAAAATATCTCCAGACTCATAATTTGAACTACCCAAAGTCAATCCCCCATATGCAGTAGGTAAATACCCACTAGTCCCCATAATTTCAGAATTTATTAATTTTAATCCAAATGCGCTACTCGTCTTAAAAAATCCTACAACTTTTATATTGTCAAAAATATATCCAATTCTATACACCTTACTCGTGTCTAAGGGGCCTATTTCCACAGCATTACAATTTCCTGAACAAGAAAATATCGCGGTTTCTCCATTCGCAGATCTCCAAGTATGCCATGCGCCAGTATAGATAAGATTCAATAGAACATCCCCTGGAGCTCCCGGTGTATCATAAATACCATCATAATCAAATACCCCATAATCTTCTCCCTTCAGCTCATAAGTTATTTCACTAGGATTCGCAGATCTCAGGTTTGCCTCTGAATGATCCATTGCTTCTGCCAAAGTAAACTCATTCCCCTTATTTCCATTACGAGGCAAAGTTCCACCATCCCTAGTAACATAATAAATCACCTCAATCTTTTTTTGACAAGCTACTCCATCCCATTCACAATTCAAACCACAGCCATTATTCAAGCAAGTAGGTTCATCAACACTAAAATCTCCACACTCTTTCCCAGCACAAGGATCTTCTACACAATCACCCTCAAAACATATTTCATCACCAACACAATTTGAAAATTCTTCATCTGTCAAATCATTGCAATCATCATCAAAACCATTACAAACTTCTAAAGCACCAGGATGAATCGCATTATTATTATCAACACAGTCCACATTTGCATCTCCACCACACCCAAAACTAGTATCATTATAACCATCCTTGTCCCCATCAATACACTCAAGTTCACTAACTTTTAGAGTAACAACAGATGTAATTGTTTTAGTTGGATCTTCAACTAATGTGGCAGTAAAGTAATATTCAGGATCTCCGATTCCATCTGGAATTCTTTTAGTTGTCCAACTTTCACTATCAAAAGTACCAACCAAATCATCCCAGAAAAAATCATTTTCATAGATAGTATAAGTAATTGCCTTTCCAATACAATTATTATTATTTCCTTCAACAATCATTTCAACAATTTGTCCTTCTACTACTGGAGGTTCAGGATCTCTTCCAGTCTCACTCCAATAAGCATCTATCAAATCACATGCAGGCGGAGGAGAAGACTCACTAATCTCAACATTACAAACTTCCATCGAACCAATCTCGGCTTCAATAGCCCAATTATCTATTTTATTAATATTATTATTAACATCATCTCGGAATGCATAATCATTAGCTAATTGAACATCATCAACATAAACATCATAAGTATTACTCATTACATCTGTATCAATCTTAAAATGATAACTTGTATCTGCAGAATAAGGAATAGCTACATCATTAGTATATCCTCCATTATGGGCTTGAATCTCATTAGTAATATGATCAAACCTAACAATAACTGAAAAAGCCCCAAAGGTATTTTGTGCTCCATCTGAAAGTGCAAAAATACTATTAGCTCCTGTTTGATTTACTGTTGCATCAAACTCTATTGTAAATAAGTTTTCTTCAAGAGGAATGACATTATTATTCCATGCAGCACTATCTGCAACAACACACTCGCCAGAATCTGGACACGCAGGATGATTAGAAGTTATTATTGGAGCACACCCCTCTACATCTCCAGTTCCAATGTTACAAGTACCACTTTCTAAGCAGATTCCGAAATCAGGATAATCATAATAACTTGTTCCAATACACTCATCACCCCTACAAACGCATTCATTATCTGACTCACAACCAGGATCAGGATCACAATCAGCACCAATACAATCATAAGCAAATCCATTATCCCTTCTATTAATCGCCTCAACAAAATACATATCTCCATAAATAAGTGAAACCCCTACCTCGCTTTCGTCTGCTACCCCTTCTCTTGCTTCACCATGGTTCCCAACTCCATCCCTCAAAATTCCATGACTCCATTCACTCAAATAATTCGCCTCCAAGCTATTCAATATATTATTAGCAGCAGTAAGATATGTCTGAGCCTTTATACTGTTTCCCGCCAAACCTTCTACATGACTCAACTCCAACAATCCAGAAGCAGCTATTGCAGCTGCAGAACTATCCCTATCCGTTGAACTATCTATTAATCCATAATCAAAATCCCAATAAGGAACATAATCCGCAGGAAGATTATTAATAAAATAATTAGCAATCTCTTCAGCAGTCGTCAAAAAACTAACATCTCCAGTCTCCCTATAAATCATCGTATAACCATACAATCCCCAAGCCTGTCCCCTCGCCCAAGTCGATTCATCACTATATCCTTGCCAAGTAGCTTCTCCCTGAAGAACTCCGTCATCACTATAACCAACAGAATGATAAGTACTCCCATCATCCCTAACAATATCCGCAGCCATCTTCGCAGCATGATTCACAGCAATATCATAACAACTAACATCACCACAATTAGCACCATTCTTCTCGGCCCAAAACAACAACTCCAAATTCATCGCACTGTCAATTATAACTCTATTATCAAACGAGGTAGGATTCCAAACCGCAGCATCAATAATCTGAGCACCAGACTTATATCTTAAAGCAAGAGTCTCAGCAGCAGTTATCGCATCGGCCTTATAACTCGAATCCCCAGTATATTCATAAGCCTTGATATTTGAATTCGAAAACATAAATCCTAAATCATGAGTATAAGTATTATCTTTATGGCTACTTAATCCATCTGTCCAACTACCTGCATTTGTTATCCATTTGTTATCCGAAGTTAAATTATACATTTCCCATAGCGCTCCTGGAAAAAATCCAAGTGTCCAAAGATAAGGATGTTGATAATCATAAGTCCCTGTTCTCAAAAACCAAGTATTTCCATCATAAGACCTAGGATAATTAGGAAGCGAAGACACATCAAGAGTATTTGTTAATTGACTATCAATAAATGTAAGTAAATCTGGAGAATCACACACACCATCATCATTATCATCATTACAACAAACACCTGCATCACAATATTTCCCAGGATCTGCACAATTATATCCATCTGATGCAGTAATATCATCACATTCATTTGAGCTACATTCTTGACAAATACTACAATCACTAATAGTCCCACAACATATTTTTCCATATGGACCCATTTCTCTAAAACAATCAGAATCTAAACAATCTGCATCTCCATCTCCTTCTTCATCGCCTACAACATTACATATCTCCCTAGGTTCTGAATCTCCACAAGGGAATGCTCCTGCATATCCATCTGGATAATTACTGCTACATGCTATGCTTCCAGGTTTAGGTCGATAATCATTAAGAGAAGGATTCTCAAATATTTCATTAATTTGTTCTTCAACACTACCTGTTAATATAATATCTGTAGGTAATGGGGTAAATATTGTGTAAGCACCCGTAGTGCCTCCTGCGAAATAAACATTATGTCCTGAATCTGAATTAAAATAAGTTGATACACCCCCATAAGTACCAACAGGATTTACAAAGAGATTATCTGAAAAGTCCATATTTCCTGCTAAATGTGCACTCGCTCCACCCACAATAGTATTATGTCTAACTATTATATCTGTAGCACTACCCACAACTAAGGGTACTCCCCCATTATCATAAATCAAGTTGTATTCAATTACAAGATTATTCATATAGGTTGGAGGCCCTCCACAAAAAATCCCTTGAACAGCATTTCTACTAAAAGTATTATTTCTAATAAATATGTTTTTCATAGGACCATCTAGTGTTGCATCCATATATAGTTGTATTCCATCATTATGAACTCCGATTACATGAGTCGAGTAATCAAAGGTATTTCCTTCTACAACAAAATAATCTCCTCCTGCTAATGAGACGAAATCATCTAATGCATAATAAAAATGATTATTTTTAATATAAACATCATATCCTTTTGTTGCAAGCATTTGTATAGAAGAATGATGTAAATAACAATTCTCAACTAAAATATCTCCCACGTTATTATTAGTCTTACCTGCCATAACAACAAAATCTACAAATTTACCCGGGTCTCCACCAAGATCTGAATTTAATATTTTCACACCAATTCCACTAAAAATATTAAAACTTCCTCTAACCTTTATTCCATCAAAAATATAAGCTATCTTGGAATTTGGACCTCCCTCATTTCCTAATTTAACCGCTCTACAAGCACTTCCAGAACAAGGAATAGGTACAGAGAAAGTTGCAGGATAATCAGAATCTTGAGATCTCCAAGTATGCCACTTATGTTCTGGACCAAGCGGAGTTTCCATAGATTCATAATATCTCTCACCAGCATAGATAAATTGCCCATAATCCCCCGGAGCTAAAAGATATGTAATCTCTTCACCCTTGTGGTCATAAGAATGAGACCTAGCTCCTTCCAAATTATCTGGATTTCCTTCGCTACCATCCCCAGCCCCACTTTTTGAAACATAATAAATCTCCTCCTTTACACAATCTCCATTTATACACGATTCTCCTTCAGCACAATCTACAACATTATTATCATCTATTCCATCACAATTATCATCAACAGTATTACACGTTTCTAAAGCACCAGGATTAATACCCTCTCCTTCCCCAGGAATATCATTACAATCATAACCCGCACCATTATTACATCCTAAAGTTGAATTCCATCCATCCCCATCATTATCTTGACACGGACTAACAATCAATTCCCCTGAAGTAAATTCTTCTTCACTTCCAACTAATCTAGCAGTAAAAACATACTCTGGATTTCCATAATCAGATTCAAGTTCAGTAATCCAATTTGTTCTATCAAAACTACCTATTTTTGATAATACAAAATCATCAGGGTTAAGAAGACTAAACAGAGGATTATCCCCATCATTTTCCCAAATTGTATAATTAATTAATTTGCCATAACACCCATCTGGATCACTTGCATCAACAATCAAGTCAACACTATCTCCAACAATCACCAAAGGATTTACTCCATCTTTACTCCAACGAGCATTAGTTAAATCACACTGGCAATTTCCACCTTGTGCACAATAGATATCTCTTACTTCCATTTCACTTAATCCCTCCTCATAAACCATTACATCATCAATCATTCCATAGAAATAATTATTAGAATCTCCAGTTCCCATACCATAACCTATTTTAAGAGTCTCTGAATTTTCAAGGATTGTTCCAGAAGCACTATCACTACTATCTAACATCCCGTTAACAAAGACCTTCCTGTTTGTACCATCAAAACTAACTGCTACATGTGTCCATTGATTATATGGAATTGAATTATCAGATGAATAAATAGTATTAGGCTCTAAATCATGAGACAAGAATCTTAATTGGTCTTTGCCAGCATCCCCTCTAATCTCAAAATTAAACTGGTGAGGGCTTTCAGGTTCTAGAGGATCTATCATTTCCTTACCAATAATAGTTGCAGAAAATGTACCATAATCTTCCCAATTTACCCAAGCAGAAAGGGTAAATTCATTTGTTAAATCCAAAACATCTCCAAAGTCAACATAGCTTGTTCCTCCATTAGGTAAACTCAATGCTTGTCCATTTTTACCAGGCGCAAAGCCAGGATTAATAATAGGACTTCCACCATAAGGTCCAACTGAATCACTATAATCTCCTTCAAACTCCCAATGTGCAGAAGGTACAGGAACATCACATCCTTCATTTGTTAAACCATTACAATCATTATCATACTCATCATTACATATTTCTGCAATTGCAACATAAGGAGGATTAGCACTATTGATTATATTTGAATCAAGATTACAATCTGCATCACACTGGTCAACATAAGTATCTATGTCATCATCTAAACCATTGCCACATACTTCTGAATCAGGATCACAAATATCCCCAGTTAAAGGATTGCAATCATTATCAATCCCATCACATAATTCAGGGGCACCAGGGTAAACAAGATTGTTACCATCATCACAATCAACCTCTCCATTATAATTACATTCAGCAGTAGAATTCCATCCATCACTATCTCCATCAATACAAGTTATACAACTAGTTCCATCAAAAACACACTCTCCAGAAGCAGAGATTAATACACAAGGATCATCTGCACATTCATCATCAGAGTAATCTTCACATTGAGATATTGAAAGGCAAACAATTGACGTATCAGTACAATCATTTGCAAAAGGCCAAATATTATTATCGAAATAACAACTTCCTAAATTATGACAATCACCATAACTACATCCCCAATCTAACCATCCCCCACACTCTTCACAATTTCCAGGTGCAGAACAAGTATTACTAGGGCTACAAAAAATAGTATTAGCAGGATCACAATCACTATCAATTATACAATCAACACAATCCCCAGCAATACAATGATCCTCTGAGCAATCAGTTGGATTATTATCATCAATACCATTACAATCATTATCCAATCCATCACAAACTTCAGGAACAGGCGCGATCTCTCCTTCGCAAACATCTCCCCAAGTTCCATCAGACTGGCATACATAAATTCCTGAAACACACAAACCGACATCTGTTCCACAAGGCAATTCTGAACCAATTATACATTCACAATCATTATCTACTCGACCATCACAATCCTCGTCTAATAACCCCTCACAAACTTCAGGAACAGCTCCTAAAAACGGATTACAAGTTTGAGGCAATCCTCCAATACAATTATCAATAGTATTGTAACATTCACCCTCTCCACAAGTTGTCTGACCAAAGTCTGCATCATCTGCAACACCCGTACAATCATTGTCTAAACCATCACAAACTTCAGGAACAGGCGCGATCTCTCCTTCACAAACTTCTCCCCATCTTCCATCAGGCTGACACACATAGTTTCCAGAAACACACAATCCAACATCGGTTCCACAAGGAAATTCAGTGCCAGGAATACATATACAATCCTCATTGTTTAAATCATCACAATCTTCATCTAATAAATCTGCATCACATAATTCAACTCCTGGAAGAACTTGCCCAATACAAACAGTATTTAGATAACTTCCTAAAGTGCAAGTTTGAGTTCCACCAATACATAATCCAATACCTTCTGTATCAATAGGACCTTCGTAACAATTTTGAGTTAATATAGTTCCTAAATCATCTTCATCAATCATTTCATCACAATCATTATCTGCTCCATCACAAACCTCAGGAGAAGGATTAATAGCTCCAATACAATCCCCCATCACTCCATTAATATCACAAGTTGCTGTTCCAAATTCACATTCACCAACATCATTATCTCCACAATCTTCACTATCCCCTTGATCACAAGGACATTCTTCATTATCCGAACCATCACAATCCTCATCTAACCTTAAAGTATCACATAATTCTACCCCTACTCCCTCAAAAGGATCACAAGTTTGTGTTTCTCCAGCAAAACAATTATTAATTGTATGGTCACATTCACCTAAACCACAAGTTGTCTGACCAAAATCATAATCATCTGCAACACCAGAACAATCATCATCAATTCCATTACAACTTTCAATCATTCCAGGATGAATATTAACCCCACTAATTTCAGTATCATTACAATCTCTTCCATCTTTTTCACACCCATTTAATATATTAAAATTAGGATAAACACCATAACCATCCCCATCAATATCATTACAAATTCCAGTCTCTTCAATACACTCTCCTGCAGAGCAAACTAATACTGATAAAGTACAATCTTCAACAAACTCTTTTTTATTACATCCAGTAGTTTTATTTAAAACACAATTATAAACAGAATTAGAATCATCTTCACAATAATTTCCCTCTTCAACACATTCATTAGTGCAAACACAAGCACCATTAACACAACCCTCATTACACTCATATGTAACATTGGTTATATTAATTGAATCACCAAAGCAATTTCCAGTGCAATCACATAAAAACTCACTCAAATTACTATCATCTAAACAAACATCACTAAATAAACTCCCATTATAAGCATAATCCTTCACCCAATAATTATCAACATAATCAGTACAATTTTTTGATTCATCTAACCAAATTCCATTTGTACAGTTTAATCCATCTCCTAAGAAACCAGAAACATCTGTACAATTAACAGGAGCTTTACAATTATTATTCTTTATACCACAAAAAACATTTGAACAAGTTACTTCAACAGATTCATCAGCACAACCCTTGTTTCCAGTATCTGGACCATTGTAACCACCATTATCGTCATTACCTCCACTAGGTATCGGTTTAGGTTTATCATCTAATGGTGGAGTTTCAATAATATCTCCATCTTCTTCATACTCAAAAACAACAACAACATTAGCTATTTCTTTAAAATCAACTAAGTTCAAAATATCTCCAATATTAATATTATAATCATAAACCCCTGAAAATTTTGGTTTTCTTATAAAATCCCAAAAACCCTTTTTATAAGGAATTGAAATTTCTTTTATTCCCTCAGAGGTTTCATAGAAATATTCATTCCCATCTGCATCTTTAAAAATAAATTTTATTTTAGTAATTACTTTATCATTACTTCCGCCCTCAAGTTTAATAAAAACATTATTTAATTTTTCATTAAAAACAATACCCTCAATATTTGCTCCAAGATCAAGTTCTTGTTCGGGGCTATTTAAATAATTAATAAAAAAGATTCCTATAACAATTAAAATTAATAAACCAAAAATACCCAAACCAATTAATAAATTTCTAGATAGGCTAAACTTTTTTTCTTTAGATGGTATAGAATTTTTTAGAATAATTCCATCTTGTTTTACAAATTTTCCACCTTCGATAAGATTAGTTTTAACGACCTCGCCCTCTTTCATAAAACACAAGAGGATGCTTGCCTTAATAAATATTTTCATTTAATATCTACTTAACATTCTTAACACTACCACTAACTTTCGCAATAGAAATATCTTTTTCGCTCATAACAAAACTTGCCCTTATTTTATCCAAACTATTTCTATTAATTGCAAGAACTACCCATTCCTTCCCAAATTTAATAACTTGAGGACTCGCTTCGCCATAACCCAATACCCCAATATATTCTAAAATAGTTTCATCTATGTTTTTCTTATTTGCATCTTTTCCTTTAATTAAAAGATATCTTTTCTTTTCTCTGTGTGAGGGTTTTAATGGTTTCATTTTGATTTTTATAAATTAAAACACATTGCTTTTGACTGAACTTTTCTCAGAAAAGTTCTTTTTTGGGTCAATCCTTTTTTCGAAAAAGGGTTGCATGGTTTCATCTTGATTCTCCTACCTTCTTCTTGGTTTCATATGTTTATTAAATTTTTCCTTATATTCTTCTATCCCTTTTTTCTTTTCCCTCTTTGCATACAATATAACCAAGATCATTATAACAACTACAATAAAGATAGCCAAAGGTATTTTAATTAAACTAATTAGACTCGGAAGTTCTAATTCTTCTGGAACTTCTTCAACATCATCTTTTGCTTCAATTTGAATAGGTTCTTCTCTAATCTTTTCATAAATACTATGAATAGTTAGGGTTACCTTTAAATCAATAATATCATCTAATTTGATCTTTAAATCATAAAATCCATCACCCGCTAAATCAAACTTTTTTTCTTCACCAATTTTAATTGTTGTATTAAATGGTTCACTGTTTATCTCAATAATGGCATAATTTGAAAAAACTTCAACAGGCTTAATGGTATGTTTTTCAACTCCATTAATGATTATATCAAAATTTATTTTATCATTTTTATTTAATTCTTTAGTATAACCAGAAGAAAGTTTTTCAGAACTTATAGAATAAGTTTTAATTTCTACAACAGGGGAACTTCCACCACCCCCACCCCCACTACTTCCAGTATCTACCGCTGCAGAAGTTGTAAAACTATTTGCTCCATTGGTAATACAATTATTTGTAGAATCACAACTAGTTATATTATAATAATAAAGGGTAGATGCAGATAATCCCGATAACGCTATAGAATGACTAGTTGTTAATGAAGAGGAATCAGAGACAGTTCCCAAACTCGTAGCAGTTCCATAATTTACAGAAGAATTTGTATTTTCATTTGTTGTCCAGGTTATTGTAGCACTTGTTGTACTTACAGAGGCAGAAACACTCGAAACACTAGGAGTTATTGTATCAAAGGTAATAGTATTATTTAAATCTGCAAAAATACTTTCGCTAACATTATTTATTGCTTGACAATTCCAAGAATAAATCCCATCTTCTGTAAAATTATATTCAAAGATTGTCGTGTTTGATGCCCCTGAAATAATTTGATTAGAATTATTTATCAAATCCCCTGTTGAATTCCAAATATAAAGAGTAATATTATTTAAATCAAAATCAGCAGCAGTTTGAGACAAGCAAGTAAAATTAGTTTGATTAGTATTGCTAAAACTATTGTTTGAAGGAGAGCTTAAGCTTACACTAATATTTCCAGTTGACAAGCTAAAATTAGAAGAAGCATAACCTGAATTATCATTCATATCATATGCAAGACAGTTCCAATTATAATTTCCATTAGATAAGGTTACTGTTTTCTTAAGAGAGATAAATGTTCCAGAACTAGAATTTGTAAAGTTGTAACTTAAATCCCCACTATAATCCCAAACCTGCAGTGTTAAATTTTTCATTTGAACAGCATCTGTTGCATTACAACTAAAAATTTGATTACTCGTTGAATTTATATGGTTATCAACAGGATTAATTAGTATAACTGTTGGTGCAGCTTCATCTAAAGAAATTATTGCAGAATAAATATCAATTCTGGGAACTAATTTGCTTCCAACGGTTTTGAAAATATCAGTATTATTTAATGAAAGTTTTATTTCATTTGGAGTTAAAACCCGACTACTTTGTAATCTATAAAAATGTCTTATTAATGCAAAAGCTCCAGAGACATGAGGAGTAGACATTGAAGTTCCAGTTAAAGATTTATATCCTGAAGCATCACAAAGTAAACAACCTCCAGTAGGAACCGTAGATATAATACCAACACCTGGAGCAAAAAAATCAGTTAAAGCATTTTTGTTTGTATTTGCATAAAAATCATCATTATCATCAGTTCCCCCAACTGCAACGGAATTAGCAATACAAGCCGGAGCATTTATTCCAGTAGAACTTGCATCATTACCGGTTGCAGAAACAACACTGATATTGTAAGTAGTTGCATTATTTATTGCCTTAGTCCAACTTGATGTAAAAGTACTATCGCAAGTAGAAGTATACAAGCTTAAAGTTCCCAAACTCATTGAAATGACAGAAATATTATAAGCAATTCTATTTTCAACACACCAATTAATAGCATTTGTTAAATCTGCTTCCGCATTTGTTGAATGCCCATTCCCATTTAAATCTAAAACTTTAACACCAATTAAACTTATATTTGGACCAACCCCATTTTTCACCCCAACTGCAGCAACAATTCCTGCAACATGCGTTCCATGCCCATTATCATCTCCAATAGAACAATCTTCAGTACATGCTTGATTAAAGCAATCAATAACACAAGTTTTATTTTTGCCAACTAAGTCAGGATGTGTAAAATCAATACCCGAATCAATAATACAAGCAGTTTCATCAACCCCTGTAATATTAATATTATTTAATTGCAAAGACCAAGCAGCTGTTGCGTTTATTAATGGAACCGAATCCGATAAAATAGCCCTTATCTGAGGAGCATATGAAATTTCATCAATATCCTTGTATCCCTCCAATTCTTCCAATTCTTCTTCAGAAACCGTTACCAAAATCATATCTTCTTCATCTGTTTCTTGAACTTCTTCCAGATTTAATTCATTTTCTAAACTTTCTGCATTAGTATTATCATTTTCTAATTTAATCACAATAGTAATCTTTTCATTATCTTCTAAGATATTATAAATTTCCCCATCTATGTTTGGAGAATCTATCGCATCAATAACATAACCTGTTAATTTATTATCTTGATTTAAAAATAACATGAAAATTAATCCGAAAACAACAAATCCTACTTCTAAACTAACTAATAGTTTGTTCACCCCTCTTTTTTTCCTAACTCTCATACTCCTATTTACAAATTATTCTTTATTAAACTTTCTTTAACCTCTTCTAAAAACATATTTAAACTCTATTAATTTATCTAATTTATAAAACAGGGGATTAAAAGAGATACAATATGAAAATTTATGGTGTTGGCGGATTTAATGAAGTAGGCAAAAATATGACTGCAATAGATCTAGGTGAAGATGTATTTCTGTTTGATTGCGGAATATTTCTACCCCCCATTGTAGAGCTAGAAGAATCTGAAAAAGTGTATACTGAAGGCGGGATGAGAAGAATAAAAGCAGTACCTAATGATCTAATCTTAGATAAGCTAAATTTAAGACATAAGGTAAGAGCAATTATTCCAAGCCATGCACATTTAGATCATATTGGAGCTATTCCTTATTTAGCGCATAGGTATAACGCAGATGTTATTGGAACCCCATTTACTATTGAAGTTCTTAAATCTATTTTGAAAGATGAAAAAATTCAAATATCTAATAGATTAAAGATCGCTCAACCAAATTCTACAG
>Ga0075122_10001185_pt1 | contig 18945 bp, 19 predicted proteins | sample AntAceMetag02UKB_FD_69790 | JGI IMG/M metagenome (GOLD analysis project Ga0075122, IMG submission 69790) | Saline lake microbial communities from Ace Lake, Antarctica - Antarctic Ace Lake Metagenome 02UKB | ecosystem: Environmental > Aquatic > Non-marine Saline and Alkaline > Saline | place...
ATAGACCATTTATATACTGACTTTCAAAAGGAGGATAAATTGCATTTACATTATGGTGATTTAGCAGACTATGTTTCAATAGTTAATATTTTAAAAAAGGTTAAGCCTGATGAAATTTATAATCTAGGAGCGCAAAGTCACGTCGCAGTTTCTTATGAGATACCATTATACACAGCACAAACAACTGGAATGGGTGTTCTTAACATATTGGAGGCAGTTAGAATATTAGGATTGAAGTCTAAGATATATCACGCTTCTACTTCTGAATTATTTAGTGGCAAGATAGGAGAGGCACCGCAAAGTGAGAAGACAATATTTAATCCTCAAAGTCCTTATGGGGTAGCGAAGTTATACGCGCATAAAATTTGTGAGGTTTACCGGAAAGGATATGGAATGTTCGTTTGTAACGGAATATTATTTAATCACGAAAGCCCGAGACGTGGCGAGAATTTTGTCACTAGAAAAATAACACTGGCAGTTAAGAATATTCTATTAGGTAATCAAAAGTATTTACATCTAGGAAATTTAGACGCGAAAAGAGATTGGGGTTGGGCGCCCGAATATGTTTATGGTATGTGGTTGATGTTACAGCAGAAAAAACCTGATGACTATGTTTTGGCGACCGGCGAAACTCATACAGTATTTGAATTTTGTAAATTAGCATTTCAATACGCAGACTTAGATTGTAATAAATATTTAAAGTTTGACAATAGGCAGTTAAGGCCTAACGAAGTGGATTACTTACGAGGATATCCTAGGAAAGCTAAAGAGATGTTAAATTGGGAGCCGAAAGTAAAGTTCAAAGAGTTAGTTAAAATAATGATGGAGGAGGAATTAAAAGATATATGAAAAAAAAGTATTCACTATTTATAGGGAGGTGGCAACCATTCCACAAAGGGCATAGAAAGTTAATTAATACTATCTTAAATGAGGGCAAGAATGTTTGCATAGCTATTAGAGATACAGAGATTACAAAAAATAATCCATATTCATTGTTGCAAAGAATGCTTATGCTAGAAAAGGAATTTAAGAAACAGAAAATAAGTGGACGAGTCAAGGTAATAACAATTCCGGACATAGAAGAAGTTGTTTATGGACGAACACCGGGTTGGAAGATAAGACAAATAAAGTTAGGTAAACAAACAGAAGCTATTTCGGGGACTAAAATTCGTGATAACCTACATAAAAATAACTTGATTTAATTTTAATATCAGGTATAATACTAATATAATTATTAACTATATTAGTATGCCTAAATTAAAAGATTTAACTAATCAAACATTCGGTTTTTGGACTGTTTTAAACGAACATAGAAGTATTAAAAAACATACTCATTGGAAATGCAAATGTATTTGTGGGAAAGAAATTTTAGTTAAACAAGAATCTTTAGTAAGTGGAAGAAGTAAAAGTTGTGGTTGTAAAAAAATAGATTTACGATTTAAGACAGCAAATATTAATCCTTTAATATCTACACAAAAAAGATGTTATGGAAATTATCAGCGGGGTGCTATTAAAAGAGGATTGAAATTTGAACTTAATTTTAATGAATTTATAAAATTAACTCAACAATATTGTCATTATTGTGGACAAAAACCAACATCTATTTATAAGAAAAAATATAATGGCGGAAAAAATTTTATATATAATGGCATAGATAGAACAGATAATAATAAAGGATATATATTAAGTAATTGTGTAACTTCTTGTTATCAATGTAATAGAAGCAAATATACTATGAATAAAAAAATATTTTTAGAATGGATTAAGAGAATTTATGAATATAATTTTAAATAATCACGGCCGAGATGTAGGTTGGGGTATCAGGGAAATAAGATTATCTAAAAAAGTTGAGAATATATCAGGTACTAAAATAAGAAATAAATTATGATTACTTGGACAATAGGACAAACTGGAGCAGGTAAAACTACTTTAGCAAGGCATATAATTTCAACAAATGAGGTATTTGAGAATAGTCCGTATAAAGATTGTGTATGGCTTGACGGAGATAATATGCGAGGTGTATGGAATGATTTAAAGTTCTCAAAAGAAGATAGGTGGGAAAATAATTTAAGGATAGCTAGGTTGGCAAAGGTGTTACACGAGCAAGGGCATAATGTAATTGTATCTGTAATTTGTCCATACAAAAAATTGAGGAAAGAGGTTAAGGATATTACTAATTGTAAATTTATTTATATAGAGGGTTGGAAAAAAGGAAAAGATTTTCCATTTGAACGCCCTGAATTATATTGATATGAAAAATAAAATTTGTGAAGTATCCAAAATTAAGATATAAAATAAATAATGGTATTACTTATTGTTTAGATTGTCATAAAAAATTTGATAAATTTAGAAATAATTTATATGCAAAACCAAAAAATCGGTGTGTTACCATTTAGAAAATATGAGGGCAAACCTCAAGTCGGAAGCTCGACTATACGTTGTGATTGGCTAGTTAAACATTGGCCAGAGGCAAGTGTGTTTAGGTACGGAGAGTATTTTGATGTAGTTATTTATCAAAAAGCCTACTGGCCTGCTCACGCGAAGTTGGTTAAGGGGATTAAGATACTAGACGTTTGTGATGCTGACTGGTTTCATTGGGGGTATAAATTTAAAGAGACGTTAGAGGAAGTTGATGCAGTAACTTGCTCATCATATTTATTAATGCAAGACATAAAAGAATTTACTGACAAGCCTGTTGTTTATATACCTGATAGATTGGACTTAGATTTATTTAAGCCAATTGCAGTAAAAGATAGACAGGCTAAAAAGGTCGGTTGGTTTGGGTATAGCCATAATTTCTTTGCGCTAAACCCGGCGACAGTTGAATTATCAAAATTAAAATTAGAATTAATAGTTGTTTCTGAAAAAGAATATCATCCTCCGGTAGGATATGAAGATAAGGTAATACATAGTACAATAGGGTTTGATTGGGAAACTTTAAGACAGGATTTGTCTGATGTTGATATGATACTTAATCCGCATAGTGAAACTGGCAAGTGGAAATACAAAAGTGATAATAAAACAAGTATAGCCCGAGCATTAGGCTTGCCGGTGGCCTTTACTCCAGAAGATATAACTAGATTTATGGATCCTAATAATAGGAGAGTTGAATCTGATAAAAGATTAAAAGAAATAATAAACAAAAGAGATGTTAAGTTATCTATATTACAATTTAAGGCACTCATTGAAGAAATTAAGAAACAAAAAAATGGCTGAATATATTTGGTATTGCCCGAGAAGATGTAATGCCATTGTAACAAAAACAAAAAGGCCTCATCTTAACAGAGATGAGGAGTATCGATGTAAACATTGTAACGCTGTTTTCCGTGGCGATGTTTTAATGATTTTAAATAAGAAGAATATAGAAAAAGGATTGTTGACTAACAATGGGAGTGAAAAAAAAGCTTGACTTTTTTGAAGAAAAGGTTTATGCTTTAGTCAATACTACTGTTTGTGGATAAGTTGTGTCTTTATATTAACTACATAGGCGATATTCTTTGTTCTAAGGAATAAAGAATACCTAACCTTACGAGGTTAGGACAAATAGCGTCTAAAGAGTTTACGAACTCACTATCGTAACTTCTTTAGGCGTTTTTTATGTCTGTAATAGGTAAAATAAAAAATTTCTTCGTAAAAGAAAAAGCAAACCCTACTGGGGCAGAGCTTTATAATGTCGGACAATATAGTTTAGGCTATTCTAAGAAAGATGAATTGCTAAGAGAGATGAGAGGCTGGGTTTATGCCTGCGTAAATGCTATTTCAGATGAATTGGCTAATATGAAAATCATATTATACGAAAGAAAAGGTGATGAGGTTGAAAAGATTTTAGATGACCCAATATTAAATACTCTGTATAGAGTAAATGATTTTACAACAAAATTTGATTTATTTTGGCTAGTTGGCGCTTACCTTGAATTAACAGGTGAAGCGCCTTTATTTTTAGAAAAAGATGATAAGGGTACACCAACTGAGATATTTTTTCTTAACCCGAGTAAACTTTATCCAATAGCAGATAGTAAGAATGTAATAAGTGGATATAAGTATGATACCGGAAAGGGAGTAAGAGCAGACCTTGCGACAGATGAGGTTATATTTCTTAAGTACCCAAACCCGGCAAGGCCATTTCGTGGCTTAGGAACTTTAGAAGCCGCTGCCAAAACAGTTGATACTGAAAATTATGCAGAGAATTGGAACCTAGAATTTTATAAAAACTCTGCTAGAGCAGACGGAATTTTAACAGTCAAACAAGCGCAAATGACAACTGAGCAAAAAAAGGTTTTAAAAAATAGTATTAAAAAAGAATATCAGGGAGTGGATAATGCTCATAAGCTAATGGTGTTATTCGGTGATATGTCTTATGACCAAGTTGCAGTTAGTCAGAAAGATATGGATTTTGCGGCACAACTTAAATTAACTCGAGATAAAATATTTGGAATATTCAGAGTACCAAAGGCGGTTGTTGCGCAAACAGAGGGAACTAATTTTGCATCAGCTAAGACAGCAAACTATGTATTCGCTAGATTTACAATGCAACCGAAAATGGAAAGGATTATACAACAGTTTAATGAGTTCTATGTTACTTTATTCCCGGATAGCGAAAATAAATATTTAGATTTTGTTAATCCTATTCCAGATGATGATGACCAAAAATTAAAAGAGCAGGTAGCCTCAGTAAATAAATGGAAGACTATAAATGAAGTTAGAGATGAGGACGGGTTGCCTCCGGTAACAAACGGTGATGAAATTTATCAACCTCTTAATTTATTTCCTATTAGTGGTGGCAATGAGCCTGACAAAGAACCACAAAAGGCTTCATATAAAGTATGTAAAGTTTTAGACAAAGATAAGAAAGTTAAAAATAAAATTCCAGACGAGAGGGCTTTACAGATGAAGCATAGATCAAAAAATACTTTTTCAAAAAGACAGTTATCTGAAATTAGAAAAACTATTAAGAATGCAATAATTCAAGAGATAGAAAGTAATGGCGAGGGTGATGCTAATCCAACAAAGCAATGGAGTAAAAGAACAAAAAGATTATTTTGGCAATTAAAGAATAGAATATATCTTGCGTTCATAAGGAAAGTTCGAGATAGACAGAAAATAGTTTTTTCACAAGAACGTAGAGAAGTATTGCGTAAGTTGAATAAGCAAAAAGGATTAAAAAAAGTTATCGAGGTAGGCAAAATATTACTTGATAAGGATGAAGAAGTATTACGGACAATTAAAATAGTAATGCCTATACTTGAGGAAGTGTTTAAAGAAAGTGGCGACAGAACATTCGATTTCTTAGGAGTTGATATGGAGACAGATATTACTGCTCCAAAAATTCAAACACTTCTTAAGGCTGATACAAGAAAATTTGCAGTAGAGGCTACAGCAGTAACTAATTCATTAATCAAGACTCAAGTTGCAGAGGGTTTGAAATTAAAAGAAGGGATTGGTGATATATCTAAAAGAATAAATACTGTATTTAATAAAGCGCAGGCATATAGAGCAGAACGAATAGCCAGAACAGAAACAGTAAGATTTAATGTCGCGGCTACACAGCAATCATATATAGATTCAGGCGTAGTGGTTGCAAAGGAATGGATAACTGAGCCTGATGCTTGTCAATTTTGTGCTCCTATGTCAGGAAAGATTATTCCATTAGAATCTTCATTCTTTAAAAAAGGAGATAGTGCTACAGGAGCAGACGGCGGAAGTTTAGATCTTAGTTATACTACAACCGAACATCCGCCACTTCATCCTAACTGTAGGTGTGATTTAGCACCTGTAATAAAATAAATTTAATAAATTAATATATAGGTCGGAAGGCCACGAGGACGGAAGTTCTAATAATTACTAACTTAATCACTACCATATATGAAACAAGAAAAACAACATCTTGAGGCAACGACTGAAATCAAGGACGGTCAGATGACAGCTATTGGTTCAACTGAGGACGAGGATAGAGTCGGTGATGTGCTTAGTGTCAGTGATTGGGATTTAGCTAAGTTTAAAAAAAATCCCGTCCTACAAGCTGGCCACGACTATAATCCTCAATTTACTATCGGTATAGCTAAGAATATTCGCGTAGAGGGTAAGAAATTAATCTTTGAGCCTCTCTTTCACGATATAACAAAATTATCCTCAGACATCAAGCAGATGTTTGAAAGAAAATTTTTAAGAGCTTGGAGCGTTGGCTTTATACCGGGCGATGACAAAAATCAATTGCTTGAAATATCAGCAGTTGCAGTTCCGGCTAATCCAGAGGCTTTAACTTTGTACAAGAGTATGAAGGATCTTGATGGCAAAGAAAAAAAGGAAACAGGCGACAAAATTACTAAATGGGTACAAGAAAAAGGCTGTTGTGATAACGAAGCATTGCCGAAAAAAGAGGAAGATGAGGAGGAGGAAGAAAAAATTGATGAGGAGAAAGAGATAGAAATTAATCAGGACAATGTAAAGGAAGTTATAGGCAAGGCAGTTAAAGCATTGAAAAAAGAAAAGCAAGAATATGAATGTGAGTGCCTTGACTGTAGCCATATTTTAAAGACTGATAAGCATTGTGAAGACGTTAAATGTCCAGAGTGCGGAGGAAAGATGAGGAGAGCGGAAAGGCCTGGGCCGGGAAAAAAAGAAATAGAAAGGTGGAATAAAGATTTACCTGCAAGTTTTGACACTAAAGATTTTGATATAAACAGAGAGCCGAGTGTCGCCACAGGAGCAGAAAATAAATTATACACTAAGTATCTTAACTGTAAAGTTAAGGAACTTAATTTAAACAATTATTTGATACCGAGTCCAATGATAGGAAGTTATTTAGCGGCTTTTAAAAAGACATTAAGTAAGTTTGAATTAGTTGATGAAAGGAATTTTGATTGGTTTGGAAGTGAACAACCTATTAAATACGAGGTCATAAAACTTAACTCAAAAGAAGAAGATGACTTTATGATTAGTGGCACAGGCTTTTATAGAATGAATGATAAGGACAAAAAGTTTATGGTTAAGTTTGAACCAACGTGGTATGGCCTAGAAGCTAATATAATTACGCATAGAGATGACAAGACTTGGAATAAAGATTTACTTATTAGCATACAGAAAGAGGCAATTGAAAATAACAAATTGAAAGGAGAGGCCTTCTGTTTAAGCGGTGAATTTATAGATAGGTCTGATGTTAATTGGAAAGAAATTATTTTGCCAAGTGTATTAAAAGGAGCAGTTCAAAAAGGAGTTAATCAATTAGTGAAAAACGGTAAGAAAACAGTGCGCAGGGGAATGATGTTTATTGGACAACCCGGAACTGGAAAAACTTTAACTGGTAAGGCAATGATGAATAACTTAAAAGATAAGACTTTTATCTGGGTATCCGCAAGAGACTTCGAAAGGATGAAAATAATGAAACAAAGTACATTATCATTGGCATTCAAGATGTGCAGAATGTTAAGTCCGTGTGTACTCTTTATGGAGGATATTGATGCTTGGTTGAAAGACGGAAGAATGATGGATATGTTAAAAACAGAAATGGACGGACTTCAAGAGAACAGAGGTACTATAACTGTATTAACCTCTAATAACCCAGAAGAATTTCCTGATGCATTATTGGATAGGCCGGGGAGGTTTCACGATATACTTGAGTTCGAGTTACCTGATAAGGATTTAAGGAAGAATATGATTATGGAGTGGACAGAATTGAAAGATTTATCTAACGAGGAACTTAAAAAATTACTCGAAGGCACAGAAGATTTTTCAGGTGCGCATATGCGAGAGTTAATTGACTTCGCTAAGATGATTGTGGAAGATGACGGAGTTGAATTAAAAGAAGCCTTGATGTTAAGTCTTGATAAATTAATAAAGCAGAGAGAATTGATTGCAAAAATCAGAAAGAATAATGAAAAGGAAAAAGTTGAGGAAGATAATGAGAAACAAAATGAAATAGAGGATAGGTCAGTAAGTAAAGAGGGCAGAGTAATATCAGGTAAAAATAGAAAATTAATTAGAGATGCAATAGCATCATTAACTAAGTCTAGCGAGGCACTGGATAAACTATTAGACATCAGTCAACCACTTGAAAGTGGTGGCAAATCTAATGCTCCAGTAAAAGCCAAGGAAACGGTGGACTCTAAACTAAAGGTCGTAAAACCAAAGACGGTAGATAGTAATTTGTTATCGGGAGATGACCAACTCGTACTACGCACTTTGCAAAAGATCAACAAGGGTACAAACCTTGTTCTAAATAAGTTAAACAAACGAAAAAATGGGTAAAAAAATTATAGAAGTTGATGGTAAAAAATACGTAGTAGACGAGAAAGAAATGGAGGAAGTACAAGATGTTACTAAAAGCGAAGACGGAGGCGAAGGTAGTGACGAAGGCGCAGAGGGCGCTGACGGAGCTGACGGAGCTGATGAAAACGCTGATGGTGATGAGAGTGCTGACGAAGAAGCTGACGAAGGTGCCGATGATGGTGCTGACGGAGGTGAAAAAAAGTACGATAATAAAGCAGTAGAAAAAGCTACTGACTCAGTACTTGAAAAGTTAGGCATTAATGAAATGAAATCTGATATTGCTAGCATCAAAGATGCTTTTGAGAAAAAGACTGATAAGAAAGCCGCAGGGTTAATCAACCTAGAGAAATTGATGAAAAAGAATGTAGGCGAAATGACATCACGCGAAAAGATTGTTGGATTTTTCGCAGCTTTAATCACTAACGACGAACCAGTCTTAAAGGTTCTATCTGAGGGGGTTGCCGCTGACGGAGGCTATCTTTTTCCTGATGAGTTCCGCTACGAGATAATCAGAGATATTGAGGAAAAACCTCATATGCGTAACGAGGTACGTGTTATCCCTATGACTAGGGATATAATGCAAATTCCTACTTTAGTATCGGGGCCACAAGTCTCTTGGACTAACGAAGCCGCTGCTAAATCTACTACTACCGCTCGATTCGGACAAGCTACATTAACTGTTCACAAAATGGCCGCCATTCAGTATATCTCCGACGAACTTATTGCTGATTCTACTGAAATAAACGTGGTTAATCTAATCATTAGTTTATTTGCAGAAGCAATTGGTATTGAGGAAGACAGAGTTATTACTGCTGGAACTGGTGCAGGACAACCTACTGGTTATGCCAGTGGTGGGTTAGGCATTGGGGCTGTTGCTTGTGCAGATAATTTAGACTTCGACGACATCATTAATCTTGAGTTCCTATTACCGGCGAAGTACAACGCTAACGCGAAGTTCTACGTACATAGGAATAATATCAGAGAGATGAGAAAGATTAAGGATGGAAACGGACGATACTTATGGCAAGAGCCACTTGCTCCCGGCCAACCAGCTACTTTCCACGGTTTCCCAGTTGTTCAAGACAACAACCTTTCAGAAGCTGAGATTTATTTCGGTGACTTAAGGTACGCGTATTGGTTAGGCGATAGACAGCAAATGTCAGTTAAAATCAGCAATGATACAACTGAAGCATTTACTAAGGATCTAACCGCTGTACGTGTAGTTGCTAGAATTGCTGGTACTGTCGTAGAAGCTCGCGCATTGAAAGTACTTAACACTATACCGTAGACTTAACATATATCTTTTGTTAGCGAGGGGGAGCATTCCTTGTTCTCCCTCCATAAAGATGTTCTAATAATATTCAAATGAAAAATAATAAACAATCGAGAAAAAAAAGAAATAACGATAAGGGGAAAATTTCCAATGTTAAGGAATGTCTTGTTAAGCCTGAGTTTGGAAAATCAAAGGCTTTTAAAAAACCCCCTGTAAAAATATAAAGGTCGTTATTAATTAAGCATATTAATCAATAAATATATGCCTGAATATCAAAGTTATTCTCCGCAGACAGGAAAGAAGTATCAGAGTGATGGCACAATTGTCAATTCTGCTGATGCTTATATTCCTAATTTTAATCACATTCGTGTTAGTCAAGGAATATCGCAAGGGGCAGGTGCATATATGACTGGAGTAGGTGTAAAGATATTAGGAAGAAATGGGGCTGTAGGAGCAGTTACTTGGGAGGATATTAGCAACAGGAATGCTAACAATAATTATTTAACTGGTGCCGTGGCTACTTTACTTGATATTGTTTCTTCAAACAATCAAGATAAGGCCGGTGGCGTTGGTGCAGATGTTGTTAGATTGCATTATATAGATACTAATTGGAATGAAAATTATCAGGATGTTTCTCTGAACGGAACGACTGCTGTTAATGTTCCTGCTACTGACATTCTCAGGCCAGTTAGAATAGAAATAATTCAATTCACGACTGGTGTTATAGTTCCGTCTGGTACGATTACTTTACAAGAGAATGGTGGAACAACTAGAGTGTATTTAAGAATAACCCCTCCGTTTACTGAATCAATGAATGGATATTTCTATGTGCCTGATGACAAGTATTTACTTATTACTGATGTTACATTATCAATGGCAGATAAGACTGCTAATAATTCTGAAACTGTCATTGGATTATTTGTCGAGGAGCCAGTTAGGTTGTTAGGCAATGTGAATTATCCTGAAAGGTTTATTCACTTAGGACACATCAATGAGATGATCGCCGGAAATGGTTATTCTGTACAGACACAAATTGTAGTCAAGGATAGATGTAGATTATTAATTAAAGGTGTAGCGCAAGCCGCGACTGGGTCAGCATTCGTAATGCTTAGAGGGTTCTTATTCACTCCTAGCACTTATCCAGTTTCTTCTACCTCTACTACGTCATCTACCTCATCAAGTTCATCTAGTTCATCTAGTTCTTCAACCAGTTCATCTAGTTCATCGTCAACGTCTTCGAGTACGTCTAGTTCAAGCTCGTCTAGTACCAGTTCTTCAACCAGTTCTAGCACATCCAGTTCATCATCGTCTAGTACTAGTTCTAGTTCTTCATCTTCAACATCGTCGTCAACCAGTACATCAACATCGTCTAGCACTAGCAGTTCATCATCTAGTTCAACATCAACTAGTACGAGTTCATCAACATCATCTAGTACCAGTACATCAACCTCAAGCTCAACCAGTTCTAGCAGTTCATCTTCTACCAGTTCTAGTACGTCTACTTCTACATCGAGTTCTACTAGCTCTAGTTCATCAACTTCTAGTTCAACCAGTTCTAGCAGTTCATCATCAACGAGTTCTTCTACCAGTAGTTCAACAACTGCTGGCTAGATAAAATAGAATAAAGAATTATTAATTTAACGAATTTAATTATGAAAAAGATAGCGATATTGACTTCTTTTAGGCAAATGCCTGAATCATATTCTTTAGTCAATGATATAATTGACCAAGTTAAACTTCTTAAAAAATACGGACACGAAGTTACTTTCTTCGCCCAAAAAAGCTGTGAAGGTCGGGGGATTGAATGCGAGAAAGCTTGCATTCTCCCCCACTTCAAGCTAGAGAAGAACGTGGTTAATCAAGAATTTAAAGAACAGCTCATTAACATCTTTAATAAAGAGCTTTCTAAGTTTGACGTTGTAATAACGCACGACTTAATGTACTTACAATCGTATATTACTTATCGGGCGGCTATTATGGAGTGCGAAGCAGATGTTAAATGGGTACATTGGGCGCATAGTGCTAACAGAGATGATTTAAAACTGAAAATGCCTCACGCGAAATATGTTTATATGAATTATACTGACTTAAGTCGGTGGGCTAGATCCATTGGCATTGAATCAGATGATGCACGTGTGGTATTCAATGACAAAGACCCAGAGTTATTCTTTGAATGGCACGACATAACAAAACAGATTAGTAAAAAGGTTGATTTAATAAAGCCTGACATAATGCAGACATATCCTATGTGTTCAACAAGAATGGACTCTAAAGGAATTGATAATGTTATCCGGACTTTTGCCGCTTTAAAAAGATTAGGTAATAAAGTGCTATTGGTAATATGTAATTCCAATGGCAGAAAAAGGAAAGACGAGATTGAGGCTAAAATACAATACGCTAAGAAGCAAGGCCTTGATGAGATATTTTTTACATCTACATTATCAGAGGAAACCGAAAGACAAGTTCCCCGGCAAGTGGTTAGAGATTTAATGTTAATCTCAAACGTATTTATATTTCCGTCTTTAAGTGAAGTATGCTCTAATGTGGTTCTTGAGGCGAGTATGTGTAAACAGTTATTAGTATTGAATAAGTCGTTTCCGTCATTATTTGATTTTGGTGACGAGGGCAAGACTTGTTTAGGACATCCATTCGGATCCTTAATTCACTCAGACTTTAAATTTAGAAATTTAACTGAGTTTGATTATCTAGCCAGAACAATTCAACAACAATTACTTATTAACAAACCACTATTACAGCAAAGAAAGATATTGAAATTAACTAACATTGATACGATTTATGAAAAGCAGTTGGAACCTTTACTTATAGAGGATTACTAATAGGTGGTATATTATACTTAAACTGCTTAAAGATGCGAATTTAGCGACAAATATTCACATTTTTAGGGGTATTAGCCTATGTCAGGAGTAGTACAATCAAGGCACGGAAGTTGCCCGGCACAATTCAGAATACAAAGGCTTAGCGATATGATTAAGATAGGTTTCTGTAATAATCAAATGGAGTCAAGGGGATTTGTAGAACGTATGGAAAAGTTAGGAAAGAAGACAGGATTATTTGGTAGAGGCGATGGATTTTTAGCAGCGCATTGGAAGCTAGAGAATAATGGATACCCTGAGGGATTTAATGATTACAAAACTTATGGCCGACATTGGTGGACAAAAGAAAGTTGACATCTTATTGGTTACATATGAAAGGCTACATCTTTTGAAAATAACCATTAAGGCAATTAAACTGAGGACTAAATATCCCCACCGGATTATAGTAGTTGATAATAATTCTAAAGACGGAACAAAAGAGTGGTTGAGGAAACAGCATATGAATGGTATAATAGAAGAAGTGATATTATCAGATAGAAATTTAGGATTAGGTAAAGCATTTCAAGAGGGGTTACGATTAGTCAAGAGTGAATATTTTATCTGTACTGTAGACGATGTTATACCTCCATTAATGGATCCTTGTTGGTTAGAACAAGAATTAAAGATAGCAAAAGAAAATCCGGAGTATGGTGGGATAGCAATGAAAGGAGCAAGAGTCAGTCATATAAAAAATTTAGGAGATGATTTAAAAAATTAGCAATGGCAATAGGAATTGTCATTAGCCACTGAATGGAATTTGAGTGGCATCAAAGTGTTTTAGTATAAACATAATGATATTCAAATTCCAATTTAGTATTGGATTTTTTTATGCCTAAAAAACTAAAAATATTATACATAGGTGATTTTTCGCACGAATGGCAAAGCGAAGAATATATTGCTAAATCGTTTGAGTCATTAGGACATTATGTAAAAAGGATACAGGAAACAGAAGTGGAAGATAGTCAAATAATTAATGAGAGTAAGGAGGGCTATGATTTCCTACTATACGCGAAGCTAAGAATACAGGGCGACCAAAAAAATGTTTTAGAGAATGTGAAAATTCCTAAGGTATGTTGGTTCTTCGATGTTTACCCGGAAACTCCACGAGCAAAAAGACTTAATCAAGTGTGGGTACAATTATCAGATTATTTCTTTACTACAGATAATGGACATAATGATTATTATAAAGAACACGGAATTAATCATAAATGTATAAGACAAGGCATATTTCATTGTGAGGCAATGGACGGAGTATTTGACAGGAAATTAAAATCAAAGGTTTTCTTTGCAGGTGCGCTAACCCATTGGTTCAAACCAAGACAGGATTTTGTAGATTTACTTGAGAGAACATATAAGGAAGATTTTAAAAGGACAAGAACGACTATAAGACAAATACCTTTAAATAACTGTATTGCATCAGCCAAGGTTGTCGTCGGACATAATATAAGTTTTCCTCATTATTGGAGTAATCGGATTTATGAGATGTTAGGGCGAGGAGCATTCTTTATCACCCCGGCAGTAGACGGATTAGAGAAAGAGTTCGAGGACGGAAAACATATTGTCTGTTACGAAGATAATAATTGGGAGGATTTAAAAAACAAGATTGATTATTACTTAGAACACGAAGATGAGAGAGAAAAAATAAGAGTAGCTGGAGTAAAACATTGTAGGGATAATTTTACATATAAACATAGAGTAAAGGAATTATTAAACTACATTTATGAAGACAATAATAGTAATGGGGAAAGGCCGAGGGGGAACATCCTTACTCGCAGGAGTTTTACACCGACTAGGGGTTAATGTCGGTGATGAATTAAAAGAACACGAAGTTAATCCTACAGGTTGCTATGAAAATCTTGAGATACTTAAGCTAACCCAAAAAATTCTAAGGGAGGCAGGTTGCGCAGGTACATTAGATAATCTTGATACTAAAAAATCAGAGGAAAAGATTTTAGCATTAAGGCCTAAATACGATAGGATAATTAGAAAGGTTGTTGAGAATAATAAGAAAGAATTGTGGGGGTGGAAAGATGAGAGAAATTGTTTCGCGATAAAATTGTTTCTGCCTTATTTAGATAATCCACATTTTATAGTAGTCCACCGGAATATGTTTTCTATTGCTAGATCCTTGCAGAGAGTTGATGACCTACCTATAACAGACGGACTGTTATCATCAATGTCATTTTATAAAAAGATATTTGAATTTTTAAATGAAATAGATTATCCTATAATGCACGTTAGCTACGAATCGTTTTTTACAGACGAAAGAGATAATGTAATTAAAGAGATATGCCTTTTCTGTGGAGGAGATAAAGATAAAATCAAAGACGTTGAGAAATTTATTGATAAAAAATTACAACATTTTATATGAAAATATCTTTCATCATCCCACCGAATGGACAATATACTAACGGAAAGAATTGGCTATACTGGGTTTATAAAGAATTAGAGAAACTCGGGAATGAAGTCCATATGAATAGTTGCGCTAACGATATTGACGTGATTATCTGTATGTCAATTTCACAGACAGATACATTACAAAGATTTAAAAAATTATATCCGCATATACCATTCATTACATACAATTGGGATTGGCTTTCATTCGTAGATAAAACGAAAAGTCCGTGGCCAGAATTTACGCAATTGATGAAAGAGAGTTTAGATGTTTGGACTTCTACTAACTATATGGTTAAGAAAATGAAGAAAGAGTTAGGATTTAAGCATCACATCATTAAGCCTTGTTCTGTATTAGAGGAATGTTTAGGAGATTCAAGTGATGAGGGATATGTTTTAATGGCATCAAGGCGAGATAAGCGATATAAAAATTTCAGTTTCTTCGAGCAAGGTTGCGAACAGTTGAATATTCCTTTTGAATCCTGCCACCCTAAGAAGTATGATAGAAAAACATACATAAGAATTTTAAGCAGATGTAAAATGCTAGTCGTTGCCTCAACGGAGGACGCGAACACTGCATTAAGCGCAACGGAAGCCGCGTATTTTAAAAAACCATTATTACTTTCAGATATAGAGCCACATAAAGAGGAGTGGAAAGATACAGCAATTTATTTTAAGAATAATATATTCAAAGACTTTAAGAAAAAATTAGGCGATATGTATTCGGGTAAAATTAAGGCAGATGTAGACGGAGCATTCAATATCGCAATTACCGAGTTTACCCCGAGGGCAATGGCCATATCAATTAATAAAAGATTAAAAGAATTATTATGAAAAATTGGGAAAAATATTTAGAGTCTATTTGTTATCCGTCAAACATATCAACGGATCGCCCTACAAGGCGAGCAGAGATAGAAAAGGCAGTTAATAATATTCCGGAAAAATATAAGGATAGAAAAGTTCTGATGTTAGGTTGTGGTGACGGATATGAAATGAAGATTTTAAGAGATAGAGGATTTACTGATATTACCGGACTAACATACGAACGCAGAGAATTTAAACACGCAAAGGATAATGAATATAGCCGAGTAGTCAGAGGTGATATGCACGACTTACCTTTTAAAGACAACGAGTTTGACTTCGTGTATTCCAAAGAAACGCTAGAGCATAGTATTGCTCCTTACATTGTATTATGTGAATTGAATAGGGTAACTAAAGTCGGAGGTGAATTTATACACTACATAGCAGAGGGAATAGTTAAGCAAGGCGAGTGGTTTCATCCCTCCTGTTTTCAACCTTATGTCTGGATAGATTTATTCTATTTAACTGGATTTGAAATAAGTAAAATATTGACAGCAAAAAATAGGGGAGGACAATATACTATACAAAGCGCATATCACGGAAAGAAAAAAGTTGACAAGGATTTAATGAAACGAATTGAGCCATATGATTTAGTCAATTTAGTGAAAAATATTAAACGAGATAAATTAGATTTATTATGCGAATAGGAATTTTAGGACGATGTGATAATAAGGGATTAGGAAATATGACGTGGGAATTTTACAAGCACGTCAAACCTGACAAGGTGATGATAATGCAGAGTAAGTTAACAAAGCATTTAGAAAGATTTCCCGGAGCCACTATTATCACAAACAGAAAACCTAACGACAGAGAAACTATAGATTTTTTACAAGATTTAGATTTGCTTGTTACAATTGAAACACCTTATAACAGAGATTTATTTATCTTCGCGAAAGAAATGGGAGTTAAGACAGTAATGATACCGATGTTTGAGTTCCTTAATCCTAAGTGGATAAAACCTGATTTGTTTATTTGTCCATCAAAATTAGATTATGATACAGCCGATGGTAATAAAATTTATATGCCTTGGCCGGTGAATGATAAAGTTTTAAAAAGGCGAAGACCTAAAAAGGCAGAAAGATTTTTATTTAATACAGGACGAGGAGGAGTATTAAATAGAAATAGTTTAGATGAAATGTACGAAGCAATTAAGCTATGCCACGGAATTAAGTTCATTGTCAACAAACAAAAGTATTCTGATGTAGAAAATTATTGGGATTTATGGAAGGAAGGTGATGTATTCGTTTTCCCTCATAAATTCGGAGGGCTAAGTTTACCAATTCAAGAGGCTATGGCTACCGGACTTCCAGTTATAACAGTAGATTTCTACCCCTTTAACGAGATAATACACAAAGATTTGTTGATTAAGCCGTTTAAGGTGGAAAAAGAAGTCATTTCAAGAGAAGTAGATTTTCACTATGTTAGCTCGGAAGCAATCGCAGATAAGATTAAGGAGGTAGCAAAATTGCCCGGTGAAAAAATACAAGAGTTATCAGACATAGGATATGCATATTCTCAAAGAATGACTTGGGAAAAATTATTGCCTGAGTACCTAAATGTTTTTAGAAAATTAATTAATAACGAAAAATTATGAGTGATAAAAAGCTCGAGGAAGTGGATATTATCTTAGTAACTTTTGAACGTCCACATTTCCTCAAACATACAATTGAGAAAATTAACGAAAGGACATTATATCCCTATAATTTAATTGTTGTAGACAATGGTTCGCAGGACAGCGAAACAAGAGATATGTTAAACCGAATGGAAAAACTAGGAGATATTCAAAAGAGAGTTCATCTTGATGAGAATTTAGGATTACCAGAAGCATTGAATGAAGGAATGAAGCACGTTAAAAATGAATATTTTATTACTACGCAGGACGATTTAATTCCACCTGATTTAAAACCTTGTTGGCTAGAAAGAATGTTACACCTTGCTAAGAAGTATCCTGATTATGGAGGTATCTTTATGAGGATCCAGAGGACTGCAAGACTACACGTTGATGAGGATAAGGATTTAATTAATTCGCCTAAGAGTTGCGCGGCAGTATTCAGAATACAAAAGCGAGATGACTTTAGGAAGTTAGAAAAGCCTTTCGGAGTTCGCAAGCATTGGGAAAGTCATACGTTTGCAGATACAACAAAAAGGATCCTAAAAAAGAAAACAGCAATGGCCACTAAACTATATGCAGACCATACTGGATATATGGCAGACAACAAAGGATTTAAAGAAGGCAAAACTGATTATCATACTTATAGCGACAACAGAGTTTATCAAGGAAAAGATAAACCTTATATGGACATTGACTATCGGACACAAACTCCTAAGAAATTAAACCACCCATACGATAGACACGAATTAAAAAGAATGCAGGAGTGGTTAGACGACAAAGGTTTTAATGAGGAGGAAACTAATTTATATCAGCAAGATGTATTGGGTAAATATTGCAAAGGACGTGGGCTTGATATAGGTTGTGGAAAAGTAAGAAAATGTCACCCCGATGCAATAGGCATAGATGTCTATCCATACAGCGATGTTGTGGATATCGTCCACGATGCTTCTGATTTATGGATGTTCAAAGATGATGAATTAGATTATATAGTCGGCTCTCACTCGCTAGAGCATTTCCCAGACACGCACAAAGTAATTGAAGAATGGTACCGGGTATTAAAACCCGGAGGACACGTTGCATTAATTGTGCCTGATTGTGAATTAAGACCTGACAATGTTCGCGCAAGAGGACATAAGACAGGATTTACAAATGAAATGTTATATCAATATTTTAAAGGTAAATTTAAGGCAATAAGATATGGAGTACTTGAAAGAAAAAATGTTGAGAATACTAAACCATTATTAATATATGTAGGAATGAAAAGATGATATGAAAGATAAGAAATTTTGTGTAAAATGTAAAAAAAATAAAAGTATAAATAATTTTCATTTTAACAAAAATACCAAGGATGGATTACATTGCTATTGCAAGAGTTGCAGAAAGATTTTAAGTAAAATTTATAATCAAGATAACAAAAAAAGAGAAAATGAGAGAAGTAAAAAATATTGGTGGAAAAATAGAAAAGAAAACTTAACAAAACGCAAAATATATTATTACAAAAATAAAAAATTGTTTATGAAAAAACAATTAGAAAGATTACAGACTAAGCCTAAAGCAAAATTACGACATAATATTTCTAGCGTAATATGGCAAAAACTTAACAGAAGACTATCTAGTAAGAAGACTAAATCTACTTTTGATATTTTACCTTATACTATTGAACAGTT
>Ga0075122_10001186_pt1 | contig 18938 bp, 18 predicted proteins | sample AntAceMetag02UKB_FD_69790 | JGI IMG/M metagenome (GOLD analysis project Ga0075122, IMG submission 69790) | Saline lake microbial communities from Ace Lake, Antarctica - Antarctic Ace Lake Metagenome 02UKB | ecosystem: Environmental > Aquatic > Non-marine Saline and Alkaline > Saline | place...
AGTGTTGGTCTGCAAGAATGGTCGTGGGCGAAATAAGGGCAATTTGCTTTTTATTCAAGGCTGCCTTAAAAGCAGTCCTGATAGCTACTTCGGTCTTGCCAAAACCAACATCACCACACAAAAGCCTGTCCATCGGTTCTTTTGCTTCAAGATCTTTCGTTATTTCCTTTAGGGTTTGTTTTTGGTCAGATGTGAGCTCGTAAGCAAAGCTTTCTGAAAGTTTATCCTCTAGCTCAAAAAATGAATAGTAAGGAAGTCTTGCAGAAAGTCTTCTCTTGGCATAGAGCTTAACAAGTTCTTTCGCAAATTTAAGGGCATCTTCCTTAACTTTTTTTCTGGTTTTTTCCCAGATATTACCTCCTAGACGAGTTAGCTTGGGCTCTGTGAAACCTAAGTAGGGCGAAAGTTTGTTCTCAAGACCTTCTGGAATTAGCAAAATGTCGTTTTGTGCATACTCAAGTTCGTAATACTTCTTGTTCTTTCTAATTAGAACTCCCTTGAAACGACCTATGCCATGATCCAGATGAACAATGTAGTCACCTGAAGACAAATTCGCAATTGCTTCTTTGGGAACCTTAAATTTTTCTTCAAGCTCTATTACCTTAAGATCCTTTTCTCTGAGAGCATAGATTCGTTCTATTGTATTTCCTAGAAATTCAATTCGCAGTGGATGTTTAAAATTAATTGGATAGACATCAATGATCTCGCCCCTGTGCGCATAGTCGCCTGGTAGCGTAATTAAGCGAGTTCTATCGTAGGCAAGATCGTCTAATTGCTTTAAAAGCTCTAGGGGGTTAATCCGGAATCCTTGTCTTATAAAAACAGATGAACGTTGCCAAAATAAATTAAAAGAACGCGCTTCTTTAATTTTCGCTTCATTGTCCTTAAACCATTCTCTTATTTTTTCTATTTCTTTTGCATCAAAAGCAGCCTTAGCTCTGTTCCAAGAAAGACCTAAGGCTTCGTTAAAAACTTCTGCTTTTTTGGCTAAAATTAAATACATAAAAATCCGCTAAAGCAATTCTTCGAATTGTTGACACAATAAGTATAGTATGTTAAAGTGTTGAAAGCAACAAGACTAAGGAGGAGACGTGAAGATCAGACCAGAAGGACCTGGCGAAACTATTTTCTATTTGTTTGTTATGGGTGGTCCTATTTTCTTTGTTGCTATTTTTCCAGTTGCCTCGATTATTAGAGCTATAATCATCTCCACGTGGGTTGCATTATTTCCTGTTTACGCATTTTCTGACAGTATTGGTGTCGCGAAAAAGCTTGGCTACGGTGATCTTCCAGCTTGGATGATAGTTACAAATAGAATTTCTATCGGACTTTATTGTGTCTTAAGCCTTGTCGCTCTCACTCTAGGCCTTATAGCGATTCTATAGAAAAACGAAGGCTCATGAGATCATGAGCCTTTTTTATGTCATTAAAGTATTGACAGCGCGGAACTAGTGTGATAGCCTTAGGTGACTTCAGTACTGTTGACTTTAGTTCGACAATATGATATTTTCTGAAAGAAAACCACTCAACCCCTTGATTTAATATCAAAGACGTGGTATACTAGATAATAGAAAGGAAGAAGGACCCCTCACTGTGTTCGAGAACCTTGAGAAAATGCCGGTTCCTTTTCTTGCCTTATCTACGAGTGTCAAAGCAGGAATCCCTCCTAAACCTGCTTAGGCGGTAAGGTCTAGGAATAGAGCAACTGCTCACATTCTTAGCGCTCGTAGGTAGGGTTAGGTAAGGAACCTATTTTATTACACAGAAGAAGCAATAATCTCAATTGCTTCTTTTTTAATTATTATCAACTTTTCTTGTTCTTCTGGTAAAAATTTCTCTAATACATAGCTCTGAGTGATTTCTTTTGATTTCTCACTAAAATCAAGACCCCAGATACCAATCCTTAGCCGACTAAATTTATTATTACCTAAATGAGAGACAACAGAGGCAACGCCCTTATGCCCAGCTGCGCCTTGATCTTTAGAAACTTTTATTTTGCCAAGCGCAATATCAACGTCATCGTGAACAATCCAAATATTTTCAGGTTTAATTTTGTAGTATTTTGAGATTGCTCTTACGGCTCTGCCTGATTCGTTCATAAAAGTTTGCGAATACGCAATAATCGCTTCTTTAGCACCCACAGATCTTTCTGAAATATAAGCATTAAACTTATTTTTTTCTGTGAAGCTCTTTCCTAGTTCCTCAACAATCATTCGCCCTATGTTGTGGCGAGTTTTTTTGTATTTATCTCCTGGATTTCCGAGACCAAATATTAAGATTTTATCAGTTAATTTTCGTTTAAAAAGTTTCATAAATATCTTTGACATATGAGTGAATTTGTGTATAGTTATTGAGTCCTGCGCTTGGCCAAAGCACGAACATTCGGCCACCTGTGGTCATTACATAATTTTCTTTTAGTAAAAGTGGGTCTCTTATGGTCAAGCGATGAGCTTTGGATATTGAGATATCCAGGTCCTTGAGTATTTCCCAAAAAGATCGCATCTCTGAGACAGAAAGATCAATGTCAACGTGTTCTTTAAAATCATCATAAAGGCCAAGTATAAGATTAAAATTTTGAAGCTGATTAAGGTTCTCGACTTTATTTTTCATAGCAGCCAAAACCTGTTGCTGTCGTTTCATTCTTCCAAAATCTCCTTCACTATCATATCTAGTCCTAACGTATCTTAGAAGTGTTTCTCCATCTAAATGACGCCACCCCTTGTCAATTTCAAAAGGCGAGTAACTATAGTTTGGCCCAGGAAAAAGGGGGTCAGAGATATCCTCTTTAACAAAAACATTCACGCCGTCTAAATATTCTGTTATTTTTCTGAGGAGCTCAAGCTCAACCATGATAGTATAGTGAACTGGCTTGCCTGTAATTTTTGAAACAACTGCACCAATCTGATCCGCTTGATAGCCGTTTGCGTAAAGAGAATTAATCTTGCGATATCCAGAACTATCAGGAGCTACATAAAAATCTCTAGGAATTGAAAGAAAACTAGCCTTTTTATCTTTAAATGAGGTGAGAATGATGGTGTCTGTCAGGTCAGGAGCGGGATTACCTGCGCCAGGCCTACCCAGAACTAGTACATTTGTCCAACCATCGCCATCAACCATCAAAGGTTCTTTTGATGAAAGACTTAGCCTGAAAACATGTCCAAGGTTGGTAAAAGATTTTTTTATTAAGTTTTCTGTCTCAAATCCACGATTTTTAGGAATTGCAAATATCAAAAAAAGAAGAAAACAAAATATTGTTAAAAGTCCAATGTTTTTAAGGATTTCAGGTAGCCTTCTGTCCATTTGAATTTAAAAGGGTTTTCTGCTATACTTGAAGCACTTATTTAGAAGAAACTGACCCTGGAAGACCCTGACCTTGCCAGTTTCTTGACGGAAGTTCAGAAACTTAGATTCAGGTATCAACGCTCAGCATCTTTAACGCGAGATATATCAAATCATCAAATTAGAAAACAATGAAAAAAACCCTTGGTGTTATGTGGGAATTTCTTCAAGTTGTTCTCATTTCTCTTATTATCATTATACCGATAAGATACTATGTTATTCAACCCTTCTTTGTTAAGGGTGCGAGCATGGAGCCAACCTTTCAAGATGGCGATTATCTGATAGTAGACGAGCTTTCTTACCATTTTAGGAGCCCTAAAAGGGGAGAAGTTATTGTTTTTAGATATCCCCAGAACCCGAAACAATTCTATATAAAACGTATAATTGGCCTTCCAGAAGAAACTGTTCAGGTTACAGACAATCAAATATTAATTAAAAATAGTGATTATCCTGAAGGGTTTGTGCTTGATGAGTCACAATATCTATCAGTTACCACTGCTGGCAATGTCGAAAAAATGCTCGACATAGATCAATACTTTGTTGTCGGTGACAATAGAGATCATAGTTTTGATTCAAGACGTTGGGGGGAGCTCGATGAAAAATTAATTATTGGCAAGGCGCTGTTTAGGGTTTGGCCAATAAAGGAGGCTGCTGCATTTTCTTCGCCCGAATATGTAACCCCATAAAATTTTTATACTGCAATATGCCTAAACTAAAATATCAAAGACCAAAAGGTACCGTTGATGTCCTGCCTGAAGATCAGGTTTATTGGGATAAAATCAGAACTATTTTAAATAGTATTGCCAAATATCACGGTTTTCAGAGAATTGATACACCCATAATGGAGTCAACTGAATTATTTGCAAGAAGCGTCGGCTTGTCTTCAGACATTGTTGAAAAAGAAATGTTTAGCCTAAGAACTAAGAGTGGCGACAAGCTTACTTTGAGGCCAGAAGGAACAGCGCCAATTGCAAGAGCTTATATCGAAAATGGCATGAAAAACAGGCGACATCCAGTAAAGTTTTTCTATATTGGGCCCATGTTTCGCCATGAGAAACCTCAACGCAATCGTTTAAGGCAGTTTCATCAGTTCGGATTTGAGGTTATTGGAGCGCCCCAATCAGTTATTGACGCTCAAATCATCCAAATATCTTTTGCCATATTTAAAGAATTGGGTATTGAAGATCTTACAGTTCATGTTAATAGTATTGGCTGTAAAGAGTGTAGACCAGACTACCTGAAGGAGTTGAAGGCTTTTCTATCTCCTCAGCTTAAAAAATTACCTGCTGATCTTAGAAAGAGAATTCAAACCAATCCACTTAGAATTTTTGATATAAAAGATGAAAAATGTGAACGAGTAGCAAGTGAAGCACCTCAAATTGTTGATCATCTCTGCAAGGTTTGTAAAGAGAACTTTGAAAGATTGCTTGAATTCTTAGATTTCTTGGACATTCCTTATATATTTAATCCTTATTTAGTTAGAGGGTTAGATTATTATGCGGGTGCTGTTTATGAGGTTTTGCCTGCCGATAAAGAATATACCAACAAGGAAGCGCTGGGTGGGGGTGGCAGATATGATTACTTGATCAAGTCTCTGGGCGGCAGAGAGATGTCAGGAACAGGTGCTGCTTTCGGTATTGAAAGACTGATTGGTTACATGAAAGATAAAGAAATTCCTATTAAAACCAAGGTGGTAGAGCCCGTATTTATTGCCCACCTAGGTGATTTCGGTCAAAAAAGAGCCTTAAAGCTGGTTGAAGAACTCAGAAAAGAGAAATTCCCTGTCATTGAAAGCCTTTCAAGACCAGGCCTCAATACTCAGAAAAAAGTTGCAGAGAAGTCAGGTTGTCGTTTCATGGTGATTGTTAGCCAGAAAGAAGCTCTTGAGGACAATGTCATACTCAGAGATAGTGCTGGCGGAACTCAAGAAGTGATTGCCATAAAGGATCTTATTAATAAAGTTAAAACTCTTACAAAAAAGACTATTAAAAAACAAAAGTCTCGGTCGAAAAAAAAATGAATAAGCTAATAATACAAAAACTAAAAAGGAGGTGGCTTACATGGTAGAGGTTACCAAGCAGGATAGAGAGAATGCAAATTCTCTTATTCGACGTTTTTCAAGAACAATGAAAGAAAGCGGTATCCTTTCAGAATTCCGCTATAAGCGTTTTTTTAGAGAACCAAAGTCAAATTACAAGAAAAAACAAGCAGCACTTTGGCGTAATAAAATTCGAGGCCTAAGACACGACATGCTTAAACTCGGCGAACTACAACGCGGACAAAAGATTGATCCCGAAAGGATTCGTAAAGAATTCCAAAAAAATGGCTAAATTATTAGACCAGATTACTTCCGACGTTAAAAACAACTTAAAGCAAGGAAACTCCGACAAGGTTACTCTCTTAAGGGGGATTTTGTCGTCTTTGCACAACGAGCAGATAAAAATTGGTAGAGACAATGAATTAACTGACGAGAAATCTCTTGAAGTAATTGGGCGAGAAGCAAAAAAAAGAAAAGATGCAATCGAGCTCTACATAAAAGGCGATAGACCTGAAAAAGCAGAAATAGAAAAAAAGGAGCTTGAAATTATCGCTACTTACTTGCCCGCTCAACTCTCAGAAGAAGAACTTATAAAAATAGTTAAAGACGTTATTGTCAAAACAGGAGCAACCACTATGCAAGACATGGGAAGGGTTATGGGAGCTGTTATGCAAGAAACAAAAGGTAAGACAGATGGCAATATTGTTAAAGATTTAGTTCAGAAAGAATTAAGTGTAGCTTGACGGAAGAGTTGAGCATAAATAAAAACTGAAACACAACAATCCGTTTTTGCGGATTGTTTTGTTTTACACTAAAGCAATTCTTCAAATTGTACTAAAGCAATTCTTCGAATTGTTGACTTTTTATATATTACGTGATAGTCTGATTGCGAGGTGATAATAGTGCTTAATGAAACGATGCACGAAGGTTTAGAAACTGTTTTTTGTTGGCTCTGTAGAATAATTACAGGTCATGACTTAAATCTTCTTTACTGGAAACGAGAAGAACCTGCTGATCTGGAAAACGCAAATATACGCATGGCGGTTGTAACTGTTTCAGACGATGAAGAATCTAGGCTGATTCTCAGGTCGGGTGAATTTAAGAACCATGCTGGCCTTACTATAAAGATTGCAATGATTGAGGGGTTGACTGGATATTCGGATACCGTGTTTGTGGTCCTCGCCGACAACAAACAATGGATTCTTCTCAATGAAGAGGATGGGACCTTTTACATGGTTTCAGGTAACGAAGAAGAGCTCTGGTCGTATATAAGACATGACGTTAATTCGGTGCAAAGAATCACTCTAGAAAATATGGGTCTCAGTGATCTAACTTCTTTAAAGAAAGAAATCGCTGAAGGCGACAGAACTGAGTGGCGGTAACAGTACCGCCACTTTTTTTAAACTATTCCTCAAGATTCTTCCGTCAAGCTCTGCTTAACTTTTCGAGCTAGCGAGAAACCAAGGTTCTTGAGCGTAGCGAAAGGTTCTTAATCTTCTGTCAAGCTATGCTTAAATTTTGAATGCAATGAGAAATCCCAAGCTACGCTTAATTCTTCGAGCATAGCGAGAACCAAGGTTCTCAGGTAATCCTGAGGTTCTTATTCTTCTGTCAAGCTTTGCTTATTAAAAAAAGACCCCGCACTTAACTAGTGCGAGGCCGCGTTGTTCTGGTTTACTCAAACTTGATTTTGAGCTCGTGCAGTTCATCTCCCAGTCTCTCTACTATTAGCGAACTTGTCGGATTATCATACCTGTTGATAAAATCATCAAGCCCTTCAAGTGACCGGAACGTAACACCGCTATATGTGTCGCGGTCAAGCTCACAAAGACTCAACGACACTTCCTGGATCTTGAGAACTTTGGCAGTGTCTTTCCAAGTAAGCCTTATCATTAGTAAGTCATGTTTGGTGATGCGTGCGCTCTTGAATTTCTTTAAGAGGGAATCGATTCTTCCGAAAGCTTGTTTTGTCATGAACCAACCATTCTTGATGGCTGGGTCAAGACCTTCTTCCCACGCTTGCATCTTTGATGCCCGTTCAAGAACAGATGCCATTTCGTGCAAAAGCTGATCTTCTTGCATTATTTCCTCCTTGTAGATTTGCTAATACTACTTTACTTTCTTTCCTCGATCGATACATAGAATACCGTCAAGATGATCTATCTCATGCTGAAAGGCAACTGACCAAAGCTCTCTGACCTTCTGAATCTTTTGCCTCTTGCCAGACTCATCACGGTACTTAACCGAAATGTTCGTATATCTCTCGATATCGAAAGATTGTCCAGGTAAACTAAGGCAACCCTCTCCTTCGTTGAGTCTTGTTTTTCCCGAAGTGCGAGTAATTTCTGGATTAACAAAGACGTGAATCTCTCCGTCTTCGTCACGCAGAATAATCACTCTCAAGTTCACGGCAATTTGAGGCGCAGCAAGACCAACGCCATTATCTGTCGCTGCTAAGGTGTCTCTGAGATCTTCTATCAACTGCCTGAGAGCTGAACTTTCAAAATCAGTCACAGCCTCTGACTTGGTTGTTAAAATCTCATTCGGATGTGTCAGGATTGGTTTTTGCATTAGTCTCCTTTCTTAGTTTATTTATGTATAATCTGGCTTATCCCTCATAGAGAAGGTTAGCCTAAAGCTAATTGCCGAAATACCCTCCTGCTCGCAGTATAAGGACCCTTCGCTATGCTCAGGAACCTTGGGTTCGGAAATTGCACTCAATTTCCTCTCATTATACAGTATATCACATCTTCGACAATAAATCAATACTTCGTATTGATTTGCGGAAGGCTAGATCAATAAATAGAGTGGTTTTTCTGTGAAAAATACCACAAAATACATCGAAAATAAGAACCTCTCGTTGGACTCGAGAACCTTGACGGAAGAATGCAAGGGTTGGAGGCATTTTATATTTAAATTTCTATCGGATCTACGTCAACATCCCATTTAGAAGGCACCTTGAGTAAAAGCTTATTTCTCTCGCCAAGTGCTCTTTTTTTACTTTTAATAATGAGTGATCTGGCAAATTTGCCTTTCATACGTGCTCTAACCGGAGAAATCGGCCCTAAAATCAGTATCTCTTTACTGTCTTTATTCTGTTCTGTTAGCAGATTATACAATTTTTTTGCTTCTTTTTCGACCACTTCTTCGTTTTTGTGTGCATATTTAAGACTCAAGAAGTGCCAGAATGGGGGATAATACAAATCTTGTCTTAACAAAAGTTCTTTTCTATAAATATTTCCAGTTAGACCGCGCGCCAAAGCAAGCAGAAGTGGGTCTTTGACATTGTAGCTTTGTAGGTATAGCTTGTTTGTGGAGCGTTTCAGTCTCGCAATAAGCCTAACAATACGTTCGTTTGTTTGGTAATCGGGAAAATTTACCAATAAGTCGTAATTCAAAACAGCTGATAGATCAAATTGTATTTCCGGAACTGCCAAAATGATGCTAGTTGCGATCATTATCCCTGGTTCTTTTTGCCTTAAAAAGCTCTCTCTAGTGCTTAGACGACTCTGAGTAGTCGGAGCGCTATCATAGTCAAAAACTGTTATTTTTGTTCCCGGAAAGGCTTCTGTGACCTCTTCAAGGATCTTTTGCGTGCCATGGCCCGAGTATTTAATGGTTGTGCCCTTACATTTCCTGCACACCTTAGGAGGACCTTCTTTGTGATTACACCAGTGACAGACTAGCTTATCGTCTTGTTTGTGATAAACAAGAGAAAAATCACAATTGGGACAAGAATAATAATAACCGCAATCTTTGCAAAATATATATGTTGCCAAACCGCGTCTATTTTGGAAAAGAAGAATCTTTCCTTTCTTGTTAATTGCCTCATGAATTTCTGTTTTAAGACGCGGTGAAATATATGAAAATTTCATTCTTGAATCAATCATCTGGCCCATGTCTATAATACTGGCCCTGTTTTTCTCTATTTTTTCAGAAGACTTAAGTTCATATTTTTTCTTTCTTAAATTTGCATAGCTTTCTAGAGAAGGGGTAGGGTCACTAAAAATGACTTTTGCATCATGAAGCTCTGAAAGCTTAAGGGCAACGTGTTTGGCGTTGTATTTGGGATGTTGATCCCATGATTTGTGTGAAAATGAACTTTCATCCTGGACGATGACTAGCCCAAGCCTTCTGAATGGCAAAAACACCCCCTGACGCGTCGCAAAAATCACCAAGGCTTCTCCACTTAATATCCTTTGCCAATTCTCCCAAAGCTCATCTTTCTTTATGTCGCTATTAAAAACAACTGTTTTTCTTCTTAATTCCTTACTCAGTGCTCCTAGTTCATAGCTTAATTTTGCTATTTCTGGATACAAGACCAAGCATTGTCTCTTTTTTTTTAAGTACTCTTCCAATAATTTTTCAAAACCAGCACCCTCTAGCTGTGTATAGTAATCTTTACTTGTGTCCGGCAATGCATTAGCAGATTGGTGTATTTCCGTTATATTGTTTAGGCTTAGGTTTTTCCATTTTTTTTGGGAAACATCGGGCAAAGCATTTTTTAAAATAATACCTTCAGATTCAAAATAATAGCGGCTTGTCCAGTGAATCAATTCAATAATCTCTTCATTAAAGATGGGTAGTGGAGATAAAGCTTTGTCAATTGCTTTTAAACTAAATTTCTCGCCTTTTCTAAGGCTCATTTTTGCGTTTTTTAGATCTGTTGAGTCTGCAACAACCCCCATTACGCGTCTATTGCGAATTTTTATTAGAACAATGCCGCCAGCCTTAACATTTTCTTTTGAAAAATAAGTAAGTGCTTGGGGCTTGTTTAGTCCTATTTTAGTTTTAGGAATGACTTTTAATATTTTCATCTATGGAAATACTCTGTATATTTTCATCTATGGAAAATTAATCTGCAAACTTTCATTCTAATCTAATCATAGTTCAATGAACTTGATATGTCTAAGAGATATTTGTAAACTATTAGTAGCGCCAAAGGAGGAACCATGTTCGACATGTATCTCGTTGGAGGAATAGACGCACTTATCGCAGCCGTTGACGAAGCCCTTTCTCCGCCTGCCGGATTGTGTTCGACTATTGAGGGGTTGATCATCCAGCGTATAATCTTTTATGAAAACCCCGATAGATTTATTGAAATACTAGACGAAGCTCTTTCGCATGAGGCAGCATAGGTTGCCTCATTTTTTGTCTATAATTGAATTACTGAATCTTTCTCTAAGATTTTTGAGTGTAACGAAAAATTCTTATTACGAGTTACGGGTATATTGACATTTTACTTAATTAGGAGCAGAATGTAGTTAATTCAAATGAAACCACAAAGGACGGTGAACAATGACAAGACTGACAGTTCCTGAAAAAATATTGGGTTTTTGTATTTTTTGGTTTGTTTGTTCTCTACTGCGCTTTGTAACTGCCATATTTTTGTGGGGCAGTTGGGTCGTGCCAGGAAAACGTAAACACTTGAGCGGTAAGTGCCAGCTAGTCATTGCGCGTCATCGAAGCAGGTGGGATATCCCGCTTATCTCTTTGACTGCAATCACGACTCGAACTCTATTTATCGCCAGAAAAGGACTTAGCGCACTTCAGTGGATTGAGCAAAATCCAAAACTTCTTAAAATTCTTAGTGGAAAATATATTGTTTTCGTTGATCGAGGCAAAATTGCCCCCGAAGATGCTAAGCTAGTTACCGATGCTATCCAGGATGGTTGGCACAAATACGTTGTCATCTTTCCTGAGGGCGCAACCAGGGCGATAGACAAAGAAATTAATCCAGGTTTTATCGTTATGGCTAAGCGCTATAAGGTCCCCATTAGGCCCGTCAATATAGTTCCGTGGGGTTGCTACGGAAGAGACAATGGTGAGAGCGCTAAAAAAATCTTAACTTTCCGTGCTCTTTTCACAAAAATTAAAGTTGGGAAACCGTTCTTTGTTAGCGACATTGTTGTAAACAATCCCGAAAAGGAAAAGCCGAGTTTCCAAGAATTGGCTGATAGGGCCATGGAAATGATTGATCGAGTGTAAGATCGTCCCGCACTTAGTAAGGTGCGGGAATTTTTTATGTGTTGTTGTTGACACGCACCCATGTCTGTGCTAAGATTTGTCAACATATAAGGAGGAAGCAGGTTATGAAAAACCTAGAACAGCTTCGATCTAGAATAACAGGGCTTCGTGAGCAACGAGACGAGCTTTTAAAAACAGCACAAAAGGTTCGAGAAAAAATTAATGAGTTTCCAAGATTTGATGAGGATCTATCGGGCGAGCAGTTAACCGAAAAAGGTACTCTTGTTACTCAATCCGAACAGTTACAGCATGACATTAGTGCTTTAAATTCAGAGATTGAAGGCCTTGAGCTTATTCAAGAAGGGGCAGAAAGACTTCAAGAGATAGTAGAACAGATTGATCCCTTGATGCCTGCCCTTGACCTAGCGCCAGCTATTGTTGAACAAGTAGCGACAATAGTAAGTCAATTAACTTCAGCTGGCATGCCTGTTGTCGAGGAATTTATCGACATACTAGGTTCGCTGAGTGTCCAAGTTCAGCTTGTTGTCTTGAAACAAATCGTCAAGAACAAAGCAGCTCTGCTGGATACTAAGAAGGAATTATACAAACAACAAGCCTTGACTTATAAGGCAAGGTATGACGCATTGTTTGGTGTTGGTTTTGGATCAGATCAAGCAATGCATATTCTTCTTGCCAAAATACAAGGCCCCGGATCAGTTCTAAATTCACTTAATGCTCTTAGCGGCATTAAGCCAGACATCACTGTTAGAAAATAATAAAAGCTGTCCCGTACTCAGCGTAGTGCGGGACTTTTGTTTTCCGTTTATTGCAAACTTATAAAATAAAAGCCAGACAGATGTCTTTTGTTTTTTTAATCATTGCAAACTCACAAAATAGGGCGTATAATTACCGCTAAGCTTCGCAACTGAACAACCACACAACTTTACGATAAAATTATGAATTCTGAATTTATTCGGATTAAAAAAGCCAGGACGCACAACCTTAAGAATATTAGCCTTGATATTCCCAAGGATAAGTTGGTCGTGATCACAGGGGTTTCAGGCTCTGGTAAGTCAAGCCTTGCTTTTGATACTCTTTATGCAGAAGGGCAAAGAAGATACGTTGAATCACTCTCAGCATACGCAAGACAATTCTTGGGCATTATGAACCGACCTGACGTAGACAAGATTGATGGACTTTCACCAGCCATTGCTATCTCTCAAAAATCAACTGGTAGCTTTCATAATCCCAGATCAACTGTTGGAACTGTAACTGAGATATATGATTATTTGAGACTTCTTTTCGCTCGAATTGGCGAACCTCATTGTCCTTCTTGCGGTAAACTCGTCACTCACCAATCAGCTTCTCAAATCACCGATCAAGTCTTAACCTATCCCAAGGATGAGACTCTTTTTATATTAGCTCCATTAATCAGGAATAAAAAAGGCGAACACAAGAAGGTAATGGATGAAATCGCTAGAGCTGGATTTGTTAGGGCCCAAATTGATGGAACAATTATGCGTATAGAGGAAGCTCTTGGTCTAGAACTTGGCCCACAAAAACATCATGACATCTTTGTTGTGATTGATCGTATCGTTTTGCCTAAAACGAAGACCCTTCTCAAAGAAGAACGTTCACGCGTTTTAGATTCGATTGAAACAGCTTTAAAAATGGGTAAGGGCTATTTGGTTGTTCGTCAAAAGGATGAACAGAAGCTATTTTCGTCTCTTTTTGCTTGTCCAGACTGTGGAATCAGTATCGCCAAGCTTGAACCCCATAGTTTTTCTTTTAATTCTCCTTATGGTGCTTGTCAAGAATGCAATGGTTTGGGCGAAAAATTAGAAGTCGACCCTAAACTTGTTATTCCCAATGAAGAACTTTCGATAAATGAGGGCGCGATCAGAGCCTGGTCAACTGCCTCACACAGGGTTGGTCGTCAAGGCTGGTATTGGTATTTGCTTAACGAGGTAGCTGAAAAATATAATTTTGACATGTCTCAGCCCTTTAAGGAATTAACTGACGAACAAAAGCAGGTTATTCTCTATGGTGACGATTCTTTCGAAGGTGTTATTCCAAACCTAAAAAGACGTTATAAAGAAACAAGCTCAGACGGAGCAAGGGCTGAGGTTGAAAAATATACCGTTTTTGAAATTTGCCCACTCTGCGAAGGAAAACGCTTAACGAAAGAAGCTTTAGCGGTCTTGGTTGCCAATAAGAACATCTCTGACCTTTCCTCTCTTGCTCTCGGAAAAATCTTAGATTTTTTTGAAAATTTTATTAATAAATACAAGCTCAGTATTACCGACAAAAAGATTTCAGAACCAATTTTGAAAGAAATTAATTCACGCCTTAATTATTTAATAAATGTCGGCCTTGATTATTTGACGCTAGATAGAAAATCTTCAACTCTGGCTGGCGGAGAAGCGCAAAGAATACGTTTGGCAACTCAGATTGGCACAGGTCTTTCTGGGGTGTTATATATTTTAGACGAACCGTCTATCGGACTACATCAAAGAGATCAAAAAAAACTAATAATAATCCTTAAACAGTTAAGAGATCTAGGTAACACCGTTTTGGTAGTTGAGCACGACTATCAAACAATGAAAGAATCTGACTGGCTAATTGACATCGGCCCTGATGCTGGCAAGCATGGTGGCGAGGTGATCGCACAAGGCAAATGGACAGATGTTAAAAAAATAGAGTCTCACACAGGTAGGTTCTTGAGAGACGAGCTTAAGATTGAAAGAAAAATAATAAAAACAAAGTCTAAAGAATATTTAGAAATCATTGAAGCCAAAGAACATAATTTAAAAAATATTAACGTTAAAATACCCCTTGGACGTCTTGTTGCTGTTACGGGAGTGTCTGGTTCGGGCAAAAGCACATTAATCAACGACATTCTTACAAAAGCACTCTTTAGAGAGTTTTACAGATCAAATCAGAAGGCGGGTGAGCATAAATACATAAAAGGTAAAGAATATTTAGATAAAATCGTTATTGTTGATCAGTCTCCAATTGGTCGCACTCCAAGGTCCAACCCCGCAACCTACACAGGGCTATTTTCGCCTATTCGTGATTTGTTCGCCCAGACAAAAGAAGCAAAGATTCGGGGATATGGTCCGGGTAGATTTAGTTTCAATGTAAAAGGCGGAAGGTGCGAGGCGTGTCAAGGACAGGGCTTTATAAAAGTTGAGATGCAATTTCTTTCTGATGTCTATGTTGAGTGTGAAGAATGTCACGGAACAAGATACGAACAAGAAATCTTAGAAATAAACTACCGCGGAAAAAACATTGCCCAGACCCTTAGCATGACAGTTTCCGAAGCTAAGGACTTTTTCTCAGGCATCCCTGTAATAAAAAGAAAACTAGAAGTGCTTAACCAGGTCGGCCTTGGCTATATTCACCTAGGACAACCGGCGACAACTCTCTCGGGAGGTGAAGCACAAAGAATTAAGTTAGCCAAAGAACTTTCAAAGGTTCAGACCTCAAAAACCCTCTATGTTTTAGATGAGCCAACAACAGGTCTTCATCAATATGACATAAAGAATTTAATGCATATCTTAGACAGCTTAGTTAAGAAGGGAAATTCTGTTATTGTTATTGAACATAACCTAGAAATGGTGCGCCTAGCAGATTGGGTAATTGACTTGGGTCCTGAGGGAGGAGAAAAGGGTGGAGAAATTGTTGCACAAGGTCCTCCAGAAAAAATTAAGAATAATCCAAAAAGCCACACAGGAAAATACCTTTAGCGCACCATATACGGTGTTCTGTGTTCAATATAGAGTTGACAATATTCGGACACACCATATACTGTTACTAGTATCAGAGGAGGATAATATGCCAAGTCTTATATGGGGATGGAAGAAAGATGCTCAAAGATCGAATAATCAAGCCTCAGATATCTCCTTGGCGTCCTTGCAGTCGCTGAGATCGGAAAAAGGCGAACCCTTGGGAGCGGTTATTGAAACTGCCCTTAACGAGTTCTTTGTAAGCCTAGGTCCAGGACAAGAAGACAAAGCCAAGACCCAGTAAGCACTGGGTCTTTTTTAATATATAGTATTGCTTGACAAAAGGAGAAACATAGCATAGAATATAGATAGTTCAAAAGGAGGAGTAATGAGAAAGGTGACAAAGAGATTTATTGGACTTTGTTGGAACGATGGAAGTATTATTCGAGAAGATAGGCTCCATTTCAACAACGTTTCCGTGATCTTTGAGGGACAAAGAGCAATGGGAGAAAAAGTCACTTTCAACAATGGCAAGTGCCCATGTGACTATCCAAGCGTAGGGTCAATTGCGAGCAAACGAAAACTCAATGTTGTTGTCGGGGATCCACGAATTCTCAGAAATGTTCGTGTGGTCATGAGAGGAAACATAAATACCTTGCCCGATATTCCTCAAATCGTCAGGAATAACCTATCCACAACAATGAACAAGGTGATTGTGTTCGAAGATGAACATGGAGACCGCATCTATGCAGACCCCAATGACACAACTCTACTTTCAACAGTGAGACGCTTCGTTAAAGAATAGAAACACAAACGGCTCATCTAGGATGAGCCGTTTTTTTTATTCTTCCGCCAAGGTTCTCAGGTAATCCTGAGGTTCTTAATCGAGAAAGTGTTGTTCTTAATGCTCGAACCCAAGGTTCTCGCCGAAGGTGAAGTTCTTATATTGTATTGACAATTGTGATAAAGTTCGTTAGGATCTTAGTAGTTCAAAGGGGGCTTGATGAAAACAGGGATGAGCATAGCCGCTGTGTCTGGAATAATGCACCGAGATCAATTAGGTAAAAAGGATTTCAAGACTTGTTTTACCCGAAGTCGAATTGAGCTAAATGCCATTGACGGGTCCATGGGTATCGACGTGCCTTTTGAATTATTCTTGAGAGATTTACGGACTTATTTGGATAATAGCGTATCGTCCAACTTCCATCTTCTTGATGCACAGGTTTTCGCCTATCTTGACAGACAGAAAGAAAAACAAAAAGTACGTTTAAGATTAGATACGGGGATGTCGTGTCTAGAAATAAAAGTACAAAATTCGAGCGGAAAAACACTATGCGCCATCCACTTGTTAAGACGTGATGTAGAGGATATTGTTGCTGAAGCAAAACTAGCCATGATTTATCTAGAAAAAGATTTGTCACGGCTCGGAATCCTTCCGGACGAAACTATTAAATTTCTCTGGAAAAACTAGTTAACACAAACGGCCCATCTAGGATGAGCCGTTTTTCATTACAATTTTTAGTAAAAATTGTTTTGTCCTGAGCAAAGTCGAAGGATTAGAATAGAAACAATGTGTCGGAAGTCTCGAATTCAACTCAAAATTCTTGAGCGCAACGAAAGATTCTTCCTTCCGACATATCGAGAGAACTGTTGACAAATAAAGCAATATGATATACAATGTGAATAATTCGCAAAGGGAGGAGTTATGGTTACGAAATTCGTTGGATGGCTAGCATTTTTGGTCATATCGGGACTTGGTCTATTCATTGCTTGGGGAAATATTCCTTTGTGGGGATGGATTATGCTGACAGTTTTCCTGTCCGTAAATATAGGCAACTGCTTAGGAAGACTTTCTATTCGCATTTATGATGACTGCAAGCCTCGTTGGCTCCATAGGGCTCTCTGGCCATCTGCTACCGTCTCTTGTATTGATGCCTTTTCTGATTCAACATATCTAACCTTGATGTCTCTTGGAGGCTGGTTACTCAAGGTTGTTTGGAATATGTCTATTCTCTCGATTATGTCGGTCGCCTATACGATCTATTACGTTATTAAGTTTATTGGATTTGTTGTTAAAATTGTCTCCTTTCCATCGAAGAGGATATGTAGATGTCATAAGGAATAGCAAAAAGCCCAACACCTAGTAGTGCTGGGCCTTTTTTTTGTTTAATTCCCCGCTGCCGTCAAGGTTCTGGCGTAGTCGGGTTGTTGTATTTAATTATGAAAAAACTCTATTACGTCGCCGTCTTTGACCTCATATTCTTTTCCTTCAAATCTGACCTTTCCTTTCTCTCGAAGACCCTTCCAACCATCGTGCCCTACATAGTCTTCAACGCTTGTTACCGCCGCTCTTATAAATCCATCACTAATATCAGAATGAATTGCGGAAGCAGCTTCTTTTGCAGACGTACCTGCCTTTATTGTCCAGGCTCTAGTCTCCATTTCTCCTGTTGTTAAAAAATCAATCAACCCTAAGGTTTCGTGAGATTTTTTAATTAGTTTTTCAAGGCCTGAAGAATCAATACCCACCTCTTTTAAGTATTCTTTTTTTTCGTCCCCCGTAAGTCCTATTAGATCTTCTTCAACTTTTGCACACACAACAATCGGATCCCATTTAGAGTATTTCTCTACTATCTCGTCTTTGCGAGATAGATCGGATTCTGAAACATTTAAAACGACAATTTCTTTTTTAAGAGTAATAAAATTTAAATCGTTAATCAAGGCAACTTCTTCTTTGGTGAGGCCGACATCTCTTGCAGGCACCCCTTTTTCGAGTTCTTTTCTTATTTTTTCTATAACTTGCCATCTCGCCTTAATCTCTTTATCGACTATGCCCTTGGGTTCTCTCTGCTTTTCAATAGTTGCTAAGTCCGCCAAACAAAGTTCAGTTATAATAATATCATAATCTTGTTCTGGTCCTTCGCTGCCAGCTCTTGCAATGTCTTCGTCTTCAAAGGCTCTAAGGATGTGAATAACTAAATTAACTTCTCTTATGTGAGAAAGAAATTTATTTCCCAAGCCTTCTCCTTTTGAAGCTCCTTTTACAAGCCCTGCAATATCTACAAATTTAATTGCTGAAGGAACTATTTTTTTGGACTGTGAGGTCTTTGCAAGTCTCCCAAGTCTCAGATCGGGTACTTCAACAATGCCTGTGTTCGGCTCAATGGTACAAAAAGGATAGTTTTGGGCGTCTGCAACCTGGCGCGACAAAAGAGCATTAAAGAGAGTAGATTTTCCAACGTTGGGAAGCCCAACAATACCGCAAGATAAATTCATGATTTATTAATTACAACATATCTCCACTTATTATATTGATCTTTATAGAATTTGTAATCTTTGTAGCCATATTTTTCTAGCAAAGCCACAACGCTTTTCTTTTGATTAGAGCCAAATTCCATATATATTTTACCATTTTTATTTATATATTTATTCGCTTCGCTTAAAAAATTTTCAATAAATTCAAGACCATTATTTTTTGAAAAAAGTGCTTTTTGGGGTTCGTATTTTTTAACCCCAAACTGGATCTGTTCATCATCATAAGCAATGTATGGAGGATTAGCAACAATATAGTCATACCTATCTCCTATATTATTAAAAACGTCTGATTTTATTATTCTATAGTTTTCGTCGATATCGTTAAGCTTTAAGTTCTTTTTTATTTGTTTTAGATTCTTTTTTTCTATATCGACAAAATCAACTTTAATATTTTTAAGACCAAGGTTCTTCGATGTTTTATCGAAGGTTCTTATATTCTCTAGACCAAGGTTCTTCGATGTTTTATCGAAGGTTCTTATATTCTCTAGACCAAGGTTCTTCGATGTTTTATCGAAGGTTCTTATATTCTCTAGACCAAGGTTCTTCGATGT
>Ga0075122_10001187_pt1 | contig 18934 bp, 40 predicted proteins | sample AntAceMetag02UKB_FD_69790 | JGI IMG/M metagenome (GOLD analysis project Ga0075122, IMG submission 69790) | Saline lake microbial communities from Ace Lake, Antarctica - Antarctic Ace Lake Metagenome 02UKB | ecosystem: Environmental > Aquatic > Non-marine Saline and Alkaline > Saline | place...
AATTCTCTATCTAACGACCATGATATAACTTGCAAATTGGCATCATAAGTTTGTAATATTTTAATTAATTCTTTAACTGTCATTACGCTTTTCTTTCGGTATTGTTTTGTTCCTCAATTTTTTTGATTACCTTTTCCCAATGAATAGGCTTAAAATCGTGATTGTCAACCCCAACATCTAGAGAATTTTTATATGGAGGAAGATTTCCATGAGAATGACCGTGTAAATGTAATGCTCCATGGTATGATTTATTCCACGAACGCATAGGGTAATGGCATAGTGTTACTGGAACGCCATCAATTTGCGTTTCTAGAAATCCATGAAATATATTCACAAAATCTTTTTTTTCTCGAATAATTGGGTCTTTCATATTTTTAGCAAGATATTTATCATGATTTCCTAAACCTAAACATATTTTTCGACATCTAATTTGTTGAATATAATATTGTACAACAAACGATCTATGATCCCATACTAAATCTCCAAGTATATAAAGATAATCGTCTTTATGAACAAGAGAATTTAGATTTTCTAATAATATTTCATTCATTTCCTCTACAGATGTGAATGGTCTATTACAATGATGAATTATATTTTGATGTCCTAAATGGAAATCACTTGTAAACCAAATTTTAGACATGTTCATATCCTTGATAAATAATCTTTAGTGATTGTTTTTTTTCATCCAAATTCTATCCACTAAATTTCTCAAGTTTAAATTATTACAAGGATCAAAACATTCTTCTACTCCAATTTCTCGTGCCCAAGTATTTAGAAGATCACAAGTACAAACTAATTGTTCTTTTAGTTTATTCCTATAGTCGTCTTTTTGTGTTTTCATTTTTTCTTTCTACCTATCGGTTTGAAAAGACACATTATCTAGTATCTCCGGTCAGAATGGGTTGGATATCCAGTATATTTATTTTCTTCATCTATAACACAATCTGCTCCATCACAACACGTATTAATATAACATTCTTTATGGACAAAATCACCAAAACCAATATCTACAGCATGTTCGACAGAGATTGGTTGACCACATACTAAACATTCAAACATTTTTGCTCTTCTCCATTTAAAAATCAATTGGTGGATTTACGAAAAACATTATTTTTTCCCAATTTCCAGCCTTATCTATTCTCGCTTCATTAAAATGAGATAGTAAACTTTTACTTTTGAATGGATAATTGTGCCAAGGTCTTTTTAACGTCGCTTTGCTTAAATATTTTTCTGCCTCCTTTTTAGAAGAAAATAGTGCTACCACCCGTTCTTCTTCTTCTCCATGATCTATATATCCAATAATAGCCCACATATTTTTTCCTTTTAGTTTATAAAATTTTATATTTTTACACAATTATTTCTTTATTTTTTTTTATAGATTATTGTTTGTTTAAATCTTCGACAGTTTCTCCCTTAGCCCAATCAATATTATGACACCATTTCTTATATTCGCTTCGCAAATCCTCTTCCTCCTCTTCAGGACTGCATGTTTCGACAGAAGCTATTTCATAAGCATTTGCACAAAATACACACAAAATAGCTCTGTCTTTAACAGTTAGTTCTTCATTGGGGAAATACTCGCCACAAATTTCACATTTATATTCCATCATATCCTTACGATCGTCGTATAAGGATTTTGGTTTATCATCATATGCCCCAACCCATTCTCCAGTTTCTGGATCTAAAATCCATGCATCTTTACCTACAACATCAGAACTTACAAGTTGACTAGGATGAATATGCGGCGTACCCTTTACACCACGCTGTCTACGTTTTTGTTTTTTTATTTCATTTTTTTCTTGTTGATCGTGCCATTCTCTTATTTCTTCTTCTTCAGAAGAAGTGTTTCCATTTATTGGTTCTGTATTAGTTTTTTTATGTTGGAAACCTTGTTCAGAATGACTCCATTCTCTAGCTCCATAACAATGTCCGGTATAATCATATGCATCCCAAACATAAGATTGTCCTGAATAGTATCTTCTTATTGAGTCATTTTTATCAAAATCCATTTTTACTGTAGACAATGTGTTAAAAAACTTAACAAATTTTCTGACCATATAAAGTGTATGACTAAGATTGGCATAACAGTTTAATGTGTGTTCGTTATAATATCCAGTTCCAAAATTAAATCCAAGAACGTTTAAATTATCTAAATGTACAATATCAGAAAATGATCCCCACCCAACCCGAAAATCATTTTCTTCCATTAATTTTTCACTATAATCGGTTTTATACTGATACATTACAACATCAGTACCTCTTCGGTCAAATTCAAAAATCCAATTATATTTTTTATCTTTTGGTGGATCAAACCATTTTGCCGTACTATTCCCACTTTCTTCTTCGTCAGTGAGTAGTATGTCTGTAGTAATTCCAAGTTGTGGGAGTACATATAAAAGAACCCAAACTCCTAAACGATCATCTAATTGTGGACATCGACATGTCCAATTTCCTTTTTTACTTTTTTTAATTATCGGTTGAGATTCCATAACAGAATCCAAATGCCCTACCCCTAAAATAGAAGCATTATTATTAAGATAATAGAGGGAACCTACTGGATTAAGGATCGTTTCTATTTTTGGAAAACCACCAAAATCTCTAATGTCGGCAGAACAAACGTCCACTAATTTATCCAGTAAGTTTTTCGATACGCTTGCTTTTGGGGTTTTTATTTTTAGTTTTTGACTATTGATAGTAGAATACACTAATTAGGTTCCTTTTATTAAAAACTATCTGTATACAAAGCATTAGGCCGACAACCATCAGACTGACAACCATCTGTCTCGATATAACTTAATGTTTTTTGAATTATTGGTGTATATGTGATAGAATCTTTTAAACAATCTTCACAAATATCATATTTTGAAAGAGCGTCGTATGAGTTTCTTTGACGGCATTTAATTGTATTTTTTTTGTATTCACCACATGAATAGCATACTTTCCAGCCTAGACTCAACGCACAATTATAACATATTGTTGCACCATCTAAAAGTGTAAGGCTGGTATTTAAATACATGATGTTGCATGCTTCACATTTACTGTAACGTTTTGGTACGCAAGATTTACAGACATGTACACCATGATATTCTGATACATTCTCTATTGGATGCCCAGTACAACAAAATCTACATACTACCCATTCTCTACAGCAAAGATCAATTGAGAGGTAATTATTAATTTGACAAATTTCATTTGGTTGTCCAGAAACATATCCCTTTCCGCCGTTAACCCATAAAGTTTTTTCTGTACTTGAATTATTTTTAACAAAAGCTGCTGTATAAATTTCTCCTTTAAAGTAAGCATAAAGTCTTGTTATTAGTATAAGGTCTAAACCGTAAGAATTAAAAATAATTGATGCGTTTTTATGTTGTGGTGATGGTAAAATCCACGCTCTTGCATATCCACTAGATTTATCTGAACTTCGATACAGTCTTATAGCTTGTCCACCATTTTCTAAAATCATGTCTTTTGCATGTTTTCGACAACCCCAAAAACAAGAACCTACATCTTCTCCAAAATCTCCAGCTTCCCAAGAAAAATCATTGGTAAAATCTATGTAAAAGGTTTCTTGTCTGAAGACATTTTGTGAAGCAATATTTCCAATTGCCGTAATATGAAAATCACTAAGCTTATATTGATGTTTTTTATAGTAATATTTAGATATTCTCTTAGGAAGAGTGCCCGCATATTTACCCTTTGTGACTTTCCAATTCCAATCCCAATCGTTTGGTAGAAATGGGAATCCTGCTTTACTAAGAAAATCACGAATTAAACGTTGTCCGTTAGTTGATACTTCATCAATTGGGACGTTAACTACGTATATGTTACTAGTAAAAAGTTGGGGTTTTGGAGTAATCAATGGCATTTATTTTTCCTTCTTATAACAAATATTTCATTATAGAATAATATTAGCGGGCGATTGTTGTGCATAATGCTAGCCACTGTTGACAATTTGGATTTAAACATTTTCTGTTTTTAAGCATCTTAAATCTCATATTATTACCATAGGTATAATCCACACTTAATGAATGACAAAAATCACATTCTACAAAATTATATTTTTTTTCGCAACATTCACATATAGCATGTGCTATATGGTCGGTTGTATAGACATAAGTAGGCTTTTTATCTTTTCTTGCACAATATTTGCCACAATACCAACAACTATAAAATCTTTTATGAAAACACGTATCGCAATAATATTTGTCTTTCACTAAATAACCACATTCATAATTTATTTGACGACCACATTCTATACATTCGCTATAGAGTGTTTTAATTCGTAATTCATGTTTTTTAACATTGGAAATTATATCCGCTTGCCCTAAAAGATATCCGATACCACCATTAATATAGATTAATCCAGATGTTTCACCACCATTTGTGATAGAAATTCTTCTATAATCACATTTAAAATGTCTGGATAAAATATATGCAATTTTACAAGTTTGCATTCCGTATCCATTAAATAATATGAAACTTCTTCTTCTTGTAATAAAAGTCGGATAAAACCAAGCCCTTGCAAAACCTTTATTACATTTTTCGCTTTTGTACCATGAATAAAATCGAACAGCTAAAACTCCTGCGTTTTCCATAGTCGGAATAGCTTCGGCATTGTCTCCCCAAAAACAAGATCCTTTATCACCAAAAGCTCCAGATTTCCAAGAAAAATCATCGGTAAAATCAAAAACAAGATTATTACGTTTAGGGTCAGAGTATTGATCTACGAGGGAACCAATCTCTCCTAATTCTTCAGATGATACTTTTCTACCAGTAATAGCATGAAAATATTTTCCTATTCTCTTTGGGAAAGAACCAACGTATTTTCGACATTCTTGTTTAGGAGCATTATTTGGTACTTTTGAAGTCCATTCCCACCAATACGGTAAACGCAAATTAAGTTTATTCTCTAAATACCAACCTATTTCATTTTTTCCAGCATCAGAAATAACACCAGAGGGAGAATTGGCAACTATTACTTTTTTACGTGGTGGGATTCTTACTGATGACACTTTTTTCATCCTTAGTTATTGTGTTTTTTGATAAAAGGGGCTCTTCGCATTTGTCTCATTTATAACAATATTTATCCTCACATTGATTACAAATTATAATTTTGTCTTTTACACAGGTATAATTATCACTGCTGACCATATTACCACAACAATTACATTCTTTATATTCGCTTGCACAGCTTTGACAAACAAGTAATGTATTATATGTAGTATGTATGTAAATCATATCCTCTGTCATATAATTTAATTGGCAATCTTCACAAAAAGTATATGTGTCATAATAACAATCTTCACAATATATATTACTATCATTTTCTTCTGTATATGCATTATCATCATTAATATGCTGTCCACAAATATCACAACATTTTTCATTGCATGGTATTTTCATATCATAATATAATAAAAATTTTTGGTTGATTATATCGTCTTTGGATGCAATTAAATACCCAGTACCGTTATTAATATAAATTAATCTATCATATTCACTATTATTACGTAAGTCGATTTTTTGAAAAGAAAACGTTTTTCCAAGAAAATTAGTAAAAATATGAGTTGCGTAAATAGTTGGAACTCCATACCCATTAAAAATAATAAAAACTTGTTGTTTATCAATAATGGTTGGGAAAATCCATGCTCTTCCAATACCTTCACGATTTTGATCGTAAAATCTAATAGCAAAAGCACCAGATGCTTCTAGTAATTCCCTTGCCCCATTTCTATCCCCCCAAAAACAAGATCCACTATCACCAAAATCTCCAGCTTCCCAAGAAAAATCATTGGTAAAATCTATTATACATTCAGTTTCTTTAACAGAATATTGAGAAACAAGAGAACCAATTACACCAAGTCTATCTGACGATAATCGAAACGCATTAGATGGACGATAGTAATTTACATATTTTTGTAATCTTTTTGAAAAAGACCCCATATACCTTATATCATAAATTACATTTTCTTCATTATTTGGAGTAGTTACTCTCCAATCCCAATTCGCAGGCGGTGTTATAATTCCCCAACTCATTAAAGCTGTATTTATACGATTAATACCTTCTGGAGAAATTACGCCCGAATTAAGGTCAATTGGGCAAAGTTTATTTGTTTCTATTATAATATTACCAAATTGTAGATTAGACATTTTATACCCTTATTTTTAATTATTTTTTAAAAACACGATTAATATTTTAATAAAAAAGTATAAAGATATTACATACATTATAGCTACTGGTAAACTTAACCAAAAATTTCCAAGAAGTGGATTTAAAACAATCTCTAAATGTAATAAGCCACAAAACGAAGCCCAACATGCCCAAACACCATACTCAATAAGTTTTTCCATTCTACACATTTTATTAAATCTTTATTCAAAAACTGCACAAATTTCAGTATAATAGTTACCATACTCATCAACGTATTCTTTCATATCAGTAGAAAGATTATGGTTTTCTAATTCTCGATAATAAATCCCAGACGATGTACTATAATATAATATAACAACGATTTGGTTTGGATTAAAAGATTCTAATATAGTAATTAATTCTCGAACTTTCATTTTCTACCCTAACAACTTTGTCCAAATATGGCATATAATTGAGGTTTTGTTTGAATTCCTAATGTTTTAAAAATATTCTTCACCTTTTCCCAAATTTCGCACACTTGTTCTTTTGTAAATGGTTCTCTTTGTGGTCCCTCTTCATGACAAAAAGATCCAATACAAATACCTAAATATACAGAATCCGCACCATTAAAACCTTCATCAAATAAACAGAGTGGATGAATATCTATTCCCAGTATTTTGTGATCTCTTTAATAACAACGGTTGGAAAAAGCTCCATACCAATAATTGTTCTCGCGATAGTATCATAACCCATTATTTTTGTCTCCCGCCCCCATATCCACACATAAATTACCATATTTAAACAACAGATATAAAAGAACTTCATATTTTTCATCTGTTCTTTCACAATGTATAATTGTTTCTATTCTGCCAGGAGAATAATACGCATTACCTTCATTTCCATAACGAAGGCAAAACTCTTGTCCTCTTATACCATCAAAAACATAAACATCTAATTTTTCTATATGATCACCCAATATAAGTGGTGTAAAGGAAAATAGATAACTACCATCTGGATGTTCGCATTCATTTTTCCAGTGTGGTTTATTTGTTACGTTATATATTGTCTTGTCCAAATCTGCAATTTCACTATCTTCAAGCATACTGTTTTCCTATATTATAATGTTCTTTCATTTCTTACACTGTAAAGATGTTTAATTTCTTCCCATTTTTTTTCTAAATCGTGGAGTACAATAACCAAAATACCAACCATGTCTTGGAGAAAAAATCAATCTATTTATTTTACCAAAAACAATTACTATTCCAATATTTTGAATACAAAAATCGGTAGGAAATTCACACTCTTCAAAAATTTCTCGTGCTACATCTGCAATATTATAAAATACTTGTTCCAAATTTGATGGATCTAATATGTGCATTTTATTTTACCCCAAATAGTGAGTCAAGACTTAAAATGATTAGTAATAGAATAAAAATTATAGTGAAAAACCCTATCATCAAATACATTCCCTTTTTTTTAATTTTTAACCCATTACCAACTTGAAAAGTAAAACCATGCCCATAATATCCATTTAGTTTGATTAAAAATTCTTATCTCTTCTCTTTTCATATTAGATGGCAAAAAAATTTATCCATCAAAACTGCACATTAGGTAATAATCACTACTTCTCCAAAATAAGGATCGTTTTGTTTAGTTATTGATTGTGCTTGCCAAGGACAATTTTCATCAAATTCATCTTCTACACAAAGCTCAAGCTTCGGGTCTAACTTGGAAAGAATTTCGATGGCTTTTTCGACTTTCATTTTATTCTCCTGTGATCAACGCAATTTCTACACCGTCAATGTCATCATTTTTTTCTATACATGCAACATCAACAATACTAAACCCAAAACTTTCATACATTTTTATACAAAGATCAAGATTTGGGTCTAACTTGGAAAGAATTCCGACGGCTTCTTCGACTTTCATTTTATTCTCCTAAAAATCTAGCACATTTATTGTTATAGTCTATACAAACATCTAAACAGTTTTGTCTACAAATCGGATCTTCAAACGTATTATGCCTCTTAAACCACTCCATTCTTTTCTTTCTCATTTGCGGTCCAATTTTTCCAATCGGTTTTCCACCTTCTCTCATATTTATTACACAGGGAAAATGCCATTTTCCAGATACTACACTGTCATCTCTAACAAGATAACACTTATTGGTATCATATTCTTGAATACCTCTTACATTTCTCCCTTCACGGAAATGTTGAGCCCTATATTTCAAAATTGGGTGTGCATCTAAAATTTCTTGTGGCAAATCTACTAATCCATCTATAATTTTATTATATTGGGCTGCTGAGACTATACGAATATCAGCTACTCCCAAATGGTGTGCAAAAACAATAATATCGTGTGTTTTATCAACATTATCTTCTGTTAATACCACACCAACAGTTACATATGTTATTTTTGATATTAATGCAATATTTGCAACAACACGTTTCCATTTCCCAGAAGTCCCAGACATTTTATTTCCAAAAGATGCACAACAGGAATCTAGAGAGATAGAAAAGTCGTTAACTCCAGCATCAATAAGACTTAGATATAATCCAAATGGCATTGAACCATTTGTAGAAACGGCAATTTTTTCTACTCCACCATTACGACAAATATCAACTAGATGTTTAAGATGTGGATAAAGAGTAGGTTCACCACCGCTAAATCTTATATTTTTCAGTCCTTCTCCAATCCAAATCTCCAAAGTTTTTTCGGCAATTTTAACATCCATATCGTCATCGCATTTTCCCCCGTTAATAACGGAAGTGCCTCTACAATAAGGGCATTTAAAATTACATTTTCCAGTAAGAATCATTTCACATCTCCATATAGGAGAATTTTCTCCTGCGTGGAGTGCTCTATTGTCAGAAAGAGTATAGAATCCTATTTGTTCTAGTTTCACTTTATATCTTTATCTTGGGAAAGCATTTTTCAAACTCTTCAACTGTTAGATGTGTCCAGAAGTAGCCTAATTTTTTAGTCCAAAACATTACTGCTACACAATCGTCTTTTGGGCGAAAATGTAACTTATTCGATTGACAATATCCAACAGCGTATTTCGTAATGATGGAACTATTTTCCAAGATTGAATTATAACGTGTTTCTATTCCAAATGAGGACAAACTCCCAGCAGACCATTTATCATAAGTAAAGTATTCTGGTCCCATCCACTCCATTATTTATACCTTAATATTCACCTATGCCAAATTCTTTGCTTATTGACTCTGCATCTTCTAAAGACTGTTGTAATTTTTTAATAAGACGTTTAGTAAAGTCTTCATCCCCCATAGTCAAATCCAGATGTAAAATAAAACCCATTAATACTTTGTCGGACAAGCAACTTTGGGCAATATCATAAACTAGTGTTTCAATATCAATTGTGTGCCCTACAAAAATGGTTCTTATCTCTTTTTCACGCATAGGCATTTTATCTTTCCTTATATTTTAGTCTTTTTGCGATAACCGAACCTTCAATAACTTTAAATGGATAGACTCAAGATGAAAAGAAATTCTTCTCCTAGAATATCTTCTATTCTATTTGCCGTAGACAACGCTTCTTTATAGGTTGTGTGTGTTGACCACAAAACCCAATCTCCAGTATCTTCATCTTTAAATAAGATATAATAGAGCATTTTATTTTTTTTGGTTAAGCTTTTTTCAACTACGAAAATACTTTTCGATTTTTGCTAAGAAGTATACAAAATAATATGTGAATAATGCACCTAATGCTATAATAGAAAAAATTGATATAACAAGTGCGATAGAAATCCATATTGGTGAAAGAACCCACCACCAAGACCAGGTAATAACTTCACATAATTTTAAAACAATAAAAGTAATTGTTAGAAGTACAGCAAAACTAATACCACCACTAGAATTTATTGATTGTTTTGACATTTTATTTTCCTTAAAGGAAGAGTGGTGGAGCGAATATTACGAATTACGTTCAATATTTGTGTCTATTGCCAATTTTTTACATGTTTCGCAAGAACACGGAATCTCTTTATATGGGGCAGTCCTCCTTTTTCCTTTTCCAAATTTGCTATCTAGATGACGGAAAAGAGTCCAATATTTACTATTACAATTAGGAACTACTTCTAAAGTAGCTTGTCCAACAATAATAAAAAACCTAACCTTTGTTTTCGTGCATCTCTTATAAACTTTATATTTTTTTACATATCCTTTACCATAAGGTCCTGTAAACAATACTTGTATTACACCCGATTCTTTTAGATTAAGTGGTATTGGCATTATTTTTCCTTAGAGAATAAATAAGCACACACTATTTTTATACTACTTCATATGACTTGGGCAGCCAAAGTTTTCTAATATCTTTCATATCGCTCATTATTATTCCATTTCCTACACCTGGATCAAGTTGTACCATAGATTCCAAATGATCAATAGCAGATAACAAAGCTGAATATCTTTCGTCGTTTCCTTTATTTTCTAAATAATCAGCTGCTTCTCGGCAAACTGTTCTGTATACGGCTTTTAAATGAAAAGCTACTTCAATTCTCATAATTTTCCACCATACAGTAAACTTACAAATTTAAAAACACAGGGCACAAAGTCTCATATTTTCCTTATTTCTCTTTTTATAAAACTTTTTTAACTATTAGTATCTTCATATTTTGCTTTTAGACGTGCCAACTGTACCAATTCTTTTTTTTCTCTTTTTTTTTAGCCTCTTCCTTTATTGCTTCTACTTTTTTCTTAGTTTCTTGTATATCTTTTTTTGTTTCTAGGTAAATACAAACGTTGCTATATCCAGCATCCATTTCTATTACAGCATCATCTCCAAATTTTTTCTCTAACGTTTGTAAAACCTTTTTTAATTCTGCAACAGTATATTTTTTATCACCATCCCAATAATTATATATGCTTTTCATTTTCTCGACTCCCCATGATTAAATCTTTGTTTTGTTCTATAATTTCCGCAATTTGTCCCAGAATGTGGGTTGATTTATTGTCAATCACGACACATTTGTCAAGAGATCCATAGGCATGTTCTAAACAATGAAGAAGGAGGTGTTTAATTTTCTCTTCGTTTGGTTTATACTGTAAAGATGAGGTTTCATAGAGTTTTTCTAGGTGTTTTTCTTTTTCGGCAGCCCATTTTACAACTTCGTTTTGTGACAAATCCCCTCTACGAATTGCTTTCAAATGTTCACTATTCTTTCTTAAATCTAGATCCCCCTCTTCTAAAATTTGTTCGATTTCATATAAAAGTCGAATGGTATGGTATCCAAATTTTGTGTCCCAAGAATATGCTTTTACTATAGCTTCTCTTTTACTCCCCCTTTGAGGGGTTTTTGTTTTGATTTTATGAAGTTGACTATATGCATAACCCTTGTAACGAAACCATGCATCCTTATGTAAAAATAAATGTCTTCCCTCCCTAACCATTTCTCCTATTTGTGTAGTATGAAGAATACATTCTCTAGGAACAAAGAGGGAGTCTATCATATTTGGATTACATTCCATACAAAGTTTGAAATATGATATTATATTATAAATAGAAATGTCATAATTTCTACCTTTCCCACCAAGATCCTCCTGCCACCAAATATGGTGCTGTTGATAAACATTAAATTGCTTTTGTTGTCTCCCAAAACCATGAATAACACCGTCTAGATGTGGGAAAATAATAATCTTAGGAGGAATACAAAATCCAACTACATCAAAGTCTGAGACATCTGTATTTACTCCATATGCAATAGAACCAGTTACCGCTTCATAGGCTACATTTGTAGATAACCAAGACGGGGGAGTGACTAATTTTCTATCTTCTAATTTTTTTATTATTGATGGCATTATTTATCTCTTATATTATTTTTCAAATAATTCATAATCGTTATATATATCAGGCATTTCACACAATGTAAATTCTATCACTACCTCCTCATGGAAACTATAACCAAATAAAACTTACCTTTTCTCATAATTTGGAATGCACGATTACTTATTGTCGAAATAATAAAGGAGAGAGATTGTTTTTTTGTGGCAAATTGATAAGTTTGGCAAGAGAGACTTGGCGTTTGTGTTATTCTTACAGACCACATATTTTGCTCCTTATCCTTTATTCAAGAAGAGAAAAATGAGAATCCACATTATTCGGAATTGGCGTATGCAAATCTTTTGGGTTATAAAATCCACCATTCCCATAAATTTGCATCCAAGGAGTTCCATAATATTCAATAAATTCTTTCTTATCATGTTCTTTTTTTGGAAATCTTTGCGAGATATCCCAATATAGTTGGAATACTGTTTGTGGGTCTGCTGTAATACATTCATGTATTTTTAAGCCATCGTCCCATTTAATAACAAACACTTTATTTCTCACTTTTCGTAAAGTCAGGGAAGAAGAAAATACTGTGTGTACTATTATTGCTTTTATGAAAAGCTATGCTATGATTATTAAAATCTATAATTTTTTTTGCCCCAATAGCCACAAATATTGTTCCACAATAAGAGATAATTTTATTTTTATGGTGGTGTCCAAAAATCCACAAATCGGGTGAATGAAATTCTAAACATTCTTGGAGTAATTGTCTCGTTGGGGTAACATTTTCAACATTTAAACATAAAAATGCTAAAATGTGTTGTGGGCAATCGTGAGAAATTACTATTTTTGGTTTTTTCTTTTTATAAAAATCAAACGCTGCTTTTTGCTGATAAAAAGAGAGTTCTTCTTGGGGCCACCAAGAAATCCAGGGCGATCTACTTTGCGAATCTGGACTATGTGCCCCTCTTATGAAGAAAATTTCTATCTCTCTCTCTTCAGAGATTGGTATGGTTATTGTACCAAAATCATCAAGAAAGTGAGGATATTTTTTACTCTCTATTTCCACATAATTATCGTGATTTCCCCCCAAAATTCTGTGTTTATCAGAATCTATTTCAGAAAGTCGAGAATAATCAAATCCAAAATCTCCTAATTGAATTGAATGTTCTGCTGGACCGATAACTTTTCTATATCTACAAAAATCTCCGTGAATATCTCCGATCAATCGAAGTGGAATTGTCATTGTTTTCTCACAAATTGGAATGCTTTATACCCAAGTAACTAATTTAGCCCCTGCATCAGCATAAGCACGAAACATTCTTACCAATTCATTGTAAAGAACACGATCCTCGGTATATCCCTGCAGAACCAAAACGATAGGATGTAAATTGTGGTTCACTATATTCATAAGTAATAAAAAAACCTAATTCACTTAGTCTTGTAATGTCGTTTTGTAAAACATCGTTAGGATTAATTCCGCAAATAATTATTTTACGATGTTCACAATGAGTAGGATAATATGGATTACTGTATTTTCTAAAAATTTGAAATGCTTTAATAAGGTCGTCCATTTTTATTCCTCAAAGTTAAGCAATAACAATTAACTACCCAATCCATTTCCCGGTTTTGTTTTCCATCCATCCGGTTTCAATACAAATATCTCTTACATCATAAAAATAGTAAATAGTGGAGGAAGTGGGAGATTCAACCCATCCACAAGTTTCTAAAATTTGAAGCGATATCCCATTTTTTACGTTTCTTAGAACAATTTCGAGAAATGCTTTGGAGGCTTCTTTAAAAGAAGGGAACACGCCTCTATTTCTCAAATTCCAAACAATTTTCCACCCATCCTTTTTTGTCTTACCCATTTTTAATTCTCCTATTCCTTTTCAGAAATTTGGATTAAAGAATTAGACCACTTCTGGACACATCTGTCGACTTCGGAGATATTTTTCCTGCTAACGGTGTAAGATAATGAAATTAGCATTAAGATCAAAATCAGATCGGTAATTTTTCAAAATCTTTTTTATTGTGTTTTTTGATAATTCAGAACAGCTACTGATATTTTTAATCCAACAGATACTTGTTTAAGAAATTCCGAAATTATCTCAATATCTCTGCACGACTCAAGCTCAACAACGGTTGGAATATTTGCCAGACAACACATTTCCCTTTTCCTTATTCTAAAATGAATAAAAGGTAAAAACTAAATAGGGCTGCCCAGAATCGAACTGGGATTTTCGGTTTAGAAGACCGATGCTTTATCCTTTAAGCTACAACCCCACTGCAATATAACTTATTTCTTATAAATTTTATAAAGCGAATATATTGTTTCTATTTCAGACGGCGAAATTGTTTGACAACCAATTTTAATACCATTTTTAGAAACTATTAATCTGTGTCCGTTTATCATAAGTTCTGGTACAGTCTTTGGTAATGGGTTACTAATAATTCTAATAGCTTCATCAATAGTAATGATTCTCCCTTCAATTTGAGGACTATGAATATTTAGATATTTTGTCGAATATCCGTGTAGACATCCGCCCGATTTATAATCACAATAAATTAAAAAGTGTGTAGCATAATATTTTGGATGATCGCCGAACATAGTTCCTTCCCAACCATATTGTTCTGCGAGTTCTAAAAAAGACTTAGTCATAATAGGATTTTGTAGATCAACTTTCCAATCTCCGGTAGGCATTCTTTTTCTCCTAATTATTAGTAATCACAATTTTTTCTCCTTTTCGGAGAAGTCTTACTCTAAAATTTATTACTTCATCATATGTTGTTGTGAATGATTTTCCGCCACGTTGACCAATAACAACAAATACAGTTCAACACAACAATACATTATCATGTCTTTGAATTATGTCTTCTTCAGGTGTAATCCCAATTTGTCCATCTACCATATCGGATGTGCGTATAGTACCATCGTTTCCCGAAGATTCTAATTGTACTGACACTTTTTTTTCCTTATCAATTCATATTCTGATCAAACAAGACCGTGCATTTGGAGCAAACTTACTATAAACTCATTAAAAGACATCCTCCATTTTTTTCGTCATTATAAAAATATACAAGCTCTTCACTTTTTATTTTATAGAGACTTATGTTATGCTGATTGTCCAAATAAACAAAGCGGTTCTGTATCGTTGGCGGCTTTTTTCAAGCCGTCGATAACAATTCTCCCACAACAATCACAGACCTGGGAATAAATTCCAACATTTTCCCTAAAAACGGGAACATCATACATTCCCTGATTCTTTTTACACAACAGACACCAAAATGTTTCTTCATGTTCAGGAGTATGATCTAAATAACCGATTAACATACTTTTCCCTTTCAGGAGAAAAACTTATCAATAGTTATTTCTTTTACTTTTGCCGCTTTTATGCTTTCAAATTGTGTTCTGTTGGGAAATAGTTTCCACCAATAAATCCATTTCCCACCTTTGATTTGTATGGCGTCATAAGAATACCTTAAGATTTTAATGATCATATTATTACTCCGGTTCTTCAATGGCAGATAATCCCGCCTCTTTTTTCCCAAAATTTCACATACTCGACACGAATTTTGTCTATGTATTTATTGGGTATAAATTGACATCCAACTTGCCCAACCGTATTTTTCTGCGAGTCTAAAAAAGCCTTAGTTATAATAGGGTTTTTTAGATCAACTTTCCAATTTTTAGTAGGCATTCTTTTCTCATACCTTAGAGGTGTCGTAAAATCATATATGCATCATAAATGCTTTCTACTCTTCGATTAGAAATAAACAGATCTCCAATCGTAACTCCTTTTTCATTAATTATAATTTTGTGTCCGTCGATATTAAAATCCATGATCTTTGGTGGACCGTTTGAAATAATTCTGATAGCATCATCAATAGTAATTACTGGTCTTTTTTCTATCGATCTTATTCTGTTGTTTCCTTCCAATTCTCCATCTATACAATTAATACAAAAGTATCTATAAGCATAGTTTGGATCAGAAAACATACTTCCGCACCATCCGTTTGCCTGTGCTAATTCACAAACGGCTTTACATATAATGGGGTTTATTGTGTTTACTTGCCAATCGGTATGTGTAGGCATCTTAAATTGCTTTCTTTTCTCTTTGGTTTTTTGTTGCTTCCATTAGACAAGACATATGATAAACCTTAGCACCATTTTTAGGTTTTCCACAAGGTTCACCACAAATTTCACAAGCCTGTTCTTGGTTTTTTTTGGGTGTTTTTATACTTACTTTCATTTTTTTTGTTATTTGTGGCCTACATTTGTTACGGTGGTGTTTTTTATTTATGTCTTCATTGTTTTCCATTTTTTCTTTCGTAAAAGAGTTTTTTTACCGCAAAAATTAGACACAGTGATAAACGGGCAAGAATATAAAATGCTACTCCAAATACAAAGCCAAGGCTTACGTTATTTCCCCAATTTTCTGGATTTTCTATGATTTTTGTGATACTCAAAACACAACACAAACAAAATACAACGCTGACAATAGTGTATCTCATTTCTAGTATTTTTTCTAATTAAATTATTAACATTTACAGAACTCTTCATAAATTTCTCTTACTTCATCAGCACTAATAAATTCATGTCCAATCTTAATGCCTCTTTTTGAAACCATAACAATTAATTGATGTTCAACGGTAATACCCAAAATTTTCTCTGTGTTTGGTGGTTGTGATATTATTAAAATAGCTTCGTCGATAGAAATTTCTCTATAATTAGGACCTGGTTCAAAATACCTACCATGTAGTGTATTTTCCGCTACATTACAGGTTATGATATGATATGCTTAAGAATAGGTCGGATTTCTAATCATCGACCCAGTCCATTCGTTTTCTTTTGCTAATCGACAAAACGCTTTACAAGTGGGCGTATTTACTAAATTTACAAACCAAGGCTGATTATTCATTTTTCTTTCCTAATTTTCTAAACCGATAAAAAAACACCAATTATGACTTAACACATCCCAATAATTATTCTTCCATAAGTCTTTTGTGGAGATAAAATTCATTCCAAGGATAACTAGGACTGTCCAAAACCAAATCTCATACTTTCTAATTTCTTTGTTCACTACAATCTCCCCAGAAAATGTTCGATAATATATTTTTTGATTTGTTTAGGAGTGACATGAAACCATCGTTTCCATTGCCCCTTTTCTATTTCACCTACACTTAAACCAGTTAAATCACCAAATGAAACGTAAGCTGTCTTATTATTCGGTGATTTGATTTTAATCCCACCTGATCCAATTTTATACAGCCATACTTTTTCCTCAAAATATAATTTACGAAAATTAGACATTTATTTTTCCTATACTTTGCTAATTATTTCACCAATCCTTATTATATCTAGATATACTTTCGTAATCTCTACGTTCTTATTTCTTTTTGCTTCATTTAAACAAAGGTTAGCGTCGCATTTTGCCATAACAATCGCTAACAAAACTGTTTGCGTTGTTGTTTCAAATGCTTTTGCCATTTCAGCAGTAGCAAGCAATTGTTGTCTTGTCATTATCGTTTTTCCTAAAAGATAAAAAAAAAAGAGACCATCTAAGTAATAACTCCCACTACGGAAGCTATTGCTTAGGTAGTCTCTATTTGTTTATGCCTAGAGATTTATATATTATACCATAACGGAAACCTAGAAAAATCCTAATCAAATAAGATTGTGTGTTTTGGGTAAACTTATTATCTAAGAATGCCATTATTATTGTAGGTATTATGTATGCCAATATTTTAACAATAGAAAACATGATGAGATATTTTGACATTTTATTATCTTTTATTTATTTTATTATAATTTTGACTTGTGTCGGTTTTTGATTAAAACTCTATATTAATTCAAGTAGTATCCGTACAATCAAATTACGTTTAGAAAACATACCGCACTACACATACCACACAACGCCACACAACGCCCCACGACCGCGATAGTAGCGGTGCGTTGTGGTGGTGTGGTGGTGGGTTCACCACGCCAAAACAACGCCAGAATCGACGTAGGAGCATCTCACAAGACATCTTTTTCAGATAATCAATTATATGCTTTCTCTTTTATCGTTTTGGAACGATAAGAACACAAAATGCTACTCCAATCATATAGCCAAATATCATGCTACTTTTCCAATTTCCTGGATTTTCCAAGATTCTTGGGATATTCATACAACCAATACCAATCATAGCGAATGCAATAACATATCTCATTTTTGGTATTCCTTTCTTAACTGGAAAAAGATTCTCTCAACTGACTCAAAATGCAGCAAAGATCGTAATTCATAGTAACTCTTTTTTGGGCAGATCCACGCATTGTTCCACTTGGTAAACTGGGATGACTTACTTTATATCTGTATCCTCGTAATGGAACACTAACAATTCCGATCACAAATTCATCTTTCGTAACAAATTTTTCCCTTTTACAAAATCTTTGCCCTTTATATTTGAATCCTCCACGAATTCTGTAAGAAACAGCCGAAAACTGTGATTTTGACATGTTAATTCTCCCCTGTCAAAATAGCGAAAAATAACACTGTTATTAAACCAATGCTAGCACATATAAGTGCATAACAAATCATGTCATAGTCCTCTTAAAACAGTGAAGAGATGCACCTTTGCATGATTCGTAAAAATTCTTTTTGGGTAATTGGTCTGTTTATTGAAGTGCTCCTACCAAGGTTTTTATACCATCTAACCATGAAATCACCACACTGGAAATTGGGAATTAGTTCGTTTTTTTCATCGTCTCCCCAATAATAAGCTCTCATACTAAATGTTGAATTTGAGAATTTAGATCCAGAATTTTTTGTAGGAGATCCAAAATTCGGATTACCATTTCGCTCCATAAAAACTCCGACAGCATCTCCTAAATATAGTAACCCATTGATTACAAAACCTGGGCAATAAGAACTTTGATATTGACAACCAAAAAGGGATTGCCCTAATTCTGGTTCGTACTTTTTTTGTTCTGGCTCAGACATACCATTTTCACTTTCAAAAAAGATAAACCA